>Ga0224558_1003182_pt1 | contig 13969 bp, 13 predicted proteins | sample 714S32024metaG_FD_180682 | JGI IMG/M metagenome (GOLD analysis project Ga0224558, IMG submission 180682) | Peat soil microbial communities from Stordalen Mire, Sweden - 717 S3 20-24 | ecosystem: Environmental > Terrestrial > Soil > Wetlands > Peat | place: Sweden: Norrbotten County, Stordalen... | reverse complement strand
TTGACGGCTGTCGGACACCCCTTTATAAGTGACTCAGAGCGTCGCTTCGCTCCGACAACTGTCCGACAGGATTGGAACGGTGTCCGATATGGATTGGAACAGGTGTCCGCTTTCATCGGAATCCGCATCGCCGGGGTGATTCTCAAAGTCTGGTGGATTCTGGCGAAATTGTAAAACATAAAATGCAGGGCAACCGCCACCTCATGGTTTTCCACTTTCTTTGAAAAGGCATTTGTCAACCGGGTGAACCGCCCGCCGCGGTCGTGTACTAATGGATTGTTGATTTTCCGCGCCGCCAGCGGGTCAAGGGAGGGTATTTGCCGCCCCGCCGCGTGAATGGTCGGATTCATGGGTTGCTGCTTAGTTTGCTTGACCGAAGGCTCTTCCGCATGATTCAATCGGGCATGAATGACCCTTTAGAAGTTTCAAAACATCTTCGCGGTTTGGTGGTTGACCGGTTGGCAAAAGCCGGTTGGATAAAAATGGCTGTATTCGTTGATAGCAAAGGGGCGAGCAGCATAGATTGGACGCCATTAGGGATTAAGAGGGCGAAGCAGGTTTATTCAATCCTTACGGAATTGGGATATGCCAGTGAGAGATCTGAGGGCCACCGAGTCGGGGAGTTTGAAATTTTAGTGGAATTGCTCGGCCATTGCAGGTCGCACTATGGCAGGAATTGGCACAATGAGCAAAACTTGGATTAGTCTTTTTTATGGGACTTGAACCGGAGCTTATACGCCTTAAGGAACTCATTTTTCGTGTGGACGAGGTTAGCGCATAACGTCGCCTTATCAGCGCCATTATTGGGAAGCACAAAGGAGAATAGGAACCCCGGCAGGTGCCCGAAAAAGACTTGGAATTTACTGCACACTTACTGCACTAATTCGTAAGTGCTTGATTATCAATGGAGCGGGTGAAGGGAATCGAATCCTGACTGAAAATTCTCATAATTCGTTAAATTGCCCAATCATAGTGCATTGCAAACCGCATATCTTCCACCATTTCCGCATCAAAAGGCACGGTGATGACCAAACGCTGATGCAAATTGATGCAAGTGCCAACGTCATTTCCCGACCTTGCGCGTTCGTGCGAAGTTATCACAATCCGGGAAATTTGCGAGTTAAAACTGAAATCCTTTCCGGCGGAGCGTGCGGCCAGCAAGGACAAAACCCTGCACATGGTGCAAGGCGCCAATCACATGTCGTTGTACGATGTTCCCAGATATGTGGACGAAGCGGTGTCAAAATTGGCTGCTTTTTTCAAAGGCAATCTCTGAAAACTACCGACCGGACGCACCATGAAATCCATCTGCTTCGATCCGGACCATCGCCTTCGCCGCTCTCTGCTCCGCCCGGCTCGAAGCGAAAAGCCTTTGTCTCAACCGTGATGAAGACGGCGATTGACGTGCCCGATGCCAGAGGAACGTATGTGCTGATCGCCTGGTTGGCGCAGACTAGGAGACTGGAAATCGGCAGTTTGGGCGCCCACGAAATTACGCCGGGATTTTATGTTTACGTCGGCAGCGCACATGGTGAAGGCGGGCTCCAGGCGCGGGTTGGACATTATCTGGAATCAACGGCCGAACCCCACTGGCACATCGACTACCTCCTGCAATGCGCCGAGCCGACGGAAATCTGGTTCGCGGTGGACGATGCCAAACTGGAGCGCGATTGGGTCGAGCTCTTTGAATCGGCTAAGCAGTTTCGAGTGCCCATCCGTCGGTTCGGCGCGTCCGATTATCACCGGAGCCGTTCGAGCCATCTCTTTTACTCGAAGCGCCCTCCGTCATTCCGTTGCTTCCAGGAACAGGTGCTTCAAACGTTCGATGGAATCGAGGTTCGCCAGTGCGTCCTGACAAAGGCTGATTGACGATTGACGCGGTTTAAGGAATGTTTTGGTGCGCCGCCCATCTGATTGTGGGAGAGCATTATTAATGAATTGGAATCGAGGCGGGGATTTCCTGCTTTTCCTGGAGGCGTTTGGTTGCCTCGCCGACGAGTCGCAAATACCAGTCGCTGGGAAGCGCATCGTACGTGACAAAATGCCCCTGAACCGGGGGAGAGGAAGTCACTTTGAAGATGGCGGTGCCTTCGTCCACTTCGTCAAACATGGCGACACAAACCGTGTCAACATGAAGTCGCGACAGCGCACGGAATTGTTCCCACAAGAACTTGCCACCGTGCCGCGGAATCAGAGAAGTTCCCGGCGGCAGCTTTTGGAGGTTGTCCCAACTAAAGCCAGGATAGACGACCGGAAGCCAAAGCATGCCCGATTTTTCGCATTCGCGTTTGTCCTGAGGCCAATACCCGATTGAAGCATGGGCGCCATTCTCGTCTTTGTAGTAATTCCCAACGTTCCAAGGGGAGTACGCGTCGAATCGCCGAATGAACTTCTGCCATTCTGGATCGGGATTCGAGCGCCATTCCCAGTCGCCGCCGCCGACCAGGAAAGCGCGATTCGCAGCATCGGATGACTTGAAGAAGTCGATCAACTGATTCGCGACGTTCGCGGTCATCCGGTTGTGCGGATTGCCATAATAGAATCCCCAAACCTCCACGACCGGCAGGCCTCTTTCGTGCAAGTATCGCGGATCCTGCGTGGCGCCGACGGCCACCAACTTCTTCCATTCGCGAGTCAAAACGTCAACGATCCTGTCGGTCGGCATCCCGGCAATGTCGAAGGCGATGGCCCAAACTCGCCCTGTTTCCTGCGCGGCGCTGCGCACGTTTTGCAGGACACGCGATCGCGAGGCGTAGCGGTCTTCGAGCGGGCCGCCAGGCAAATCAACCAGGAAGTGCTGCAACCACACGCCGTCGATTCCGTAGTCCCGCATCCACTGAAAATGCCGACGCACGGTGCCGGGTTGCTCGTTGCTGAAAAGAAACGCTTGCGATCCGTCTGCGTTGGTGAACCCGGGCGCACGAAAGCGTTCGTCCGCCGGGTAATCGGCCATATCCGGCCACAACTCGAACGTGAGCGTGTCGGGCGCGATTCTCGACGAATCGCGGCTCCAGTGAATCCAGCCTTCCTTGGCCTCGTCGCCGGGGCATCGAAACCAGCCTTGATAACCGCACATGACCTTGCCGTGCAGCGTCGTTGCGTCCACAAGATTTGTTCCGGGAACGGATTCCGCCGCACTATCAGCAGCGACATCCAAGCGAGCGCCAGCGAAGAATACAAGCAGGGCTAGGATCAATGCCGTTTAGGAATTCACACTATTTATCGTGGGATGCGACTCTGTAACCACTTGATAGTGTGCCATTTTGGCATTGTACCTTGCGCCATTTTGTCGCACTACAATGGGGATGCGAAACAAAACTTTTGTCCCCGTGACCACGTTCAAGGCTCTCTTCAAAGAGTTATTGACCTGGGGCCTTATTTATTCCCTCCTGCGTCAATGCGGATTGCGTCACCGCTGTCCACCCTATGTTACGGCGGTGGAGTTGATTCAATCGATGGTCTTCCATACGGTCGCCGAGGCTGGCACACTGGCCCAACATGTGAAGCAACTTACTGGCAAAAACATTACCGATGGGGCGCTGGCTCAACGCCGGGCTCTTATGCCCGCAGCGGTCTTTGAAGAGCTCATGGCCGCAGCCCTCAAGCCCAAGGCGGACCCGATCTGTCATCCCGACGCGTTCTATCACGGGCTGCGGCTCTGCGGGGTCGATGGCAGTCTCTTCTCGGTCAGCAACACGCCCCAAATCAAAAAGCAAATGCGCAAGGCGCGCAGCCGGCGCGGACGGGCGGCGTTCCCCAAAGTGGGCGCAGCCGTCATGGTGGAACTGGGCTTGCACAACCCCCTGGCCGCCGCCTTGGGGGCCAAGGGGGAATCGGAGATGACTCTGGCCCGGCAGGTGTTGGCGGCACAACCGGCCAGGAGTTTGCTTCTGGGCGACCGCTATTACGGAGTGGCCGCAGTGCTGGTGGACTTGCCCGCGCAGCAAGAGCGGCATTTTCTGGTCCGGGTCAAAGAGCATCTCAAGCGGCGTTTCCTGGAATCCTATCCCGATGGCAGCGCCCTGGTGGAGATTGGTTCGGGGAAGGACAAACGCTTGGTGCGGGAGATCCTCGGCAAGGTGCAACGCGCCGGCCGTGGAGCCGCCACGACGGTTCGCTTGTGGACCAGCTTGCTGGATTGGAGCCAGCATCCAGCCTCCGAGTTGCTGGCCTTGTATGCCCGGCGCTGGGAGCAGGAGATCTTTTACAAGGAACTCAAAGTGGACGCGCGCTCGACTCCCTGTTTGCAAAGCCACACGCCCTTGACGGCCATGCAAGAGATCGCCGCGCTGATTCTGGCCTATGCCGTGTTGGTCCATTACCGGGTGGAAGCGGCCTCCGTGGGCCAAGTGGGGGTGCTGCGGATCAGTTTTCTCAAGACCCTGCAAGTGGTGCAAGGGTTGTGGCAATTCCTGGAAGTGACCTCGGATATGTTAACCCCGGCGCAGGTGAGATTAGTGGTGCGCCGTTCCTTGAAACGCATTGCCGACATGGCCATTCCAAAGCGTCGAGCGCGATCCTGCCCGCGAAAATTGCGCCAGCCGGTGAGCAGTTGGCCGCGCCTGCGCAAAAATACTTATGGCAAGGGCGCTGTCGATTACTCAGTTGGCGAGATCTATGCTTGAATTCCTATACGGCATTGGGGCTAGGATCAAGCGACGGATGCGCATCGCGTTGTCGCTGCAGGCACTGGACGCCGGAGTCTTATAGACCCTCTGGACCATCCCGATCTTCATCATAGTTGACAGATATTCCATCTGCGATTGCGATTCAACTTTGGCAATTGGATTACCGGGCGTCAGCCTCCCGAGTCGGCCGGGCGAGCGGGCATGCGACAATCAGTTCGTCCAAAGCTTGGTCAATGCGCCGGACTTCCCAGCGACCGGGTCGCTCTGCGGAAAAGCGAGCTTCTTCAGGCGCTCGGTCATCTCAGGCGTCGGCGCGCTTCGACAAATGTCCCAATTCTGCCCAGGAGGATAGGCTCCCACCACGAGGAAATCCGAACTCGCTTCGATGCGGCAATGGCCGGTCCCGACCGGCAATACGGCTACGTCCCCAGCCTTCACGGCAACCTCGCGGCCATTCGGGCCGCCGAGCATCAGACGCGCCGAGCCACCGGCAAACGCCAACACTTCATGCGCTGTGGAATGGTAATGATGAAATGGGTAGACCCCATTGCGCCATTGGGGCGGCCAACCGTTGTGCTCGAACAACACCTCAAATTCCGCGGCCGACGCCTCGCCTGTTTTGTCAGTCATAACGCCGCGATACAACAGGACAGGGAGGATCGGATTGTTCGGCACCCAATCGCTGGCGGGAAGTATGAATGATTCAGGTTTCACAGGGTTCGCAAGAGCGGTCGTCAGCGTGCCCGCTGTTCCGCCCATGGCGCTCGCGACAGCAACTTTCAAAAACGTCCGCCGACATGTCTTTTTCATAACAAATTCTCTTGCCAAAAATCCGTCGCGTTCCGGCGAAAAGCAAGCGCCCTTGTGAAGGCCAGGTTTATCGCGCGTGATGGTGTCGGCGATGTGTGTTCGATCTCTTGGTTTGACGGAGACGCCGTTAATTGAGTCCAGCCTGCCTGCGCCCCCGGGCCTTGTTGACTGAAGAAACACCATTGCCATCGGAAGGCGAAGCCGGCATGGCTCGCACAAGTTCTCCCCCAGTGACTGTACGGGTGCCAACCGAGGTTCCACATTGGGCGCAAAGATACTCATGAAGCTCGCCCGATGGGAGCACCAGAAGCAACCGCTCCCGCACTGGTTGCGAGCGCTTGCACTTGGGACAATATATTTCGCTGGCTGTGAACTTGCCAAATTGCCGATTCATGTCAGATGATTTCCTTCGCCCAACATACCTTAAAAGCGTGGTGGGGGCAAAATCATTTCGTTCGTTGTCTGAACCACGAGTCACCAGTCCCACGGGCGAAGTCGCGCCTCGGGCCTCAGGCATTTGAGCACCGTGATCTGGTGCCGCAGGGCAAGCACTTCCATGGTTAGTCCGTGCCGAGGTCGGATGGACAATCACTGCTCGACGGAATTTCTGCCACCCACGGGGACGCCGCTTCGTTCAATCACATAATCTAAATCAGAGGTATCATCGTTGTCGCAGAACGTACCAGACTGTCGCGTCGGCCTTGGCCAATCGGATCGTGCAGGTGCCCTCGTGTGCCGCCAGCAAGGATTCGTTGCCGGCGTGAGGCAGGCCGGTACCGTCGAGCGGAACCAACTCCAGGCCCCCAGCGTGGCGAAGCTGGATTTGCCCCTCGACCGGTTGAATCAGCAGCGGTGGGCCGCCCCATTGATCCGAGATGCTGGTGCGGTCGGCGTTCCATTGCATCCCGGAGTTGGCGCATCGTGCGGCAGCGACAAGCAGAATCTTCTTCGAGGCTGACAGGGGTTCGCCATCGAGCGCAGTGAGGCTGACGGCGCAGAATGGCGTCGTGAGATGGAACTCGGTGTCGAGGGTGCGCAGGGTCTGGCCGCCGATCCAACCAAGGGCGGCTTGGGTGCGCGGGGCGTTGATGGTCAGCCGGCCGGCGCCTTTTTCAGCCGCGTCCCAGAGCAACTGGCCGGTGTCGCTGGCGATGGGGCCAGCGGGTGGCTGGAAAGCAATCTTGGCGGCTTGGGTCGTATGCACGGCATTGAATTTGTCGATCCTGAGGCGATGCACCAGCGGCAACAGCGGTGAAAGTTCTCCCTCGGTGAAGAACTGCACGCGGTCCCAGCGTTTTTCCTTGAGACTGTCGTAGAGGCGATTCTCGTCGAAGTCCAACTTGACCAACTGGCGCGCGGGTTGAACGTCACCGCGTTGGAACATCAACGAAGCAGTCGGCATTTGCGCCAGTTTGCTGACTTCGTTGCACAGATCGAAGTATCCGGTCACGACGTCCCCGCTCAGTTCGCGTTCCGTCCACCTACTGCCGAAGGTGTAGCCGTACACCGCGTCCCAATCCTGCAAGCTGGCGTAGGCGGCCAGCAAGAGCGGCATCTCGCAGCCGTACTCGCTCGGAAAGGGATGATTGTATTCGCTGACGGCCATGGGTTTGCCGATCACGGTCGAGCGGCTGAGGGCGCTGATGGTGCATTGCGCCGGTGTGTCAAGCATCGCCGTGTTTTTGATTTTCCAATCTGTTTTTGACCACGGCTGATGCGGAAATTCAGGATGCTGCCAGTAAGCATGGCAGTCCATCAAATCGAGTGTCGCCTGCGCCTCAAGACTGGGCAGGCCGTAGTTTTCATTGGTCCCTTCAAGAAGCGCGCGCACTTTCAATACGACGCGCAGAAACTGACGCATCGTCTCGTAGAAGCGACGTTCCAGATCGAGATAAAACCGGCCTTCGTCGCGGAACCGCTCGTCCGTCGCGCTGCTAAACTCAGCCGGGTCGAGTCGGCGCACCGCAGCGCCTGCCGGGCTCTCATCCTCACGCAGACCGAAAATCGGCGCTTGATGCAAGCTGACATCAGCAACCCAAACCATACCGGCCGCGTGGCCGAACTGAAAACTGAGCCGCGCATTGTCGTCGTCCTCCGGCGCGGTGAAGGTGAACTGGCCATCCTTCCATTGCTCGTTGAGACCCAATTGGGTGGAGCCATAGCCGCGCCACGGATCGTTATGACAGACTTCAGCAGCAATGGGGCGCGAGGACGAGGCGCGTGCGCGAAAGGTGACGCGATATTTCATCCCTTTTTGCAGCTTCAAATGCCTCTGCGTCAGCAGCACATGCCACGGTGTGCCGTCCGCAGCCTGAATGGTTACTTTCGTGCTGTTGTTGGTTGTCTCCAGCCGCGCGAGTGATTTTTCTGACGTCCAAGAGTCCCAATTCTGCGCGCCATCGCGCAATAACTGTGGACCTGCGGTCCGGGCACCATCGTGCCACGCGCGCTCCAGCGCCTCGCGCGACCGGTAACGTCTGGCCAGCCACTCGTTGTAAAACCGCGTCAGCTCCTGGCCATAGAACGGAGGGATGTCGCACCAGTCGGATGCCGGAGGCGTGCTCTGCTGACCACGCAGGTAACCTGACGTCCACGCCAGGAAAAGCGAATCTTCATTGGACAACTCGATGATCGCCACGGCCGGGTCTTCGGCGTAGGTGCGGCCGGTGTTCGGGTTGCGATGTGTTAGTAACTGGCGTGCATAGTCTTTCTGCAATTCGATCATGCGCGGGTCAAAGATCACGCAGTACTTGCCGTAGCCGAGCCAATCGGCCTGCGCCACACCGTCAGCCGCGGTGAATTTTCGGCCTACATGAAGATTGAGGTTGAGGTAAATCCCGCGTTGTTCCAGCTCGGCGACGAGATGGTCAAATTTCTCGAACTGGCCCGGTTCAAAGTGCAGCGTGTCGGGCGCATGCCAGCGAAAGAAGGTGTTGCCCCAAGGGGCGTCCAATCCGTGCATTCGCACGAGATTAAAGCCGAATTTCGCCAGGCGGTCGGCGACGCGGGGCGCGGCCTCCGGCGGCGGAAAGTTGGCTTCGCCGGAGAGGTTCACGCCCCAGAACCGCTGGCGCCCGGATTCTGGAAACCAGAAATGCCCGTCGCGGACTTGGATGAAGCCGTGCTTGCCAGCCGGCGGGTCGAGGAGAAAGCGCGCGTCGGCCAGCGCCTCCGCTGGCGCCTCCCAAGGCAGGTGAAACGGGACCCACTGGTCTGCGTTCGCGGCCAAGCATGTCGATGCCAGTGCGATGGGCCAAATCTTCATTGCGACAGGCTGGCTGGATCCGGCGCTGCGTGTCGAGGAGATATAAGCCCGCGTCTGCGCGACGCCCTCCCTCAAAACGCAAGATCTCATCTCGCTTACAAGCGCCTTGCCTGAAAAAGACCTGCACTCAATGACACGGCGTCGGCGGGATGCCGCTCGGCCACCCGTTCGCAGGCTTTCTGACCTATTATATGTCCCCACCATGGGTGCCGCAGAAGGATTACTTGGCCGACATGTGCTTGTAGTACGCTGGTTTTCGTTTGCTAAAGATTTGGGCGGGATTGTTCTTTTCAAGTCATCTGACAATAGCTCAGAAGGTCCTGTCTAATTCGAATGGTCGGTTGGGGGACAGAATTGTCAAACGTGGTACTAATGCCTTCGGATCGGTACGTTCCATTTTCATAAAAAGCCAGATCTCCCTCGTAAAGGCAGAAGATTCTCAGGTCTAAAAAACCCGCTCTTCTTTGGTTTAGTCCCCGTCTTCACACCATCCTCCACTTTGCGGGACGGACGCATGCCGACTGCCCGCCAATTCGTTATTGTCAAGATTATCGTCAGCCGCAGGTCCTATTTTGCGTCAGCAGGAGCGAGGATCATCGCGCCCCACGGCTTGAGGTTGACCGACGCCCGGCCATTACGCACCACGACCGCGGGGGCCGTGCCGGAAATGGGCTCAATTTGCGGCCGGCCCTCCGGAGTGGCGGGTGCGGGCCGGACTGCGGCCTGCGTCGCATCCAACCAGTCGATCAGACGGGCGTTCCTGTCGACCTGCTCGGTGGACAGATCAACTGACTGGGCCTTGTCGCTGCGATTGACCAGCACGTACACATGCGCGTCGCCCAGGTCACGGGAATAGACCAGGATGTTGCGCGCATCGTCCGCCAACACCGTATGGGCAAAGCCGCTGTGCAATGCCGCCATGGTGCAGGCCCGGCACGGCGATCTTGCCTGGCTCAATCGGGGCCAGATTGCGCCCGTCCGGCCCGACAATGACCGCCGAATTATGGCCCCGGATTCCATTGGATTCCTCCAAATCGGCTTCGCTGTGGTTGGCGCTGTCATTTACCCAACCCCCGTTGATGTAGAACCGGTAGGCGTAAGGCCCCTCGACGAGCTTCACGTCAGCAACAAAATGGCCAGCACCATCGGAAACCATTGGGTTGGCCGTCTGCGACCATTTGTTAAAGTCTCCGCCCACGGCAACCTGCTGCGGTGAATTGGTCGAGGGCGGATCGTACTCGAAGCGGTGCATGTAAAATCCCGACTCTGCCGTCGGCACATCCACCGGCGCGGCTGCGGCTTCCTGCGGCGACGGTTGAGCCTGGGTAAAACGAGCGGGGCTGACGGCCGCCCAGACAGCAAGCAGGTTCGCCACGCCACGCCGTGAGTAGATTCCTGATTTCATATGCTTCTCCTGCGCCAAATCACTGCTATGGAACTCCTTTGATCTACTATAATGAAACCTGGCGGGCGATAACGAAAATCGCGGCATATTTCGTCCAGAATCCGAGGCCTTGGGTTTCGCCTGTTTGCTGAGCCAAATCTGTCAGTCTTTCGTGATCTTCAGGGATGGACAGGGCTTCCCGCCAAATAGCGCCCAGATGCCTCGTCCAAATGGTGTGTGAGGGAGGACTCAAGCCTGGAATTGCCTTTAACTCCCTGCTTGGCCGGGGCGGCTTTAGTCTAGGCGGGGACGATAGTTCGCGCCGAAGCAGCTCTGGCGCCATCTCCTTCACTATGATTCTGGTCTCGAAGTCCAAGCCGGCAGAAAACCCGCGGGACTCATCTGAATTTCTGGCATAACAGTAGGAGCACACAAAAAGTGCTCGCATTCAGGCCCATCTTCTACAGTCGCAAAAACTGAACCCTTGATAATCAACGGCTTGCAACGACGGCAAAACCTCTTGGCACTACATTTTCGATTTTTTCACTCGATTCATTCTTTCTCTCGCAGGGTCGGCGGCAGGGCCACCCCGGCGGCCAGACACGCCTTGTGTGCCTCGCCTATTACCTGGCTGCGCAACACGAAACGCTTGCCTTGAAACACCGCTTCGACTTCCTGCAGGTTATCCAGCCCGCGCAGGATTTCCGCCCATTCCCAGCTCGCCCCTTTCTGCTCCAGGCGCTGTTCCAATCCGCGCTTGAGCAACAAGGCCAGAAAACTGCAAAAGACGTGCCCCCGGATGGTTTCGTCCAGCTTGTGATAGATCGGGCGGGTTTCCAAGATCGACTTCATCGTGCGGAACGATTCTTCCACCATCCACAGTTGCTTGTAAGCTCCGGCGATGACTTCCGGCGGCTCGGGCCGGTTGGTGCGCAAGACCCATTGGCCGTCGTAGCGCGCTTCTTCCTTCACCTTGGCTTCATCAATGACAAAGTGCCGCCCCGCGTCGATTTGCAGATACTTCCGGTAGCCCTCGTTGCCGACTAACGCCTTGTCTCCTTGTGGGAGTTGCTGGCGCAAATGCGCCACGATGGCCTGGCGGTCGGCGGCGTCCTTGCGCCGCTGCTCCTCGTTCAAGCAGACCACATAGCGCCGCTCTTGCACCCACACCTCCTTGACCTTCAAGGGTGAGGGGTCTTTGGCACGCTGGCGCTCGGGATGGATTTCCCGGTAGGCAGACCGGTTGGCCAGCACCACGTCGCCACCTCCTTGTTCGAGCGCATCCGTGCTCCCAAAATGTAATCACAGTCCAACACGCCCGCCTCCAGGGCCGCGATGGTCGGGGCGCTGATCATCCCCCGATCCGACACGAGGCAAATCCGCCGCACCCCAAAGCGAGCCTGCAACCGCGCCGCCACCGGCAAGAGCGTCTTCACGTCCGCCGTGTTCCCCGGCCAAAGTTCGCAACACAACGGCCAGCCTGCTTCATCCAGCACCAGCCCCACCACCATCTGCGGCAGGTCCGGCCGGTGGTCTTTGCTCTTGCCCCGACGACCAATCTCCTGTCCGCCGCGGCCTTCAAAATAAATCGAGGTGGTGTCAAAGAACACCAAGTCCAGCCCGCTGAACAAATCCCGCCGCCGGGCAAAGAGCGCCTCCTCGATCCAGTCCTTGACACAACGCGGGGCGCCCAAGACCGGGCGGCTCAGTTGCTCCCCCATCGGCCCGCCCAGAAAAGCCATCGCCCGATACAAGTGATGCAACTCCAGCCCTTGGGTGCCGGGCAGCCGGTAACTTTGCCGCCAGCGCTCCGCCGCCCGGTCGCTTCCCGAGGCGAACAACCGATGCAACACCGTCAGGTAAATGGCCCGCTCGACCTCAAAGCCGTAATGCCGGCCCTCCAAGGCCTGGTGGATCGTTGGCCCGATGCCCAACTGCTCCCACAGCCGGCCAAAGACCAGATCCGGCCCCACCCGGCTCACCGCCACCGGTTCGGTCTGGCCGGCCGCGTGCGCGTCAATGACCGCCAGTTTCTGGCAGAAGCGCAACCCGGAGCGCAGCAGCGACTCCAACTGCCCGCTGGCCTGGAGCGCCTCCAGGCGCCCGACGGTGCTCAAAACCCGCTGATGCACCTGGCCGTCGTCGCGGAAGCTCTCGACGATTTGCAGGTAGGCATAAGAGCCGGTGCGTTTGACTCGAAAATACACGGGTCGCTTTCTTTTCCTCTACATAATTGCGCCATTGCTGACTATTACGCAAGCAAAACCGCACTTTTGTGCCAGAATTTGGCACTACATTTTCACTTCCGAGCGATGGCTTCCCTCGTAAGACACCCTGATTTTCGGCTTTTACTGTAGAAGATGGGTCAGGGTCGTCAGGGATTTCAGATTTCAGCGTTTGAATGGAGATGTAACACCCTCAGAATCAGATGCATGTGACGGGATGGAAGTCGTATCCAACATAATCACCAAAGAACTTTCGGGGGAATTCATTACAGGAAAATGATCAAAAACAACAGTTCCAGTCCCATTGCACCGGGCTTTTCGGGTTGCCAATCGCTGCGTGAGCAAGAATTCGCCACCCACAGGGTTGAAGTGGCGCTGAATTTGCAGCCAGATCCGGTGGCGAAGCCTGACTGTCGAAACTATCGGTTTTGTTGAGTGTTGTTGGAGGGCGGAGGAACGCTTTCCGCCTTCTCAGTGCAGACCCTTATTTCAACAATTCACGCAATCTCGTCGCGTTGCGCACAGCATTGCCCTCGCCGTCGTTGTTGAAATAAGCAAATACCTCGCGCTGCATGGCGGCCCACTCCCGGATGCGCTCTGCCCACCAACGGAGACTGTCCTCGGAATAGGAGCCGCCATACAGGTGGTGTGGATCAGGTCCATGCAAACGCACGTAGACAAACGGTGCAGTAGCCCGCAGGATGCAGGGAAGCTTCGCTCCGCTCATCACGCAGTAGGCAGCGCCGTGTCGCTCCAGGAGATTGAATACTTCCTCCCGATGCCAGCTCGGGTGGCGGAACTCCAGGGCAACCCGCAGTCCTGCCGGTGTTCTCTGAAGGAAGTATTCCAGGCGGGCGTGGTCGTACATCATGTCGGGTGGGAGTTGCACGAGCAGGACACCACATTTGGCTCCAAGATGACTCAGGCCACCCCATATGCGCTTCAACCAATACTCCGGCGCGTAAAGGCGCTGGCGGTGTGTCAGGCCACGGGGCGCTTTTACCGTCATCAGGAAATTATCGGGAATTCGCCGAAACCAACCGGCAAAGGTCGCGTGAGCTGGCCAGTGATAATAAGTGCTGTTGACCTCGACTGTCTCGTAGCGCCCCACGTAGTAGGCCAGCCGTTCTTGCGGTCGAATGCCCGGTGGATAGAGCACCCCATGCCAATGATCATAGCTCCAACCCGAGGTGCCAATATGCAGGGCCATTTCTGAAATCTTCTGCGACTCCATAAATCACCGTCCCTTTTTCGCCTTGAACCCTGATTCCTCGCCCTGGTGAAAGAGGGCTTGGCCGATCATCTGCTTGCCCTTGCCCTCCATCTTCGCCCAACCTCTGCCGCTCACCTCGGTTCCCTCGTCACTGCCCACGAAGGTGAAATCCACACGATCAAGGGAATCGTCGTAACGCCAATCCAGAGAAGCATCGACGCAGCCAAAATGCAAACCGCCCTCGCCCCGCTTCTCGAAGGTGATCTGCCCCTCCTCCTCCATGTCGATGTAGTCCTGGTCCCATTGATCCATCTCAACGATTCGCCATTTTCCAACAAAGGCTGATGTTGAGGATTTCATCGATTTCCAAACCACATGACGTATTCCCTGACCGGCCAGTAATTCTTGTCGGTCTTGGGCTTCACCTCCAGATCAGCCAGAGGG
>Ga0224558_1003181_pt1 | contig 13974 bp, 10 predicted proteins | sample 714S32024metaG_FD_180682 | JGI IMG/M metagenome (GOLD analysis project Ga0224558, IMG submission 180682) | Peat soil microbial communities from Stordalen Mire, Sweden - 717 S3 20-24 | ecosystem: Environmental > Terrestrial > Soil > Wetlands > Peat | place: Sweden: Norrbotten County, Stordalen... | reverse complement strand
TAAGATACAGATAGCAAGCAAAAAAAAGAGGGAAATGTGAAAAATCCAAGATTATATTCCAGCCAGCCCAAAAGCGCCGCGCCTACGAGGGGTTACGAGGCCTTCCCCCACTGTCTGAATTGCAGGCGAAAGGATGCGGAAGAACGCCTGGCCGGAATCGGCGGAAAGGGGAGGGCTGAAGGACAGGCTTCCGTTTGCATTGGTTGAGACGGGCAGATTGGCCGGGATCCAGTCAACAAGATTTGTGCTGGTTTGAATGACGAACCTGGGGATGTCCCCCGCGGTGAGGGGGCTTCCATCGGGATCATCGAAGGAAATGGAAAGGGAGTTGGTTTGCGCGGGCGAAATCGTCATCAGCTCCGGCGCCACGACGCGCAGTTGGGCTTGGTTTGAGGAGGCCCCCGTCCACACGGTCGAAACAACAACCGAATAAACGCCCGAGTCGGCGCGATGAACATTGGTCAGGGAAAGGGACGTGCCCATTTCACCGGGGCGGTTCGTTCCATTCTTGAACCACTGGCAGTTGAATACGCTGACAACGATTGCAGTGGGAGGCTCAATACCAATTCCGTGCGTTATGATAAACTCTCCCCCTCCACTCCGGAGACCACTGCCATCGGTGACGGTAAATTGGACGTTTGTGCCAGCCTCCACCGTGAGGTTGGTGACGTTGAGCGCCGCTTCGAAAACGTAGGGCGGGCCGGCGTTCGACATGCTGAGGGACGACGCGATCAAGACAGCCCCGGCCTGCAGATCCAGCAGTGCGGACTCGCACGATCCCCCCGTGAGCACCAACGGCCCGCCAGAGTTGAGCGTCAGCTTGGGCACCCCGGCAGCGGTGCCTAAAGGAAACTGAATAATGGCGCCGGAGCCAAGTTGTATGCTCTGCGCCGCGGAAACCGTGATGTTCCCGATTTGAGGCGTCGTCTGCCCATAAACCATTTCAGGCAAAGTGATTGCCATGAGGCCGCCGCCCGGAATGTCATCGGTAAGATAGGCCAGATTCGTCTGCGCATTCATGTAAGGCTTCTGCAGCAGCGACTCCCCGCTGCAACCGGAGCCGACATTGACGTTTCCATTGAGCGACTCCACAACGACATTTCCGCCATCATAGGAAGCGATGGGAGAGCCGCTGACATCCACGTCCCCGGCGGCCGTTACATTGATATTGCCGCTCCACAGACTGGCGATGCCCAGGCAACGTTCATTGCCAAAGGACGGGACCAGCGTCGAGCCGACGTTGACGCTGCCGCCGCTCGTGACGTTTATGTTCCCCCCGAACTGAGACTCGATGGCCGAGGCGAGCAGATTAAGGTTTCCGCCCAGCGAGATGTCAATGTCCGCGCCGCGGGAAGTATAGGGCGCCAGCGCGGGATAACCGGCAATCCCCAACGAAACCACGCCGCCCGAATCCCCCAAGTCCAGAGACGCCGCGTTGATTCGGAAGGTCCCGGGGCCGGCCACGTTGTAACCCGACGCAGTGCCGGTTGAGCTGGATTGGCTTTGGGTGTAGATTTGCTCAATGTTCGTTGCGGGAACAAAGGGGGTCGTCATGGCGAGAAAAGCCTGCTCCGCGGCGGATGACATTGTCCCCTCATACAGCAAGTTTCCCGTCGTGGCATCGTAAACGAACTGGTTCTGCTGGTTCACAAGAGCGGGAATCAGATTGGGATTTGCAATGGTATTGGTGCCCGATTCGATGGTCGGTTCCGATACCGCGTCGAGCGCGTCGAAATCGGGCGTCTGCCCGGACGGCAGCGTGACAATGACGAAAGGGCTGTGATCCAGGATTTCGCCACCAGCCGAAACGATGCTGGTATTGGTCGGAAAAAAATTCTCGATGGTCGCGCCGGAGTCAATGATGTTGTTCGCGGCATTCATCTCGACAGGTTTCGGGGAGTAAAGAGTAAAATCGGAAACCGAGCCGCTGATATTGATCAGCGCCGCGTTCGTGTCGTCCAAATGCAGCAGGGCATTGACAAGGGAGTCAGTGGGAGTGAAGCAGGCCGGGTTGACCCACTGGACTCTTGTGCTGTCGGAAATGCATATTGAATTGCCCGTTGCGCTTCCAGAAAGGTTGCCGCCGCCGGTGGTTGTCAATTCAAGCGTTCCCTGCGGGGACGGGAACAAGCTGAGGTTTTGCTCCAGCGCAATGCCGCCGGCGCCGGCCTCGATTGTCAAACTGGGTGGAAAAACAAGCCCTTCATTGGCCCCGCTGATGCGCGGCAGTGCAAAGCCTGTGATGGTCACGCCATTGCCGGCGTCCAACACCACCGAGGCGAACGGGTCGTAATTGAATAAATACTCAGAGGGCGGGAAACTGTTGAAAACGCCATTTGGGTTGCGCGCCTCTTGCAGAAAAATGTTGTTCGTCGCGTCCACCACCCATTCGCCTGCGATCAGACTCAAAGCCAAGTTTTGGGCGGTGGTTCCCGCGTTGGCGCATGTGATTGTCCCAACGCCGTTGGCCAGAACGTAATGCCCCGTCACATTGCCGCCCGCCGTCAGGGTCACATTGCCAGGAGTCGGCCCGAACGAACCGCTGCCGTATTCTGCCGTGCTTCCCAGCAGGGTGCCCTCAGCCAGCGGCGCTGTGATGTCTCCTCCGGCCTGTATGGTAACGTCCCCGCCGCTGGCGGTGCTGATGCCGCCCAAGCCGGGGTTCACAGTATAACCCGAAGTCCCGAAAATGTATCCCGCCGTGCTGCTGCCGCAATTGACGTTTCCAGAAACCGCCTGGACGTTCACATCGCCGCCAGTTTTGGTCACAATCCCCCCACTCCCAACAGTGACATTCTCTCCCGCAACGACGGTGATGCTCCCGGCGGCGGTCTTGATCCCGGCGTTTCCTTCCAGCGTGACAGTACCCACGCCAGAGGAGACCCCATTGCCATCATAACCCGCTTCGAGCGCCACCGACCAATTGCCGGCGTCCTGGATCATCGAACCATTGTTCAATAGAACGTTGCCCCCGGCCTCCAAGGTCAGTTGCCCGCTGGTTTTGCCCGTGCTCGCGCTCAAATTCCAAGTCGTGTTGCCATTCAGCGTGATGTTCCCGGTAGCTTCCAACAGGATCGCGGCGTTGATATTCTGAAACGCGCTCTCCACATTCACATTCACCGAGCCGGAACTGTTGGTGGCCATGATCACGCCGTTGGTGCCCGCCGATATCGTGCCGGACGTTCCCAGCACGATGTTCTCCGGGTCGAGTGCGAACAACCCCTCGCTCCAGCCAGGCCGCGCCCCGGCGTCGATGTGCGAATTCAAGGACAGGACCCCCGGGGCGCTGACCTCCACGTTCCCGCCGTTGCCGCCATTGGCCCCGCCTGCCGCCGTGATTCGGCTCCCCGCGCCGTCGCTGAACGTGCCGCCGGATTTGATGACAATTCTGCCCCCGTCGCCGGGGTCGCTGTCATCACCGCTGGCTTGGATGAGCGAAGTGCCGGCCAATTGGATGTTTTCCGACGCGAGCAATTCGATGGTTCCGCGCTGATGGCCCGCGGAATTGGCCTGGATCAACCCGCTTTGGCCGATGTCCCGCGCTTGCAAAAGGACTGTGCCGCCGCCGGCAACGATGCGCCCGTGATTCTCCACCGCGCCGTTGAGCGCGGTGGAACCGACGCCGGCCAGGAACGAAAGCGACCAGCCCGGCCCCGCCGAGATGGTGACTCCATCCGGAACCACGATATTGTTTCCCGCTTGAACGGAGAGATGGCCGTTGGAAGCGCCCGGCGGAAGCGCCGGCAGACGCAAGGAGCCGCCGGAAAAGGTGATGTTGCCGGAGGCCTGGAGCCGAATGTCGCTCTGGCCTTCAAAGGCGGAGAACGAGTTGACCGTCATGTCGGCGCCCAAAGTGGCGCGCGGCGCGGCGGCGAGGAAGACAAAAGCCCCGAAAATGAGATTCTGGATCAGACGCATCTTGTGTATCTTGATAGTTGTTTCCATAAATTCTGGGCGGCCGGACTAGGCGGCCAGACCTGCATGGTCACCATTCATTCAAGTGAATTCTAGCGGGTTCGTTTGCCCGCTGCTTCTGGAATTCAGACATCGGCGAGCGGTTTTAGGACATGGCAAACCGAAGCCGGAATTCTTCCCGCAAAACACGCAGAATGACGCAGAAGAGATATTCTTTTTTCAATCGTTTCTGCGTCATTCCGCGTGTTCTGCGGGCCTTATTTCTGGAGCAGCGACCGGCCCTTGCACCTTCTGTTGCAACTGCTCCAGCAAACGCTCGTCCGCCAGCGAGACAAAAAGACCGCGCTCCTTCATAACCGACAACTGCGTGTATGCCTTTCGCAACCACTGGCCGGAGCTTCCATCGCCGGCTGCTTCCAAAACGCTAGCCATTTTCCAGTAACTCACCCAAAGGTCCCTTTGCCACTGGGCATTGCTTGGGTCCTGCCCCGCCAGGCGCTTGCAAACTTCCAGAACTCGGTGGTAGACCGCCAGAGCTCCAGCCAAATCCCCTTGCGCCAGTTGCGCGTCGCCCAGCTTGCTGTGGTTCACCAGCAGGTCTCCCTGCCAATGGGCGTTGTATGGGTCATGCTGTGCTAGGCGCTCACATATTTCCACAGCCTTGCGGAACGACGCCAGCGCCCCGGTCAAATCCCCTTGTGCCAGTTGCACGTTACCCAGCTTGCCGTGGCTCAAACTCAGGTCCCTCTGCCACTGCGCATTGATCGGGTCCTGCCGCGCCAGTCGCTCGCTAATTTCCATAGCTTTGCGGAACGACGCCAGCGCCCCAGCCCAATCCCCTTGCGTCAGTTGCACGTTACCCAGCTTGCCGTGGTTCACATTCAGGTCCCTCTGCCACTCGTCGTTGCTCGGATCCTGCCGTGCTAGGCGTTCGCTGATTTCCATAGCTTTGCGGAACGACGCCAGCGCCCCAGCCAAATCCCCTTGTGACCGTTGCACGTCACCCAGCCTGCTGTGGCTCACACTCAGTTCCCGCTGCCACTCGGCATTTCTTGGGTCGTCCCATACCATGCGCTCGCTGATTTCCAGACCATTACGGAACGACGCCATCGAACGCGATAGATCACCGGCGGCCAACCAAGCGTGGCCCTGTGTGGTAAGTGCCCAAAACTCTCCCTGTGAATCTCCGGCCAACCGACAGACCTTAATCGCCTGTTCCATGAGTTGCTCCGCGCGGGCAGGCATGCCCAGCCGGGCCGCGTGGCCAGCCGCTTCAACTAGCCATTCCGTGTGGATTTCACCGAGGTGCGCGTCTCCCGTGTCAATGACCGCAATTCTGTCTTCCAGTTCCTTAAGGCGTGCTTGCCGCATCTCTGGTGTCAGCGCGGTGGCGTGGTGATCGCCGAAATCCTTCCGATCCAGGGCGGCTTCAATGTCCGTTGAGGCTTCCGCCGGAAACAAAGCGGTGCCGCTGCGCCAATCCAGGAAATCAGGCGCGTACTGGGCCAGCAGGGGCAGCAGAAAATCGCTCGTCCAAAGGATCACCGGAACGGGTGCTTCCTGCGGCCAAGCCTCGCGTCCGAGGTTCAGTCCCTGAAGGATCGGCTGGCTCTGGTCAGGTCCGCTCTGATCGGTTCTTTGGCGCACGACTTGTTCCAGCCCGTCAAGCATAAGAGCGTCTGGCGAGACCGGATTTTTGCCACCGCCTGGCCGCAACGCGGCCTTGGCTGCGGCGAGAACGCTGGTCGTGTCGGAGTTCAACGTGGCTTGCGCCCAATGCCAGCCGGGCAGCGATTTTTTCAGGGCCTGCATCGCCGCTTCCCGTTGGGAGGGCTGATTACAAACGGCAATGAAAAGCGAAAAACCAGCGCCCTTGGCGTGGGACAAGGCGCGGCGAAGGTCCGCCAACGATTGCAAGGTGGTAGTCGAATCAGTATTGACTGGTTCGGTCGGGACCTGGGCCGGAAGGGGGTCGCTAGCTGCGGCGGCCTTCATGCAATTGTGGCAGCAGTTGGATAACCGGGTTCAGGCAATAGAATTGCTCGCCGTTCCTATATTCGAAAACATAGAGCCAGAGCAGCATCCCCTGGCGGACATGGTCCGGCATTTCCGGCGGGAATCCAATCGCCGGCTCTTGGAACCCGCGAAGCCAAGGCCAGAATTCCCCCGGAATGTCGCGGCCCAGGCTTTGGGCATAATCCTTGATGGCGCTTCGCACGGCTGCTTGCGTCAGCGGCAGGCTATTAACTTTTCCGATCGCGGCGCGGACGAACATCAACAGGTGGCGCGGGTGTCCGCCCGTCATCCGGCAGAGCAGTTCAACCGTCTTATCGTTGTCAAAAACAGCGTCCATCTCCAGGCTCGCCGCTTGGACGCGCTTTTCGAGAAGGTTCTTCATGGCCTGCAAGCCGTCGCTTGCCGGGGCGATGGCGGCGGCATCGTCCCAGCCGGCAATTTTTGGCGCTGCCTTGGCGGCTGGCGCGGGGCAGGGATGCAGTCGAACCATTGGAACGGGCACACGTCCCGCAGGTCATCCCACCAACTTTCCATTTTGGACGACACTTTGTCGAACCCGGGGACTTCGGATTCCCGCATTGCGGCCTGGACTTCGCCCGCCAGGAGAACGAGCAAATCGATGACCTCGATATCGGTTTGATCGAGGCGCTCGGTGATGTCAGTGTAAAATACAAAAAAGGGGGGCGGGTCCGCCGGGTTCTCAAGAATGCTCTTGAGCCGATATAGCTCGGTGCTCTTGCCCACGCCGCGATGGCCCGTGAAAAGGAGGTATTCCGGTTTGACAGGATCGGAGCGTTTGACGGCCGCGGCCATTTCGAGGGCGACCCGCGCCCCGCGGGCCGCGTCGCAGTTCTCGTAGCGCGGGTTTTCCGGCGACGTTAGCGGTTCGTCCGGGCGGCACTGCTGAAACAGGCGGCTGAGGTCGTCATTGTTCATGCCGAATTATTAAACCACTTTTCAGTGTGCGTCGCAAGACGGGATTTTTCTCCCTGTCTCCAAGCCTCCGCGATCGGGCGCAAGAATGCAACTCCGCGAAGATTGATAACCACGGAATTCCAATAACCAACCGTGTGGAACATCATTCGAAAGGAAAGTGTACTTTCATTTATTGTGTACAGCCTCCGGCACCCTTTTCGTTTTGATCCGCCGGGCGGATGGCAGGAGGGCGGGAACTGTGATTCAATGGCGCCATGAGAAACGGTAAAATTGCCGCTCTGCCGGAGAGCGTGGTTGACGAACTGAACGAGCGTCTGGGAAATGGGGAGGTGGGTGAGACGCTGCTGAAATGGCTGAACGGCCTTCCCGAAGTGCGGGAGACGCTCAAGGAGATTTTCGACGGCGCGGAGATCAACAAGCAAAACCTGAGCGCCTGGCGGATGGGCGGGTTCCAGGAGTGGCGCAATCGCCGGGAACTGCGCGAACAGGCGTTGGAGCTTTGCGACACATGCAGCGAAATGGACGAGGCCATGGATACGCTCTTGCTGGCGGGCAATCTGGCGACGGTGCTGGCCGCGCGCTACGCGGGTCTGCTCAATGGCTGGGATGGCAGGCCGGACGCGGAGTTTGAGGAGAAATTGAGGGTGTTGCGGGGGCTTGCGCGTGATGTGGCGCTGATCGAGAAGACGATGCACTCGGCCAACCGTGACAAGAGGGAGCACTATCAACGGCTGGACGCTGAGGACCAACAGGAATTCAAGGAGATGAAGAACAAGACGCTGGCGCCAATCTGGGCGGAACTTGAAAAGGATCCGCTGGCGAAGATAATCGGGGGCGGCGAGTTCGGCAAGAAGGTGGCGGACATCATCACGAGCGTGCGGCACGACTTGCCGCTGCCCGACTGGGCCAAAAAGAGCCAGGACAGTCAAGGTCAGTCAAGGCCAGTCAAGGCTGATACTGAAGTTTGACGCCAGAATTCTGGCCTGTCCGTTCAGGCGTTGCCCGGTTCCAGCAGGGTGACAACTTCCTCGGCGAAGAGATTGGGGAAAAGGCGGACAGGGCCGCTGGAATTGAAGGCGGCGCTGCGAACGGGTGCGACTCCCATTTGCCGGGAGAATTCGCGGAAATCAAGGGTGGACAGGAAATGCAGGTTCGTCGTGCGGAACCAGGCTTGGGGGAGGGATTTGGTGACGGGAGCGCGTCCGCGAAATAGTATTTGCAGACGGACGCGGTAATGGGCGAAGTTCGTGTAGGCGATGATCACGCGGCGCCCGACGCGAAAGGCTTCGCGGACGATCTGGTCCGGCGCGACCAATTCCTGAAACGTGCCGAGCAGCAGCGCATAGTCAAAGGACTGGTCGCCGTACTGATCCAGGCCCTCGGCGATATTGCCTTGATGCACGACCAACCCGCGCTGGATGCAGCGGGAGACAAGGTCCGGGTCTTTCTCGACGCCCTCGGCCATGAGATGTCTGGCGCGCACGGCCCGCTCCAGAAAGGCGCCGTCGCCGGTGCCCAGGTCGAGCACGCGGGCGCCTTCGGGTACCCAATCGAGAACAGTTTCGTAAATTCCAGGATGCATCGCTCAACTTGCCTGACTAGCCCGCCGCTGGGGCTTCCTTGGCAGTATCGGCAGAGCGGAGCTCATGATCAAGGTAATGACGCACAACCTGTGCGAATTCCGGGTTCTCGATAAGGAACGAATCGTGCCCGTAAAGGGTTTCAAGGTTGATATACGTCGCAGCCACGCGGCAGCGCTTGAGCCAGCGAACCAGCGCCTGCGACTGAGCCGGGGGATACAGCCAGTCGGAGGCGAAAGAGATGACCAGGAAGCGCGCTTTGAGGCGGCTCAGGACCTCTTCGGGCGGTTGGCCGTCAAACAAATCGAACTGGTCGAGCGCCTTGGTCAAATAGAGATAGGAATTGGGATCGAACCGGCGGACGAAACTTTCCCCTTGATGGTGAAGATAACTTTCCACGGCGAAGAGCGCCGCTTCGTCGGCGGCGGCAGGGACGCGGGGTTGCAAGGAGCGTCCGAACTTCCGGGTCATGGCATACTCGCTGAGGTAGGTGACATGACCGACCATTCGCGCCACGGCGAGGCCGTGGGTGGGGCGGCAATCCGGAGTGTAATTGCCACCGTTCCAATTCGGATCGGTGATGATGGCGCGGCGTCCGATTTCGTTGAAGGCGATCTGCATCGCGCTGTGGGAGGCGCAGGTGGCAATCGGAATGCAGACGCGGACGCGCTCCGGAAACTGGACAGCCCAGGAGAGCGCCTGCATGCCGCCCATCGAGCCGCCGACGACCGCCAGAAGGCGCGAAATGCCCAGGTGTTCGATCAGTTTCGCCTGCACCGCAACCATGTCGGCAACGGTGACGGGTGGGAAGTCGGTGCCGTAAGGCTTGCCGGTGTCCGGGCGTGGGGAGAGGGGGCCGGTCGTCCCGTCGCAGCCGCCGAGGACGTTGGAACAGATGACGAAGAACTTGTCGGTGTCAATCGCCTTGCCGGGGCCGACGTGGTAGTCCCACCAGCCCGGCCGCCCGGTGTCCGGGTGAAGACCCGCCACATGGGCGTTGCCCGACAAGGCGTGGCCGACGAGGATGGCGTTGTCGCGCCGCGGGGAGAGGCGGCCCAGAGTTTGATAGGAGACAACGACCTGATCGAACTTGAAGCCAGACTGGGTTTGGAGTCCGGGCAGCGTGACCGATTGGATGGGCGTCACGCCCAAGAGCGATTGATAGCCGGCGATCTTCTGATCTTGAAGATCGCCCTGGACGATGCCTGCGGGCGTTTCCGTGGCGGAAGCGTCGGATTGATGTGCTGCTGACACAGTCTATTTGGCGGCGCGCAGTGCCTGGTCAATGTCCGCCTTGATGTCTTCGACATCCTCGAGACCGATAGAGAGGCGGATGTAGTCTTGCGTGACGCCGGTTTCGGCCTGTTCCTCCGGGGTGAGTTGCTGGTGGGTGGTGGAAGCCGGATGAATGACCAGCGACTTGGCGTCGCCGATGTTGGCCAGGTGCGAGAGCAGCTTGACCGAATTGATGAACTTCTTGCCCGCCTCCAAGCCGCCCTTGATGCCGAAGCCGACGAGGCCGCCGAAGCCGTGCTTGAGGTATTTGGAGGCGATTTTGTAGCTGGGGTCGTCGGGCAAACCCGGATAGACGACCCAGTTGACCAAAGGATGTGATTTGAGCCACTTGGCGATTTCCAGGGCGTTGGCCGAATGCTGATGTTGACGCAGGGGCAAAGTCTCCAGGCCGAGAAGGAATTCGTGAGCGTTGAAGGGGCTTAGGGCCGCCCCGATGTCGCGCAAAAGCGTCACGCGAATCTTGATGATGAACGCGACGTTGCCCATGCCGGGAACGTTGCTCAATGCGTCCCAATAGACCAAGCCGTGATAGCTGGGGTCCGGCTCGGTGAACTCCGGGAATTTGCCGTTGTTCCATTTGAACTTGCCGGCATCGACAATGACGCCCCCGATGCTGGTGCCGTGCCCGCCGATGTATTTGGTCGCCGATGTGGCCAGGATGTCCACGCCGTAATCAATGGGCCGCACCAGGCCAATTCCGACGGTGTTGTCCACGACGAGCGGGATGCCGGCGTCGTGGGCGATTTTGGCCAGGACTTCGAAATCGGGCACGTCAAGTTTGGGGTTGCCGACGGTCTCGGCGTAAAGGGCGCGGGTCTTGGGGGTGATGGCGTTGCGAAAGGCGTCCGGACTGCGGGAGTCCACGAACTTCACCGTGCGGCCCAGCTTGGGCAGAGTGTGGTGAAAGAGCTGGTAAGTGCCGCCGTAAAGGTTGTTGGCCGAAACGATTTCATCGCCCAGCCGGGTGATGGCCAGCAGCGAATAAGTGATGGCGGATTGACCGGAGGCGACGGCCAGTGCGCCGGTCCCGCCTTCGATGGCCGCGACACGCTGCTCGAAGACATCGTTGGTGGGATTCATCAGGCGCGTGTAAATGTTGCCGAATTCCTTCAAGGCGAAGAGGTTCGCGGCGTGCTCGGTGCTTTTGAAGACGTAGGAAGTCGTCTGGTAAATCGGCACGGCGCGGGCGCCGGTCGTCGGGTCGGGAACTTGTCCGGCGTGAAGCGCCAGGGTGCTGAGTCGCGGAGTTGAATTGCTCATATATTAAACTGGGATTGAGATTGGAGATTGAAATGGTGGGAGTTGCCGGGGGCTGGGACGCTTGGCATGCACGGCCGTGTCCGAAGGAGGAACGCGACGAACACAAATCGTCTTTCAGCCCCCAGCATTATCTGGAATAGGCTTAGAACTCGTATTTGGTCGTGATGCCCCATACGCCGTCTGCCTGGTGATTTAACACATTGCCAAAGTAGCCATAACCGGCTGCGATTGTGAAGTGATTATTTATCACGTAGGCGGCATCGAGTGTCGCCCAGTCGCCTTCCCGCCCCACCGGAGTGCCCCCGCCGGCATTGATGGCCCGATAATTGCGCGGCTGTTCCTTGTACTCCGCCGCGACGGCGAGTTTGCCGGTGATGAAGACCACCACGTTGCCTTCAAAGACGACGCTGTAACTGTGGGTGAACCCGCCCAGGCCGTCCCAGACGGCTTCGGTGGCGCGTCCACCCAGTTCGAGCAGGACTGGCCGCGGCAGTTGGGTGAACATCTTCGAGGCGTAAAGGGTGTAATCAACCCCTTGTTTGCGCGAGAGGCCGGCCTGGCCCAACAAATCCGCACCCGCGCCCGATTCGACTTCATCTCTGACTTCCTTGATGCCGTCGTTGTATTTGTAATGCGCGCCGGCCGTGACGGCGGGGAGCCATTTTTGGTCGAATTCGCCTTCCGTCAGAAGTTGCAGGCGGGCGTTGAAGTTGTGGAGTTGAACTTCGTCGGCGTGATAATTGGCAAGGCCGATGTTTCTCAAATCCAGCGGCAAATCACCCAAACTGAGGTGATCCCAGCCGTAACCCAGCTCCAGCCGCTTGAAAGGAGCTTCGGTCAGGGTCAGCGCCTCCAGATCGACATCGTGGCCAAGGTTGATATAAGCAAAGCCCAGGGCGGGGAGGCCGACGGCTTGGCCGTCTCGCGGCGGATTCACTATGTAAGCCGAAAGGGTGGAGAAAATGCCGCCGTTGCCTTCGATCTGATGAAGCGGAAGCGGCGCCCCTTTGGTGTCCGCCGGGGCTTGGGCGGCGGGTTGGGCATCGTCCGCCCTGACGGGCAGGGCGGGCGCGGCGGCCACCGCCAGCGTCAGCCAGAAAGCGGGCGAACGCAGCACGGGGGTTTTAGGAGGTGGAACGAATTGGATGGGATTTTTCTTTGTCATGTTTCATTGAGTGTTGGCAGCAAGCCGCCGGTCGTCCGGCCAGCCTGCCGCCGGGTTTCTATTGGTTGAGTTTTCCGTCAAGGGTATGGCGGGTTGAAATCTGTCGAACCGTTTGCGGCGGTCTAAGTTGAAACTTGTTTGCGGGCTTCCTCGGCCAGGGCGGTGCTGAGGTAACGTTCGCCGGTGCTGCACCCGATGGTCACGATCAATTTGCCCTTGTTTTCCGGCAGTTTGGCGACTTGCAGCGCCGCCCACACGTTGGCCCCTGTGGAAATCCCGGCCAGGATTCCTTCCTCAAGCGCCAGACGGCGCGCAACGGCAATGGCGTCCTCGTTGCTCACCGTGACGACGTCATCGACTATGGCGAGGTTGAGGTTCTTGGGCACGAAACCCGCGCCTGTGCCCTGGATTTTGTGCGGGCCGGGTTTGACGGGCTGTCCGGCGCGGGTTTGGGTGATGACCGGGGAATCCTTCGGTTCGACGGCAATGGCGCGGAAGCTCTTTTTGTGCGACTTGATCACCTCGGCGATGCCGGTGATCGTTCCGCCGGTGCCGACAGCGGAAACGATGATGTCCGCTTTCCCGTTGGTGTCGGACCAAATCTCTTTGGCGGTCGTCTGGCGGTGGATTTCGGGATTGGCCGGGTTGTTGAACTGCTGGGGAATCCAGGAGTCGGGGATTTCCCTGTTCAGGTCTTCGGCTTTCTTGATCGCGCCCTTCATTCCGTCCTGGGCCGGGGTCAGGACCAGTTTGGCGCCAAGCAATGCCAGCAATGTGCGCCGCTCCAGACTCATGCTTTCGGGCATGGTGAGAATCAGTTTGTAACCCTTTGCCGCGGCGACGAATGCCAGCGCAATGCCCGTGTTGCCGGAAGTCGCTTCGATGATGGTCGTTGTGGGTTTCAGGATGCCGTCGCGCTCGGCGGCGGCGATCATGGCATAACCGATGCGGTCTTTGACGCTGCCGAGTGGATTGAAGAATTCGCCCTTCAAGGCAATGGTGGCATCGACGCCGGAGGCGATGCGGTTGAGTTTAATGAGCGGGGTGCGCCCCACCGTGCTGATGACGTCAGGATAGATAGGCATAAGCTTCTTTTTTTCAAATTGCCAAACTTTATTGTTTAACAATGTATCTCTATTGCCATAGTATAGATTAAATGTCAACGGAAATCTTTTCTCCTGTTTTTGGCATTATCCAACCATGAATTGGGGTCCTATTTGACAGTCGTCCCGGTCTTTGCTGGAAAGAGGGCCTGGCGCATTCCGGGCAGCGGTTGCTCGGTTTTGGGGTCCCAGTAATTAAAGCCGGATTTCCAGTCCCAAATCGCCCAGCCGATGCCCGCCTCGTCCAGACCCTGGCGGAAGGCGGCGTAAAAGTGGGCGCGCGATTCCTGGTCCGCCTTGGTGTAGGCCCCGAATTCGCCGAAGTGAACCGGGCGTCCATATTTCTCCGACCACGCTTTGGCCGTGTGAATCTTGGGGAGAAAAGCCCGCGGGCTGGAGGGATTGCGCTCGGAAGGCAGCGTGTTGTATTGCTGGATGCGGTCCAGCACCCGTGGCTGCAAGGCGAGGCCGGGATCGGGCTGGAGCGGAGTTGTGGGCGGACCGGGGAAGATGATGCCCGTGACGCGCAGGTCCGGTCCGGTCCAACTGGCGCCTTGATGGGTAAACATCATAGGCTCGTAACAATGCAAGGTCACGATGAGGTTGTGATCGTCATCGGGCAGGCGGAGGTTGGCCAATTGATCGGGCGAATTCCACTGGCCCGGCCCGACAAATATGGTTCGGCGGGGATTGCTCGCCCGGA
>Ga0224558_1003178_pt1 | contig 13979 bp, 12 predicted proteins | sample 714S32024metaG_FD_180682 | JGI IMG/M metagenome (GOLD analysis project Ga0224558, IMG submission 180682) | Peat soil microbial communities from Stordalen Mire, Sweden - 717 S3 20-24 | ecosystem: Environmental > Terrestrial > Soil > Wetlands > Peat | place: Sweden: Norrbotten County, Stordalen... | reverse complement strand
CGCGGTCGGGACCTACACGGTCTCGGGCACCGACTCCGACGCCCTCGGCGACACCGGCACCTGGACCTACACGCTCACGGTCACCAAGGGGACCATCACCCAGATCGCGCCCTTCGGCCAGTCCAAGACCGTGGCGAACACGGGTAGCGGCTTCAGCGACCAGCTCGCCGTCACCGGCTCGAGCGGCGCCGTGACCTACGTCGTCACCTCGTCCAACACCCACCTGAAGGTCACCAGCAGCGGGGCGATCACCACCGTCGGCGGACCGCTCGCGGTCGGGACCTACACGGTCTCGGGCACCGACTCCGACGCCCTCGGCGACACCGGCACCTGGACCTACACGCTCACGGTCACCAAGGGGACCATCACGTGCACGGGATCCCACGGAGGGGAAGTGCACTGGTCGCACTGGGGCGACTTCAACGACCAACTGTCGGAGACTGGCGCGCACGGTACACCGACCTACACCATCACATCCGCCGACGACCATCTGCACGTCTCGAGCGATGGACGGATCACCACGGACGGCGGCCCCCTGGCGCCGGGGACCTACACCATCTCGGGCAACTGCAAAGACTCCTACGGCGACAGCGGCAACTGGAGTTACACCCTGACGGTCTCGAAGTAGTGGGAGTCATCAAAGCGGCGCGAGTCGTTGCCAAGAGCGCGTTGTGGTTGTGCCTGAAATGACCAATGGCCGCGAAGGAGACCAACGTAGAATTACTTGCGCCCGAGCGCCTCTGTTGTCGCGGGGTTCATTCTGCGCGAGTCGACCGTGCTTCGGCGCCTCGTTAACTAGGGAGTATTGATGGCGAAGGACTCAGCGCAGGACGACTCCACTAAGCGACCCTCTCGCTACGCCCGCCTCTTCGGTGGCGGTAGGGGGGCGGAAAGGACGAGCGCAAAGACCGCGCAGCTCGCCGACGAAGCGGGTGGCGAGACCGTGCAGCTCGCCGACGAAGCGGGCGGCGAGACCGTGCTGGTTGCCGACGAAGCGGGCGGCGAGACCGTGCAGGTTGCCGACGACGCGAACGCAGAGACACTGCAGCTCGCCGACGAGACGAGCGACGAGACCGTGCAAGCCGCTGACGAGACGCCGAGGTCGGCTGGCCCCCGCGCCTCGAAGTTCGCCACCTTTGAGAAATGGTTCGGCAGATTCGTAGCCACCGTGCTAACGCTCGCCGTTATCGGAGCCGTCGTAGTCGGGAGCGTTGCGCTGGTCAACGGCTCGTGGCAAGTGAACCCGATTCTTTCAGGCAGCATGCGCCCCGGACTCTCGGTCGGCGGCGTGGTGATCAGTGAGCGGGTACCCGTCAATCAGCTCGCCCTGCGTGACGTCATCGTGTTCAGGGAACCGAACAATCCCTCGACGCAGATAGTCCACCGTATCGTCAAGATGACCAAGAGCAAGTCGGGCCAACTCCTGATCAACACCCAGGGCGATGCGAACAACGCCCGCGACGCGTGGACGCTCACCATCAAGGGTGACTACGCCTATCGGGCTCGTTGGTCGGTCCCTCTCGTTGGCTACGTTGCCGTCGCCTACGAGAACAACCGCGGGATCGCGCTGCTCGGAGCCGGTGTAGTCCTGATCGCGATTGCGGCCACCGCGGTTTGGAAGCCGCGTCGCCGCGACGAGAAGCCCACTGCTTCCGACGAATAGCCTCCCTCGCTGGGACCGTGCAACTCTGAGGCGCAGGTCAAGCGGCCCAGCTCCACGGGATGAGTCCACCGACGCCGCTCGCGCTAATCAGGGTCGGAACTTCCACTTCAAGGTGACGACTTCAAGATCGCATGACCGGACACCCTCTCCGTCAGGGCGTCTGCCCGGCGAAGTGACGTCCAACACCACCTCTGGCGTCTCATCGGCGGCTTCTTCCAGGAGCACTGAAGGTTCATCTTCTTTTGCGCTTGCGGCCACGGACAAATGTGGCTCGAGTTCCAAATGGCACACACTCGGCATCGCGGCATGATTGCATTGAACAGGAGTTTCAGAACATTTTGTTCCTTTTGACGGCCGCGCTGGTGTCGCGAAGACCAAGATGTCGGGGATTTGTTCACTGGGCCCGATCGAGGTCCGCAGGAACTTCCAATGCCGTTGCTGAACTCACGGATAGCGAGCTCCAGCCTTCGTGCTGAAGCATCACCACTTGCCGAGGTGCAGCTTTGCATGGACTGCGACGAGTCGAGAACGCTGTCTGGTCGCGAGGCCTTCCGCCACTTCCGGCGATTCCGCTTTCTTCTTCCAGAGCGCGGTCTCTCGCTGCCCGATTCGCTAGGGCCCGACCGCTCGTCGCAGAGCGGTTGTACCTGCGTCAGCAATTGGTGGGTCTTGTCCGCGAGCACGAGGGATTGCGGTGTTAGACATGGAATCGTGAGCGACAAAGATACCGGTGAGGGTTCGAATCCGCCCGATGGCGTCGATCGAAGAGGTAGTGACCGCAGAGGCGGGAAAGACCGTCGCAAGCAAGACTTGGATCCGCCAGACGGCGTCGAGCGTCGCAAGGGCGAGCGGCGCAGAGGAGAACGCCGGAAACTTTCTGACGGGGACTCAGGGGAACACCCCCAAGGGTGACGCCTGACGCTCGAACGGTATCGGCTTCAATCCGCACGCGGATCGTGCGGAATCGAAAGGGATTAGTTCTTCCGCTCCGGGAACATCGAAATAGTTGTCTAGACCTGCAGGTCGCTCTCTCGAACTCGGCCCGGCAAGCGAGGACCCTTCACCCCCAATAACTGGACACGCTCGTTAGGAACTGTCGACGTCGGGCCTCTGGTACCGGACGGGATGCGACAACATCCATGTGCAAAGGCCCAAGAACCGTCACTGATGTGGCGCTCAACGACGTTGCTCTCCGCAGACTCAAAGTTCACCCGAGTGTTCGGTTGTTCACCAAATTTTTGCTGGTGCCATCGCCGGAAACCTGCAACAATCACAACGATGCCACAGGGCATGCTTGCACTCAGAGGGGGACGAAATGGCGGCTGAATTGATCTTGGAATTCGAGGGCGTGACTGCGGCGGAATATCGCGCCGTCAACAAGGAGCTCGGGATCGACCCAGAAACTGGCGAAGGCAACTGGCCCGATGGAATGCTGGCCCATTCGGCGGGCTCGAACCCAGATGGCCACTTCGTCGTGACAGAGGTCTGGGACTCCGTGGAGCATCAGGAGGCATTCATGCATGACCGTCTTGGCGAGGCTCTCGTCAAAGGCGGAATCTCCGGTCCGCCATTCAGCGTCACCTGGATTGAGTTGGTTTCGCACCTGAACCTCGAGGGCTAAACCTCCTCACCGAAGTCCTCGGAGGTTGGTCTCCACGCCGTTGTCCCACCATGCCCTTGTTGGGCAACGGCGTGGATGGCCTTGCTTTCCGAGCCAACACTCACATACGCCACCACTTTGGCGCGACTGTTGTGTCGGCCCCAACGACCGCGACGCGTACCGATCGATCCATCGATTCGATTGACAAGCAGAAGAACCTCGAGGGTGAAGAACGGGTTGATTTCTCAACACCTAGGATTCGTTCAAAGTTTGCGGAGGAACCATGGCCAACCCGGCATTGATGGACAAGAGGATCAGCCAACTCGAGACGGCGTCGGCGACAGAGCGGCCGATGACTCGTCTCGGTGTGCAGAAGGCGCTCGGCATCTTCGTCGTCTTCCTTCTTATCGGCGGTTACTTCGGATTGCAGCAGGGTGACGCGGAGCTGCTCTCGGGACACACGAGTGCGACCATGATGGTGTCGATTCTCGTTGCGTTCGGATTGGCGATGCTCATCTGCGCGAAGCCGAAGCTGGCCCGGGTGGTCGGCATCGCCTACTCGTTGCTCGAAGGCTTCGCCCTCGGTCTCATCTCGGCGGTGTACAACGCGCAGTACCACGGCATCGTGATCGACGCGGTCGGTGTGACGGTTGCCGTCGCGCTGTCGGTGTGGTTCCTCTACGGCACCGGGATCATCAAGGTCACCGCGAAGACGACGAGGGTCATCTCGATGGCGGTGATCGGCGCGATGGTCTTCTACGGGCTGTCGCTGCTCTCCATGCTCTTCGGCGGCTCGGGATTCGACAGCTCGGGCGGCGTGCTCGGCATCGGCATCTCGCTGGTGCTCGCCGTGATCGCCGCGTCGACGTTCCTGATCGACTTCGACCGCATCGACAAGATGATCGCCGCCAACGCTGACGCGCAGTACGACTGGTACGGGGCGTTCGGGCTGCTGGTGAGCATGGTCTGGCTCTACCTGGAGATCCTGAACGTGCTCGGCAAGGCCCGCGGCGGCGGCATCCGGCGCTAGAAAGCCGGCACGATTCCTTCAGTAGTCAGAAGCGGACAGGTCCGCCGCTCGCGCCGACGCCGCGTGGCCGATCCGGACCGATTTCGGCGGGTCCTGACGCTACGAATCCTGCCCGTCGAGGGGCCGGTTCATCGAGGGGAATTTCCACCCTGTGGGAAAGATGTCGCTTCACGGTTGATATCGTCCGATTGATAGGAGATATCGGTGGATAACTGGAAAGATCTCTGGGTAAAAGCTTTTGATTACCCTTTTCGCCCGACTTCGGTCACCTGGCGTGTGGCACAGTAACACTCGTAGTTCACGCAGCACCTGTCGAAGTCGTTGGAACCGCAAGGGGAGATCGGCGGAGAGTGGAGGGGCCTCGCAAGAGGAACGGAAGCTCTCACCGGACAGCGGAGTTCGGTCCGCGGTCCGTAGGACGAATAGCGTGAAGTGCCAGCCGTCAAGCGGTGGCCTGTCCGACACGGGTCAGCAAATGATGCGCCTTCGGAAACCCCGAGGGGCTGGTGAGTTTCGACTCCCTGGTCACTCGGGGTTTTCGTCTTTTCACCGCTAGAAGAACGACTGCGGCTCCGCGGGCTCGATCAACTGGGGCCCGTCATTGCGCACCGAACCCACGGCCTTGTCGACGCCATGGTGCAGCAGCGTGCCGGTCGGCGCGGGGCGCAGCAGTTGCATCCGCTCGTCGGGGTCGTGGGCCTGGACGTCGAGCCAGGGCTCGACGTCGGCGAGCGCGAGTACGACGGGCATGCGGTCGTGCAACTCGTCCATGTCCTTGCTCGGGCTCGTCGTGATCACGGTGCAGGTCTGCAGCGCCGGCGCGTCGTCGGGCATGTTCGGATCGTGCCAGCGCTCGTAGAGCCCGGCGAGGAGCAGGGGCTCGCCGTCGGCGCGGCTGAAGTAGTGGGGCTGCTTCTCGCGGCCGTTGCGGTGGTCCCACTCGTAGAAGCCGTCGACCGGGATGACGCACGGCCGCTTCGCGAAGGCGCTGCGGAACGAGGGCTTCTCCGCCACCGTCTCGCCGCGGGCGTTGAAGAGGCGGTTCGCGATCGACGGGTCCTTCGACCAACTCGGGATGAGGCCCCAGCGGTAGCGATCGAGCAGCCGTTCGCCCCCGGTCTCGGTGACGGCGAAGAGCCGCTGCAGGGGACCGACGTTCCAGCTGGGGTGACCTTCGGGGTCGATGCCCGCCGCGAGCTGCGCGTCAAGGAGCTTCGCGAGACGAGACGGGGGAGTGAAGAGAGCGACGCGACCACACATAATTGTCCTTTCTCCCTTCACGATAAGGGCCGTTGGCGTATGTAACCGGGAGTGGCTACTCTTACGAACATATGTTCGCTTTCTCGACTCCACGCCCTCGACTCTCCGATGATCTGGTCGCCACGCTGCGCCCCGTGACCCTCGCGAAAAGCCGCATGCTGCCCCTCGGCGAACCCTGGAGGGCACTGGCACCGGGCGGCGGACTGCGGCGGGGTTCGACGGTCCTCGTCCAGGCCCAGCCCGGTTCCGGGGGTCTCAGCCTCGCGCTCAGTCTCGTCACCGAGGCCAGCACACTCGGCCACTGGGTCGCGGTCGTCGGCGTCGACGACCCCGGGGTGGTCGCGATTGCCGACCTCGGGGTCGACCTTCGCCGCGTGCTCTTCGTGCCCCGGCCCCGCGGCGCGTGGGCCGAGTCCGCGGCGGACCTGCTCGACGGCGTCGACCTGCTGGTGGTGCGTCCGCCCTCGCGCGTGACGCACCGGGTGGCGCGCCAGCTGATGGACCGCGTACGCGAGCGCGGCACGGTGCTGATCGCGCTCTGCGAACCCGGCGCGCCGTGGCCGCTGCCGGTCGACCTCTCCTTCGACATCACCCACGCCCGCTGGGCCACGTCGTCGCGCCTCGACGCCCGCTACCTCACGGTGCGGGTGGGGGGCCGTGGCGCGGCGCAGCGCAGCGGCGAGCACGCGGTGGTACTGCCGAACCGAAAAGGTCGAGCGGCGGCGGGCTAGATGGAACGTCTCCTGGCGGTATGGATCCCGACGCTCAGTGAGGAGAAGCCCGACGGCTCGTCGCTGCGCAGCTACCTCGAGGTGCTCGACGCGCTGAGCGTGCTCTGCCCCTTCACCGAGCCGGTGCGACTCGGGCTCCTCGTCCTGCCCCTGCGGGGACCGAGCCGGTTCTTCGGCGGGGAAGAGGCGGTGCTCGCAACCGTGAGCCAGAGCGTGCGCGACCTCGTTGGCTGCGAGCCGTCGCTCGGCGTCGCCGACGGCCTGTTCTGCGCCGAGCTCGCGGCCCGCGAGGGGATGGTCGTGCCGGTGGGGGCGACCGAGTCGTTCCGCCGCGCCCAGCCGATCAGCGTCCTCGGGCGAAAGGATCTCACGACCACGTGCCGGCGGCTCGGGCTGCACACACTCGGGGCGTTCGCCGACCTCGAGCGGGCCCGGGTCGCCGAGCGCTTCTCCACGCCGGTGCTGGCGCTGCACCGGGTGGCGAGAGGCGAGGTGGGCGAGATGGCGGGCCAGCGCGACCCGCGCATCACGAAGCGCCTTCGGACCCTTCGCGGCGAGGACGAGGTGGGCGACGAGCAGATCGGGTTCTTCGGCCAGCGCGGCGCGGGTGACGACCGGGCCCAGGCGGCCGCGTACCGGGTGCGCAACCGCCTCGGTGCCGACGCGGTCGTGGTGGCGTCGCTTCGCGGAGGGCGCGTCCCCGAGGACCGCGCCACGCTGGTCCCGTTCGGGTCCCCCGCGAGCGCGGCGGTCGAGGACGCCCCGTGGCCGGGTCAGTTCCGGGCGCCGGCGCCGGCGATGACCCTGGCGCACCGGGTGGCGGTGCAGTTGCACGATGAGACCGGCCAGCAAGTCGCCATGGGCTCGCGAGGTCTGCTGAGCGCGACGCCCGCCTCGCTGCTCTTCTCGAGCCAGGCCCGTCGTGACGTGATCTGGCACGCGGGGCCCTGGCCGCTGGTCGAGCGGTGGTGGGTGCTCAACCGCCGTCGCGCCCACCTCCAGGTGGTGCTGGCGACTGGCGAGGCGGTGTTGCTCGTCGCCGAATCCGGTCGCTGGTGGGTCGTCGGGATCTACGACTGATGACGGCATACACCGACGTCCACGCGCGTCCACGCCTCGGCTCCCGTGACGGGGCGAGCGGCTGCGCGACGCCCGTCACCGACGCCGTGGCGACCGGGGCGACGGTATCGGTGGCGGTGATCGCCGCGGTACGCGTGTCCGATTCGGGTGATGTGGACCCCGGCGTCGGGAAGTGCCACGGCACGACGGCGACCACGCTCACCACCTCCGTCACCGCAGCCGGTACGGGCTTTGAGGAGGTGACGCGAGCCGGTTTCACCCCGCGCGATCGGTCGAAGGCGCGGGGCACGATCGTTTTCTCCGTTGAGCCTGCTATTCATTGGAGTTCTTTAAGGGGTCAATATTGTATTCACGGTAGGACCAGCGAAAACATCGAACAGACCACTTTTTGGGCTCTGCGACGCGATTTCGTGATTCACGGTAAGACCAGCAGTAATAGGAAACCTGTTTTCGCCGCTTCTGAGCTGATGCACGTGCCCAATGGGGATTATGGGTGCTCGGATGACGGGCGATGGCGCGCCAACACGACTACGACCGCAGCCCTCACCACCACTGGCGCCCTCACCGCCGTGGGTTCCGGTCAGGTGGCTTCGATCGACTGCGCCCCGTGCCGGACCACCCCGTACCGTTGGAGGTCCACAATCGCAAACACCGTCGCCGACGTGATCCTTGACGGGATGGCCCAACTCGATTTCATCTCGTGGCGCGTCGCTGCACGCCACCGGAGGACCATTCACGTCGCGACGGTTTTCGCCGTCATCCTCGATACGGCCGGTCGCGATCCGGAGAGCAGCCGTCGACGGCGGGCAACGCAAGTTGGTGGTCGATGACGGTCCTCGCCGAGTCTGAGGTGCTCTCGGGATCCAACCTTCTCGACGGAGAGGACGGTCCCGAAGAACCCGTCACCGAGGTCACACGAACCCAGGTGACGATATCGACGGTGGGGGCCGGCGCGACCAGCGTGTCCGAGTCGGACGGCGTAGGTTCCACGATCGGGTGGTGGCACGGCGCCACGGTGACCACACCCCCACCCGCCGCCACGGTGGACCTCGGCGACGTGAACCAGGTGGACGGTGCTCTGCAGCGCGCCGCCCTGGGTCGCCACGCGAGGCCCGCACTCGCCACCACCCCCGGGATGGGCTTCAACGCTGTAGTTCCATTCGACCGCCCCCCGTACGGGTGGCGGAAGGAGCTGTTCGCGATCGTTTCCGCCACCGAATTCGACACTCAAGACCATCTTTTGAGGGGCAGATACCCGATTCACGGTAGGACCAGTAAAAACATCAAACAAACCGCTTTTTGGGGTCTACGACGCCATTTCGTGATTCACGGTAGGACCAGCACTAACAGAACACTGATTTTTGCGACTTTTTGTCGTACTCACGCGCTCAACGCAGATGAAGAGGGTTTCCACGTCATCTGGCAGCGTGCCAGCGCGACGTACATGCTCACCATCACCGCCCGCGTCAACGTCGTTGACGCGGGCGGTGATGGTGCCGCGTCCTTCGCTTGGACGATCACCCATGGTGGGTGGCGACGCATCGGCATGACACTCGCCCTCATCGCCGCCGCCGGTGCGGACGTCGCCGGGGCTGGCCCGGTCGACCCCGTTCTGCGTGGCCTCACCACGTACTGCCGGAGGGCCGCCCCGGTCGCGACGGCTTCTACCGGCGTCCCCGCTACAGCACCCCAAGGCTCGCCAGGCAGGCGCCGGCGGCGGGCAGACGGGACTGGTGACTGATGACGGTCTACGCCGAGCTTCACGCGCACTCGGGGTTCAGCTTCCTCGACGGGGCGAGCGACCCTGAGGAGCTCGTCGCCGAGGCTTCCCGACTGGGTCTCTCGGGTCTCGCCCTGACCGACCACCACGGCCTCTACGGGGTGGTCCGTTTCGCCGAGGCGGCGCGGGCCTTCGGGTTGCCGGCGGTCTTCGGCACCGAGCTCACGCTTGATTCGACCGACGACCGGGTCGGGATACCCGACCCGGTCGGGGACCACCTCGTGGTGCTCGCCCGTTCCCCCGGGGGCTACCGCCACCTCGCGACGATGCTGGGCGAGGCCCACCTGGCCCGCGGCGAGAAGGGGGCGCCGCGCTTCAGCCTCGAGGACGTGGCGGGATGCGCGAACGAGTGGGTGGTGCTCACGGGGTGCCGCAAGGGTCCGCTCACGCGCGCGCTGATGGACGAGGGTCCGCGCGGGGCCCGGCGCGAGCTCGCCCGCCTGATCGAGGTCTTCGGTCGCGAGAACGTGGCGGTCGAGATCTGGGATCACGGCGGGTTCGACGACGTCGCGCGCAACGACGTCCTGGCCCAGCTCGCCGTGCACGCCGATGTCGCGCTCATCGCGACGGGCAACGTCCACTACGCGACGCCCGACGCCTTCGCGAGGGCGAACGTTCTCTCGGCGATCCGCGCGCGCCGCAGCCTCGAGGAGATGCAGGGCTGGCTCTCGGCGTCCCCGCTCGCCCACCTGCGCGGTGACGGCGAGCAGCGCCGGCGCTTCGCGCGCTGGCCCGGGGTCGTCGACCAGGCCGGCGAGCTCGCGGGCCGGCTGGCCTTCGACCTGCGTCTCGTGGCGCCGAACCTCCCGGCGTTCCCGACGCCCGACGCGATGGACGAGCAGTCGTACCTGAGGGTCCTCGTGGAGAAGGGCGCGACCCTGCGCTACGGGCCGCGCGACGCCGAGCGGGTCCCCGGCGCGTGGCGCCAGATCGACCACGAGCTGGGCGTGATCGGCGCGCTCGGCTTCGCGGGGTACTTCCTCACGGTCTGGGACATCACCGAGTTCTGCCGGCGCGAGAACATCTACTGCCAGGGCCGGGGCTCGGCCGCCAACTCGGCGGTGTGCTTCTCGCTCGGGATCACCAACGCCGACGCGGTGAAGCTCAACCTCTTCTTCGAGCGGTTCCTCTCGCCGGCGCGCGACGGCCCCCCGGACATCGACGTCGACATCGAGTCGGGCCGGCGCGAGGAGGTGATCCAGTACGTCTACGGGCGCTACGGACGGCGCCACGCCGCCCAGGTGGCGGCGGTGATCACGTACCGGCCCCGCTCGGCGCTGCGCGACGTGGCCCGCGCCTTCGGGTTCTCCGAGGAGGAGGCGAACCGGCTGCGCGACGGCGTCGACCGCCAGAGCATGACTGCGACCTCGAGCGAGGTCCCCGAGCTGGTCGTCGAGATGGCGAACCAGCTCCTCACCCGCCCGCGCCACCTCGGGATCCACTCGGCGGGCATGGTGCTCTGCGACCGGCCGGTGATCGAGGTCTGCCCGGTCGAGTGGGGAAGGATGCCCGGGCGCACGGTGCTGCAGTGGGACAAGGACGACTGCGCCGCGATCGGCCTCGTGAAGTTCGACCTCCTGGGGCTCGGGATGCTCGACGCGCTGCACCGGGCGGTCGACCAGGTGCAGGGCTTCCACGGGGTGACGATCGACCTGGGCGAACTGCCCCAGGAGGACTGCGTCTACGACCTGCTCTGCGAGGCGGACACCGTCGGGGTCTTCCAGGTCGAGTCGCGCGCCCAGATGGCGACGCTGCCGCGCGTGCAGCCGCGCTGCTTCTACGACCTGGTCATCGAGGTGGCGCTGATCCGGCCCGGTCCCATCCAGGGCAACGCGGTCAACCCCTATATCCGACGGCGCCGCGGCGACGAGCCGGTGACCTACCTGCACCCGCGTCTCGAGCCCATCCTGCATCGGACCCTCGGGGTGCCGCTCTTCCAGGAGCAGCTGATGGAGATGGCGGTCGCCGTGGCGGGGTTCTCTCCCGCCGAGGCGGACGAACTGCGCCAGGCCATGGCCGCCAAGCGCTCGGAGCTGCGCATGCTGAAGCTCAAGAGCCGCTTCTACGCGGGCATGGCCGCGAACGGCATCACCGGCGCCGGTGCCGATCAGCTCTTCGACGCCCTGGCGGCGTTCGCGAACTTCGGGTTCCCCGAGTCGCACTCGGTCTCCTTCGCCCACCTCGTCTACTGCTCGGCGTGGATCAAGTACCACTACCCGGCGGCCTTCCTGGTGTCGCTCCTTAACGCGCAGCCCCTCGGGTTCTGGTCGCCCCAGAGCCTCGTCGCCGACGCCAAGCGTCACGGGGTCACGGTGCTGCGCCCCGACGTCAACCGGTCCGGCGTCGGCGCCACGCTCGAGGGATCGCCCGAGCACCCCGAGGTGCGCCTCGGCCTCGGAGCGCTCCGCGCCGTGGGGACCGAGCTCGCCACGCGCATCGTCGAAGGCGCCCCCTGGCAGAGCCCGCAGGACCTGGTGCGTCGCGCGCGCTGCCAGCAGCACCATCTCGAGGCCCTCGCCGCGGCGGGCGCCCTCGACGACTTCGGACCCAGTCGCCGGGCCCTCGCGTGGGCGGCGGGCCCCGCGGCCCAGGGGACGGCTGACCGGCTGGAGGGTGTGGTGACCGGGCTGGTGGCGCCGAGGCTCCCGATGACGACCGAACTGGAGCGGGTCGCCGACGACCTCTGGTCCATGGGCCTCACCCCGGACGCGACCGCGATCGCGCTGGCGCGTGATTGGCTCAACGCGCGAGGAGTCACGCGCGCGAGTGCGCTGGTGGGCGTGGAGAGCGCGAGGGTCACGGTCGCTGGCGTCGTCACCCACCGCCAGCACCCCGAGACGGCCAATGGCGCGGTCTTCCTCAACCTCGAGGACGAGACCGGCCACGTCAACGTCATCTTCTCCAAGGGCGCGTGGGCCCGCTGGTCGTTGGTCGCGCGAAAGTCCCCGGCGCTGGTGATACGCGGCTCGCTCCAACGCGGACAGGGCACGATCACGTTGATGGCCGAGTCCGTCGAGCCGCTGAGCCTCGGGGCGACCACGCCGTCGAGGGACTGGCACTGACGCGCGACAGCTCTGAGCCACAACCGGTCGCCGTCGAGATCCACCTACATAGCAATTATGCTATATTTGGTCATGTCCAATTCCTACGCCGGATCAATCGTGCGAAGCGCCCGCAAGAGACGCGGTCTGAGCCAGCGGGAGTTGGCCGAACTCACGGGCACCACGCAGTCGGCGATTTCGCGACTCGAGAAGGGCTCGTCAGTGCCGTCGTTCGATCGGGTCGTCGCACTGGTGGAGTCCATGGGCCTCCGGCTCGAGATCTCGCTCGTTGAGCGCGATTGGGACGACTCAGCGATAGAGCGAAACCTCACACTCGACTACCAGCAACGCTGGGACAACGCCGTCGCCGCAACAAGGTTCGTGGAGAAGGCGAGGAGCGTCTCTGCCGAGTCGGTTGACACCTGAGACAATCCAAGTACTCCAGGTTCTGACGGAGCACGATGCCCGCCCAGTCCTTAGGTGGTGGTCCACATCAGTGGCCCGAAATGGCAAGCTTGCAACCATGCATTGGCGCTTGAATATTCCTGGATAGCATTAGATACAACTCTTGCGTTATATAACAACTATGTTGTAGGATTTCGTTGTGTGGGAAGTTGATGTCACTTTAGTAGAGGCGTGGTTGCTCGGACTTGACCAAGATTCATATCAACTTGTAGTTGCCGCCCTCGAGCTGCTTGAAGAGCGTGGTCCGCAGCTCGGCCGGCCGCTTGCAGACAGTGAAAACATCCCGGCACAAGAATATGAAGGAATTGCGTCCAGGGTCCAAGGGCGTTCTGAACTTCGGATTTTGTACGCATTCGATGTCAAACGAAGTGCCATTCTGTTTGTTGCTGGTGACAAGCACGGAAAGTGGGATCAGTGGTACAGGGTGAATGTCCCACTTGCCGATGAACTCTTGGACGAGCATTTGCGAAAATTGAAGGGAATGAAATAGTGACAAAGAGTACTTTAGAAACCACGAGCGCCAAGCGGTCCGTGGATCGTGAGAAAGTTGACGCTCACAAGAAGCGGATGCGTGATGAGATTCGTGCTTACCGACTGCGAGAGATTCGCGAATCTCTTTCAATCACCCAAGTCGAACTCGCAGAACGTTTGAACGTCAGCCAGAATCGTGTCTCGCGAATTGAACACGGCGATATTGATCGATCGCAGCTTGATACTTTACGTCGCTACGTTGAAGCCGTCGGCGGCACTTTGCGCGTTGAAGTTGTTATCGGTGATGATCAGATACTGATTGCCTAGATGTACTCAGCAATTGCTTCGGTGGGCCGACCTCCACAATCCGATTGGAGGAAGGCGGACTGGAGTTAAAGGGCTGCTGCGACCGAGGGGCCTTAATCCCTGGCAGTCAGGCGGGTCGCGGTGCATAGTGGCCTCGCTATGGGGCGGCGAGTCCACCGCGAACTAGTTGGGAAGGGAGATGGCAATATCGAAGTCCAAGGTCTTGCGACTCGTGGCATCTTCAAGGAGATCCGAAGGCGGCAGAGTAACTTGAGAGGACAATGACGGAAGAGAGTTCGTTCTCGATGAGTGCTGGCAAGGTCACGGTCGCCGCGGTGCAGCTCTGCTCGGGCTCTGACGCGCCGGCGAACGTCGCGACGGCTCTCGACCTCGTCACCAAAGCCGCCGACCAGGGGGCCACCTACATCCAGCTGCCCGAGTACTTCAACTACTACGGCCCCGCCGCCAACTACGCCACCGTCGCCGAGTCCATACCGGGTCCGACGACCGACCTGCTCAGCGAGATCGCCTGGACCAGGAAGGTCGTCATCC
>Ga0224558_1003177_pt1 | contig 13979 bp, 15 predicted proteins | sample 714S32024metaG_FD_180682 | JGI IMG/M metagenome (GOLD analysis project Ga0224558, IMG submission 180682) | Peat soil microbial communities from Stordalen Mire, Sweden - 717 S3 20-24 | ecosystem: Environmental > Terrestrial > Soil > Wetlands > Peat | place: Sweden: Norrbotten County, Stordalen... | reverse complement strand
CGCTGGTAATGTTTGATAGGATCAGAAAGAGAGACGGGCGGGAAGTGCATTTTGACGATTCCAAGATCACCGATGCCATCTTCAGGGCGGCGCGGGCGGTAGGTGGCGAGGACCGCGAGACCGCCATGGAGCTGACCCTGGAAGTGCTGCGCATGCTCAAGCAGCAGTACAACGGGCATATCTTCGGGGTTGAGGACGTCCAGGACATCGTGGAGAAGGTCCTGATCGAGAAGGGACATGCCAGAACCGCCAAGGTATACATTCTCTACCGCGACCGCCGCAGCCGGGTGCGCGACGCCAAGGGCGAACTGATGGACGTGGTGGAGGAGATCATCAAGGAGACCGACCGGGATAACGCGAACGTGGGAAACTCGGCGTCGGCGAAAATGCTGCAGATTGCCAGCGCAGCCAGCCGGAGGTACTATCTTACCCGCTTGATAGATGAGGATTATTCCTTGGCACATAGCCGGGGAGATATCCACATACACGATCTCGACTTCTACGCAACGTCGATCAATTGCCTGGAAATCCCTCTCGAAAAGTTATTAACAGAAGGATTTAACACTGGCCATGGCTACATCAGGCCTCCCAAGCGTCCGGGAACAGCCACAGCATTAGCGGCAATCATCCTGCAGAGCTCACAGAACGACATGTTTGGAGGACAGGCTTTCCCCTGCTTTGACAAGCAGATGGCACCATTTATCGACGGCGCTGACGGGGAAAAGGTATTCCAGGCCATGGAGGCCCTGGTCTTTAACCTAAATTCGATGCACTCACTACGGGCAAGTGAACGAATCTGGATTCTTGACAAGCAAGAAAATAGTTTAAGAACAATCTCGATGGAAGATTTTCATCAATTATTCGAACCAGATCGTTACGCTGCATTTAGTCTGAGCTATGAAACAGGGAAAACTGAGATTAAGGATATAACGGCTTCTTTCAAACATCACAATTTTCATAGACTCTTAAGAGTGAAATTAAAGTCTGGTCAGTGTGCTGATGTAACCGACAATCATTCTATGGTTACGGTTAACGATAATGGAGATATTGGTACTTCACCCCCAGAAAAAATAAAGAGGGGTTTGGTACCGGCTAATTGGACAGTAGAAGAAAGAGTTCATGTTTATGACTTGAATAAATATCCGAATTCATATAAGCATTTCTTAGATGAAGTTGAATTAGATGAGAATATGGCTCGTTTCTTTGGGTTTTATGTGGCCGAGGGATCGGTGGATGGCTCCACGATTGACTTGGCATTGTTTGATAGCAAGCTGGAATCGATTGTCACTGAGTTATTAAAAAAGATCCATCCAACATTTTCAACCAGAATCCATTATGATAAAGAAGGTAGGGGAAGAGACCTAAGATGCCGTGTTGGCAGAAGGTTCGCTGCTTTTATCGTGGATTTATGCGGCAGGGGCGCGCATAACAAGAGGGTGCCCTCAGAGGTATTCTTCGCTTCGCCTAGCATTATCAGGGCATTTATTGACGGTTACTTCAGCGGGGATGGCACTGTTGCATCTAACCGGGTTATGGCGAGCACGGTTTCTCGAGAACTTAGAGATGGTGTTTATCTATTAATGACCAGGCTTGGCTTATCGGTATCACTTGCTCAAGAAGTACCTGTAACCCAGTTTGAATCGGCGAGAGAGCGGTATAAAATTGCTGTCGGAGGTTACTATGCTACTTCATTAACCTTATCAGGGGACAAAAATGAACGTCTTGCTGATCTCTATCAAGTCAGTACAGAGCAAACTCGCTATGATTATGAGTATTTACGACCTTTGATTGCCGACGTTTATGGTATTAAGTGCCGTAACGCGTGCCAATATAGGGTTAGACCAGCATATCTCGAGGAATTGATTTATGACCTAAAAGCACGTATTTTAAAGCCTAATGAAAAAGTGTTAATTGAACAGTTGGCCTCCCGGGAATACTGGCTTAAGGAAATAGAATCAATACTACCAACGATAGAATCAACTGAAAGACACCACTTAACAAATATTTATGAGAAGGGGTTGCTACCTAGATTTTGTAAGTATTTAGATGTTAAACTAAATTATGCGGATATTTTAAACAGGTTTTGCTTGCCGTTATATTTAGGTATGCGAAACAATAGCGGAAGAATTACAAATGATTGCCGTAGCCCTAAATTGATCATGCGTTGGGCAAATAAAGTCCTTGAAAAAAATGAGACAATGGAACAATTGCTTGTAAAGCTTGAACGTGCTCATGAAATACTGCCTATCAAGATAGATAAAGTTATTGAATTGCCTCATGAGTCTTTTGTTTATGATATTTCGGTAGCTGATAATGAAAACTTTCTAACATCTCAAGGAATATTTGTCCATAACTCCAGGGCGGGGAGCCAGGTCCCTTTCTCGTCGATCAACCTGGGAACTGATACCAGCGAGCAGGGACGGGAAGTGACCCGGAACTTCCTGTTGGCCTACGAGGCCGGGCTGGGTCGCGGGGAGAACCCGATCTTCCCCAACGTCATCTTCCGGGTTCAGAAGGGCGTCAGCTTTGAGCCCCAGGACCCCAACTACGATCTGTTCCAACTGGCCGTGAGGGTGGCCAGCAAAAGGTTGAATCCCACCTTCAGCTTCATGGACTCCTCGTTCAATAAGCCTTACGGCGATCAGGTGGCCTACATGGGCTGCCGCACCAGGACGATGGACAACCGCCGCGGTCCATCTGTGACCACCGGGCGGGGCAACCTCTCCTTCACCACCATCAACCTGCCACGGCTGGGGATCAAGGCCGAGCGCAACATGAAGACTTTCTACAAACTGCTGGACGAGGTCGTCGAACTGACCATCAACCAACTCTATCATCGCTTCACGATTCAGTGCCGGCTCAAAGTCAAGGACCTGCCCTTCGTCATGGGACAGGGGCTGTACCTGGGATCAGAGGGTCTGAAGCCGGATGATTCCATCGAACCCGCCATCGTCAACGGCACCCTGACCGTGGGTTTCATCGGCCTGGCGGAAATGCTGGTCGCCCTGACCGGGTACCACCACGGGCAAAATAAAGAGTCACAGCAACTGGGGCTGGAGATCATCGCCTATATAAAAAATAAAGTCGATGAGGCGAGCGATCGTTTCAACCTCAACTACACCTTGCTGGCCACACCAGCGGAGGGAACATGCGGCAGGTTCATCAAAATGGACCGCAAGGAGTACGGGATCATCCCGGGAGTTACCAATCAGGAGTATAACACCAACTCCTTCCATGTCCCGGTCCATTTTCCGATCAGCACTTTTGACAAGATCAGCCTGGAGGGCCCCTATCACAAGTTCTGCAACGCAGGGCACATCAGCTACGTGGAGTTTTCCGCCCCGCCGCAGCACAATCCGGAGGCGTTAGAGGCGATCATCAAGCATATGGCCGCCAGCGACATGGGTTACGCCGGTTTCAACTACCCGGTGGATTTTTGCTGCGGCTGCGGCTTGCAGGGAGTCCTCAATGATCCCGACTGCCCGCGCTGCGGATCGACCGACATCCGGCGCATCCGGCGCATCACAGGCTACCTGAGCACCATCGACCGCTTTAATGACGGCAAGGTGGAGGAGCTGAAGCACCGCTTGCCGCACAGTTGAGGTATGAATTTGAATTGGGTACCCTGAACAGGGGATATGCCCTTGCATAAAAATCTTTTTCTAGCTCAATTGAAAGCCGTCCTGATCCTTCCGTTTAATGTACTGGTCACTATCCCCGCCCTAATATTGTACCTGAATCGAGAGCTAACCGGGTGGAGATTAAATAATGCGGGATGGTTGATCATCGGCGCTGTTTTCATCTTATTGGGCCTATACATGTTCTATGGCGCCATAAAACTATTCAATCGTGTCGGCGAGGGCAGCCTGGCCCCCTGGAATCCCACCAGAAGGCTGGTGGTAAACGGAATATACCGGCACGTGAGAAATCCGATGATCGGCAGCTTGCTGGCTGTAATATTGGGAGAGAGCATTTTCTTTCAGTCAGCGTCTCTGTTTATATACGGTGTGATCGTGTTTGTAGTAAATCACATCTATTTTTCCTTATCGGAGGAACCGGGTTTGATCAAAAGATTTGGTGATGAATATATAGATTACCGGAAAAACGTTCCGAGGTGGATTCCACGGCTCAAGCCCTGGCATCCGGGTGATGGAGGGACCGATGAAGATCAGGGTGGCAGGGATTGAAAGAGAGAGCGTGGTCGATGGCCCCGGGCTGCGGTTCGTGCTGTTCGTGCAAGGGTGCAGCCGGCGCTGCCCCGGCTGTCACAACCCCGACACCTGGGATTTCGACAGTGGGCAGGAGATGGACACCGACGAGATTCTGGAGCAAATAAAAATAACCAGGCTGATTAAGGGGGTCACCCTCTCCGGCGGGGAGCCTTTCGAACAGGCGGCTGCCTGTGCCCTGCTAGCCGAACGGATCAAGGGGATGGGACTGGATATTGTTACCTATGCGGGTTATACTTTTGAGGAACTAAAGTCAAAAGCCTTAGATGATGTGAATGTTAAGCGCCTGCTGGAGGCTACCGATATCCTGGTTGACGGGTCCTTTATCGCCGGGGAACGGGACTGGGACGCTACCTTCCGGGGCTCGCGCAACCAGCGCCTGGTCCTGGTGCGGCAGTCGCTGGCGGAGGGAGAGGTTGTACGGGCGGCAGCCCCCTATTGTCCGGGCAAGAAGCCCGATTCTCCAAAACGAAAGAACTGAATGAGGACGTGGTGAGCATATTCGAGCCTTGGCACTTAATCTTACTTGTAGCGTTTCTATTGCTTGTGACGTTGCTGGTGGTAGTGATTGCAGTGATCATGCGCTCGAATAAAAAGAAAGAAGCGAATACTGCATTAAACATTCTAAAAGAGAGATATGCCCGGGGAGAAATTAATGAAGATGATTTTAAACGGATCAAGAAGGATCTAATATAACAGCTTGTTTCTGCTTCGATATTTGAATGCCAGGAAGAGATAAGATGGAATTTGCTTTGCAAGAAGGAACAGGTAAAGTGCCCTACCTGGCCCTGCCTGACTTTGGCGGCGGCCAGGTGCGCCTGGTCTTCACCACCCGCCGCGGTGGGGTCAGCACCGGTCCCTATGCCGAACTGAACCTGGGCATGAACGCCGGCGACGACCCTGTACGGGTGGCCGAGAACCGGAGGCTGCTTTGCAATACGCTGGGCATTGATGTTAGCCAACTCTCCATTGTAAAACAGGTGCATAGCGACCGCGTCGTCGTTGTCGATGAATTCCCGACCGGCGCCGGCCTGGTCATCGAGGCGGATGCCCAGGTGACTGCCGTTCCCGGCCTGCCCCTGTTCGGGTTGTTTGCCGATTGCCTGGCGGTCTGTCTTTACGACCCGGTGCGAGTCGCGATCGGGCTGGCTCACGCTGGCTGGCGCGGCACTGTGTCGGGGATCGCCAAAAAGACGGTGGCTATGATGGCAGAGCGGTTCGGCACCCGGCCGGAAGACTGCCACGCAGCGTTGGCTCCAGCCGCAGGTCCCTGCTGCTACGAGGTGGGGGATGAGGTGGCGGAGGCTGCGCGGGCGGTTTTCCCTCCCGAGTGCAGCGTGTTGCAGCCGCGCTTCGGGGATGCCGGCGGCGGCGGGAAAAAGACTGGAAACTATGGCAAGTGGACGTTTGACCTCTGGGAAGGGAACGCCTGCCGGCTCCAGGAGGCTGGGCTGAAGAGGAAAAATATCGTGATCAGCCAGCTTTGTACGATCTGCCACCAGGACCTGTTCTTCTCCTACCGGGGCAGCGGCGGTCGTACCGGCCGGATGGCAGCACTGATGATGTTGTGCTAGGCCTGCCAGTTGGAAATATTAAGTCCGAAGGGGGATGCGGGCAAGATGGTTTGCAATAATGAGACTGGCTTGAAAACTCTGGAGGTGGTGGTCAGCGGCATGACCTGCGATCACTGCAAAAAAGCCGTCGAAGATGCAGTACTCAGGGTGGACGGCATCAGCAGCGCCAGCGTCGATCTTGGTAAGGGCTTGTTGACGGTTGCATACGACCTGGGGCGGGTCGATTTTTCCAAGGTACAGGATGCGGTGGTCAGGGCTGGCTATGGCGCAAGACAGGGCTGATACACAGAAAAGAGCTCACCGGAAAAAAAGATTGGCAAGGGACGGCCTGCTGGGTCGCCTCCAGATATGGCTCGGGCGCATCCTGCTTGTTGCTGTTGCGCTGTTGATGCTGTTCTGGCTCGGTAAACAGGCCTATGTTTTTGGCGTGTCCGAGGCGGTAAGGACAGTAAGCGCCCAGTGGTCCGACTTGTCCGCTACTTATGAGGGACAGGCTATCATCATGCGCAACGAGACTGTGGTCACGGCACCTGTTTCCGGCAGCGTGGCCTGGTTGGCCAGAGAAGGCGACAGGGTTCATATCGGCGCCCCGGTGGCCCGGATCAGCGAGTCCGTGAGCCCTGAAAAAGAACAGGGGGCCGTGGAATTAAAGAGCCCGGCAGCAGGTATAGTCAGTTGCTATCTTGACGGCTGGGAGGGAATACTCACTCCAGCCAACTGCCAACGGATGGACCTGTTCGCGCTGTTCAACGCAGTCAGGTCAAAGCCTCCCGAAGCTCCGCCCCAGGATGTCGAGAGTGGCAGCCCACTTTTCAAGATCGTCGACAACCTAGTCGACCCCTGCTTTGTGGTCAAGCTTGACAGGCAGCCCGTGGATCTGGCAAGCGGAAATAGTGTCGACCTGGAGTGGGGCTCTGGCAATACTGGGAAGGGCACGGTTATCGGCCTGCAATCCCGATCAGGAATATACATTGCGGAGGTCATGGTGAGCCAGGCTGACGGAGACGTCTACAGCGAACGCATCCTGGATGTAAAAGTGATCGACAAGAAGTGCGAGGGAATCGTGGTGCCCGCCAATGCCCTCGTCACCAATGGCGGCGAACAGGGGGTTTACACCAGGACTCCCCTGGGCTACAGGTTCGTCAATGTGAAGGTGATCGAAACCCTGGGGGACAAGGTCGCCTTGCAGGGAATCGATCTTGGCGAGGCCGTTGTCACCAACCCTGGCCTGGTCGAGCGCATCGATCAGGAAACATAGTCATGTGAGGGAAATTGCTATTGCTCCGCATGCTCCGCAATTTGTTTCGCAATTTTCCAGAAAAGGAAAAATAAAAAAAGGAAAATTGGTTTCTTTGTCGAACATGGGAGAAAGAGCCTAAATGGAAGAAACATTGTTAAAAAGGCTTGAGACTATCAATGATCGCATCGCCACAGCCGCCCGAACATCGGGGCGCCGTCCGGAAGATGTGCAGATGGTGGCTGTTACTAAGATGGTCCCGGTGGACATGCTGGGAGAGGCGATTGACTTTGGGATCGGGGTTTTCGGAGAGAACCGGGTGCAGGATTTCCTCGCCAAGTATGATGCCTGGGGCGACAGGGTGGAGTGGCACCTCATCGGACACCTGCAGCAGAACAAGGCCAAATGCCTTGTCGATAAGATCGGCATGATTCACTCCCTCGACAGCATCAGCCTGGCCAGGCGTCTGGACAGCCTGAGTGGTACCAGGGGACTGCCCTGGCGAGTATTGGTGCAGGTCAACGTGTCGGGAGAGACCACCAAGTACGGGCTGACCCCGGAGGAGACGCCAGGCTTCCTTGATGAGGTCCGCGGTCTGAAGGGGTTGGATGTGTCAGGCTTGATGACCATTGCCCCCTACGTGGAAGATCCGGAGGATGTGCGTCCCGTGTTCCGGAGGCTGCGGCAGTTGCGGGAAGAGTTGTACCGGGACAGGCCGTGGCTGAACCTGCAACACCTGTCGATGGGCATGAGCAACGATTTTGAGGTTGCTGTAGCAGAGGGCGCCACCATGGTGCGGATAGGAAGCGCTCTCTTTGGGTACTGACAATGAACCCTGCGCCTGCCGCCCCGGACCGCCGGGGTGGCGCTGACCCCTCCGCATCCAGACCTTGGGCGCGGGACCGGCCACGTTCCCCGGCACTCATGGCTGGGGAAAAATTAAGGAAAGGAGTGGAACGCTTGCACAGTTGGTGGGAAAAGTTACTTATCTTTATCGGATTTACGGATGACGGCGTGGAGGATGAAGAGGATGAATCTCCCCATGCGCCGGAAAGGGGCGCCCGCAAACAGGCCCCGATTCTAAGCCTGCACTCAGCGCCAGACGTGAAAATTGTCGTTGTCTCACCGGAAAACTTTGAGGAATCGGAGAAATTGGCCATCCACCTGAAAAACCGCAGGCCGGTGATCGTCAATTTCGAGGATGCTCCCAAGGAAACGGCCCAGCGCATCATTGACTTTCTGAGCGGGGCTGTCTTTGCCCTAAATGGCAGCACCTGCAAGGTTGCAGCCGAAACTTTCCTTTTCAATCCCAGTAATGTCTCCGTCTATTCCGAGGACCTGTCCGGCGATCTGCGGGAGCGACTGACCTTTAAATGGGACCAGGTTGGCGTGCGGGATCTCTTCCAGGAAAAGGGCTAGTATGAATCCATTAAGACCAATATCGGGCGGGTTTTATGCCATAATTGAATCAATTTAAGTCATGCCACATCACTTGTTACATGTGGGATGCGGGTGGGGACGAACTGCAAGCGCTAAAAAATCTTGGAGAAGTTCTCCTGCTACATCTTGGCACGGTCCCGCTCGAACGTGCGTGGACATTTTAAAAAAAAGGTAGTATAATAAATTAGGTTAAGAATTGAAATGCTATCACTTCGTTTTATCCTTCCTCTTTTACCCAGGCTCAAACCCCAACCAGACAGATGGTTTTAAGTATTCATTTGGTCCAATATCTTGCCTGGAGGAACGGGCATCGATTGGTGCATATCCGGTCCCTACTATAACTATAATTATTCAGACGTGGCATCAACAAGCTTTTACATGCGTGGCTTGAACAAGCTTTTATCTGTGCTGCGGGAAGCCCGAAGCAGAGCAACCGGGGATGGTTTTTAAGAGCAAATTAAATGGAAAGGAGGAATAATATGGAGAATAAGGAGGAATATCAGGGCAAGATGGAGGCCCAGCTCGGTGAGTGGGGCAAAGAGATTGACAAATTGAAGGCCAAGGCGGACAAGGTAAAAAAAGCAGATACCAAACAGGGTTATTACGATGAGATTGAAGTCCTGCGCGCCAAGCAGGCAGTGATGCAAATGAGATTACAGGAACTGAAAACGAGGAACGAGGGCGCCTGGTGGGATCTCAAGGAAGGACTGGATCATTCTTGGAATGAACTGAGGGATGCCTTTAAAAAGGCCGCCGCCAGGTATAAGTAAACGCGATAATTTCAATCCGGCCATATCCGAACAGGGTCCGTTGGCAATCTGTAAGGAACAAACTCTCATCATCATGGGGAACGTCTTCGAATTGACCATCCATCACAACAAAAATAATAATTAAGGAAGGAAGGATGATGAATCATGTTATGGACAATCGCGATAATTCTCTTAGTTTTATGGCTTCTTGGTTTGCTTACTGCGCATGCTTTTGGAGGGTTAATCTATATTCTGCTCGTAATTGCTGTTATTGTGGTTGTGATACAACTCCTCCAAGGCAGGCGTTAGCTTGCCGCTCCCACTTCAGGCCTTTGATCCGGTCGTCTTCTCGCTAGCAAGATGGTCCATGGACACTTGCCATCCGCTCCCCTGGAAGCGTCAGATTCCTAGCTCCATTCATTCCATCCAGTACTAAAATTATAACATTTGCAGTGGTGCATAATTGCCTATTTATTAATCCTTCACCAGATTTCTAGAAAAAGGCAAGCAATCAAATGGGAAATGTCCCGTAGTTCCGAGGGCAACATCAGAGGGCCGCAGAAAAAGTTGCGGCCTTTTCTTTTTTATCAAGCAACCAACAACATCTTTGGAGAGGAGGCGATCGGTCAAGATGGGCAGCAACGAGGCCATGCGTGTATTAAAGATGAAACGGTCGGCATTCTATGCCTATGTCAAGCAAGGCATCATCCCGGCGGTACGGATCAAGCACTTCATCCGCATAAGACGGGAGATTGAACATGCAAGACATCGTCAGACTGGTGTGATAATGGCACCCAAAGGAATGGTCATGGCGGCCGTGATTTTTCACATGCCATATTTATGGAACTTGATGTTTTTGCAGGAAAATCTATAGCGGGGTAGAACATAGTAATTAACCCCACCCGGCCAGAGGATGCGAGTAGACGAGATGCGGGGCGCCGCTATGGCTTGCCTCTGGGGCCGGACTGCAAGCGGCAGCAGAAGACGGAAACAGTTAAGGGAAGCTAAAAGGATGCGGAGCGGAGTTGGCGTGAGATCCTGACTCAGATCGATCAAGGACAGTACTCCTGGGCCCCGATGAAGAAGGCGCTAGGTGAATTTCTAGATGAGTATCTGGAAAAATTAAGACTATGTGATCAATTTGTGATCATAATTTATAGAGCGCTTGCAGCACAAGGGCTTTGGGGGTGTTGATAGATTAACAGGAAAAAGGTTGGAGTAATTGGCGCCGGTGCCATGGGGTGCGCCCTGGTGACCGGGTTTGTGCGCACCGGCCTGGTGGCGCCTGCGAACATCATGGTCAGCGACTGCAACCGGCAAGTGTTGTCCCATATAGGTGATCAACTGGGAGTGGCGACCACCGAAGACAACAGAGAGGTCGCCGGGACGGCGGAGATCGTGGTCTGCGCCGTCAAGCCCAAACAGGTAAAGAAAATATTGGAGGAGATCGCTCCCCTGATGACGCCTGAGCACCTGCTGATCTCGGTGGCGGCCGGGGTATCCACGGCCTTCCTGGAGGCCAGCTTGCCGCCCGGGATTCCGGTGATCAGGGCGATGCCGAACCTGCCGGTGCTGGTCGGCGCCGGAATGACCGCTCTGGCCATGGGAGCCTGTGCAGGCGAACGCGACCGGGGGGACGCCGAGGCGTGTTTCAAGGCGGTGGGACGGGCGGTGACTCTCCCGGAGACCAGCATCGACGCTGCCACCGGGGTGAGCGGAAGCAGCCCAGCCTTTCTGGCGGTCGTCCTGGAAGCGATGGCTGACAGCGGTGTGCTGCTGGGGCTGCCGCGGCAGGTGGCGCTGGAGTTGGCATGCCAGACCATGCTGGGCACGGCCAAGCTGATCCAGGAGACCGGACTGCATCCGGCGATCCTGAAGGACCGGGTGAGTACACCGGCCGGTACTACCATTTTCGGGTTGCAGGTGCTGGAGGAGCGTGGAGTCAGGAGGGCGCTGATCGGCGCCGTGGAGGCAGCGGCCAAAAGAGCGGCGGAACTTTCCGTCTAGGAGTCAGAAGTCTGGAATGGCGCCGCTGCAGGCAGCGTTGGAAACTGATTACTGAATTGCGGATACTCGATCAGTGGGTGTGCTTGTGATGCGAAATCTTCAGTGGTGGTGGTTATGCTGAGATGCCAGCAGTCTCTCACTCTACGATAATCGTGGTGGTTGAAGCCATTTTCGAGGTTTACATCTGGCTGATCATAGCCAGGGTAGTCCTCTCATATGTGCATATCCGCACCTACCATCCGGTGCTGAGGCTCATCTACGAAGTGACCGAGCCGGTGTTGGGCTATTTTCGACGCCTGCTGCCGCGGACCGGGACTTTTGATTTTTCGCCTATCTTGGCTTTCCTACTTGTTTGGGTGGTCGAGCAACTGGTGATCGCCCTGTTGACATTTCTCTTCACGTTAGCCAGGTGACCAGCATGTCCTGGATCAGCGCCATTCCGGGCGGAGTCAGAATTCAGGTAAAAGTGCAGCCCCGGGCGGCCAGAAACGGGCTAGGCGGCATTGATGGCAACTGCCTCCGGGTCAGGCTGACCGCCCCTCCCGTGGAGGGTGAGGCAAACAGGCAACTGCTAAAGGTTCTTAGCGAGGTTTTCAACTGCGGCCCCGGGAGCATGCGCATCATCCGGGGCTTGACCGGGCGCCTCAAGCTGCTGGAGATCACCGGGATCGAAGTGGCAGAAGCCGAAAAACGAGTAGCGAGCAAAACCTTTTTCTGACGTCCGACGCCCGACTTCCTCCGCATCTGGGCGTGCCGCCCAGCCTTGCACTCCGCATTCCGTCAGGGCTGAGCGAAGCTCAGATGCGGAGGAAGCGGAGGAAAGAATGCGGAGTACATGAAATGGGAGGCACAGACTGTGAACAGGCGCAGGTTGGCGATAGGAATTTTCCTTCTACTGACATTAACGATCGCAGTAGCCGGGTGCGCCAAGAAGAAGGCGGCACCCGTCCCTGTTCCAGTGGCCCAGCCGGTGAGGATGTTCAAGGTGGCCTTTGTCTACGCCGGCACGGTAAATGACAGTGGCTGGACGCAGGCCCAGGATCAGGGGCGGCAGTACCTTGAGAAGGCCTTTCCTGACGTGGAAACCAGTTACGTGTCAGCAGTGAATCCCGGCGCTGACGCTGAGTTGATGCTGGCTGAGCTTGCCGAGAAAGGCAACCGGGTGATATTTGCCACGGACAGCAGTTACTCGGATGCAGTGCTAAAGGCTGCCAAGCAGTATCCGAAGACGGTGTTCATGGTCTGTTCAGGCGCCATGACAGCGTCCAACGTAGGGGTCTATACCGGACGGATGTATCAGCCCCGCTATCTGGCCGGCCTGGTAGCGGGCAAGATGACCAGGCATGGCCTGATTGGCTTGGTGGCAGCGGATCCGGATGCTGAGGAGATCCGGGATATTGATGCCTTTGCCCTGGGGGTGCAGAAAGTAAACCCCAAGGCCAGGGTGCAGGTAGTTTGGACGCATAGCAGACTGCAGCCGCAACTGGAAAGGAATGCCGTGGCCAGCCTGATCGAGGACGGGGCGGACATCATCGTGCAGCAGCGGGACGATCCCACTATGCGCCCGCCGGCGTCTGAGAGAACCATACATTTTATCGGGTCCGACAGCGATCTGTCGAAACAGGCGCCCCTGGATGACCTGGTATCTACCGGATGGGATTGGACGCCGATCTTTACGGCGACGGTCAAGGCAGTGCAGGATGGAACCTGGAGCAGCGGCCAGGTCTGGGGAAGCATGTCCGACCATACGGTTGACCTGACGCCGCTCAACCCGATAGTGCCCTCAGACATCGCAACACTGGTGGAAAGCCAGAAAGAGCAACTGCTGCTGGGTAAAAAAGATATCTTTGCAGGCCCGCTCAAGGACCAGCGCGGCGTGGTCAGGCTGAAAGCCGGCCAACGGCTGTCTGACAGTCAATTGCTCAGCCTGGACTGGTTGGTCTCCGGTGTTAAAGCCGCACCCGCCAACAACAGCGAGCAGAAGCAAGAAGCCGGAAGTTAAGGTTAGATCATGAACCAGCAAGGGCGCAGAGAAGATGATGCGGCTCCTGCAACTGAAAGGCCATTATTTTAGACATGTACGAATGAGGTGGCATCATGGAGTATAAGGACACTTTGAACTTGCCGCACACAGACTTTCCCATGAAGGCGAACCTGCCCCAGCGGGAGCCGGAGATGCTGCACCGGTGGGAGGAGATGGACCTTTACCTGAAGGCGCAGCAGCAGGCCAATGGCAGGCCAAAGTTTATCCTGCACGACGGTCCCCCTTACGCCAACGGTGATATTCATATGGGAACGACCCTGAACAAGATCCTGAAGGACATCGTGGTCAGGTACCGGAGCCTGGCCGGCTACGATGCCCCCTACGTACCGGGCTGGGACACCCATGGCCTGCCGATCGAACTGCAGGCGATCAAGGCCCTGAAAGTCGACCGTCACCAGGTGGACGTGCTGGAGTTCAGGCGGATGTGCAGGGAGTATGCCCTGAAGTATGTGAACATCCAGCGCGAGGAGTTCAAGCGGCTGGGCGTTCAGGGGGACTGGGAGCACCCCTACCTGACCCTGCAGCCGGAGTATGAGGCGGTGCAGATCGGCATCTTCGGCGAGATGGCCAGGCGCGGCTTCATCTACAAGGGCCTGAAGCCGGTCTACTGGTGCGCCGACTGCGAGACCGCCCTGGCCGAGGCAGAGGTGGAATACCTCGAGAAGGAATCTTCGTCAATCTACGTGTTGTTTCCTATCA
>Ga0224558_1003176_pt1 | contig 13981 bp, 9 predicted proteins | sample 714S32024metaG_FD_180682 | JGI IMG/M metagenome (GOLD analysis project Ga0224558, IMG submission 180682) | Peat soil microbial communities from Stordalen Mire, Sweden - 717 S3 20-24 | ecosystem: Environmental > Terrestrial > Soil > Wetlands > Peat | place: Sweden: Norrbotten County, Stordalen... | reverse complement strand
GGGCAGCAAAAGTCCCAGGAGCAATAATTTGAAGTGCATTTTCACATGAGCCTCACTTTTCTAGTTGAAGTTGATTTGTGGCTTTCAAGCTTGCTTTCCGATAGATGATCGGAGGCAGCATAAAAGCGCCTTCATGGTCCGAGTTTCAGGCATCTGCATCATTTTCGTGCTCTCCTTGTGCGTTCTGCCTGGGTTTCCAGTATACGTATACAAAACATATACGCACACTTGATCTAACCGCTTGGCTCGCAGCATATGCATGACGACAGGACACAATCATCGCGCATCGCCACTCACTTCGAGATGAATACGTTTACTTTGTCTTGTCATGTACACGTATTCATAACGACAACAAATCGTACTCCCGCCTCTTTATCGCTGTCAAGATCGTTTTTTAGCCCAAAATGAAGATCGCGCCGTACCAGGGTACTGTGTCACGTACGATCTCTATTCCACCCTGTAAGACATTTAATATGAACATTCCAGATCCAATCACGGGGGATGGATCGCTGGCACTTGAAATGCTCTTGGGAGACGGGCAGGAAGAAAGGCAGAACAGAATACGCCAGCTTTTAGCTCTGCTGATCTTGCTTCGTATGTATACGGACCCAAGAATCCGGTGCTACATTAACATTGGGAATTCGCTAAATTAGAAGAAGGGAAAATGCTCTGCTCAAGGATATTTACTTATCAACAACATGATAGAGGCTTGGCGGCATTGTCTCATTAGGAAAGGGCAGAAATCGGTGAAGCAGGCACACGACGGAATCCGCTCAAATATGCGCACCGTAGCACTACGAGCGGGTGTCTCGAGCGCGACGGTTTCACGCGTCATCAACGGCTCACCAGCGGTAAAGAAAGAGACCGCGCTGCGTGTACGCCGAGCTATTCGAGAGCTTGATTTTATTCCCAATCCGATCGCCACTACGCTGAAATACGGCCGAAGCAATACCTATGGCGTTATCATCCCCGATCTCGCCAACCCTTTTTATCCGGAGTTTCTCCTCGACTTCGAACAGGTTCTGGTCGAGAACGATCAGGAACTGCTCCTGGCGACGACGCAATCGAGCGAGCCCAAGCTGATCAGCTCCGTGCGCCGCATGTTGATGCGTCAGGTAGATGGTGTTGTTCTAATGGCTTCCGAGTTCGACACCCAATCCATTGAACCACTCTTTAATCACAGAATTCCCATCGTTACTGTGGATCGCCGCCGAGCACTTAAGGGTGCCGGAGACGTGGGTATCGACTTCGAAGGTGGCTACCGGCAGGCAGTCCTGCATCTTCGGGAATTGGGACACAAGCGTATTGGCTTTATCGGCGGGTTCGCGGAGATCCGCACGTCGCAAATTCGCCTGGAGGCCTTCCAACAGGCTCTCCAAGACGCGGGTCTCACCTATGAGCCACAGTTCACTCGATACGGGGATTATCGGGTGGCAGGTGGCGAAACCGCCACACGTTCTCTGCTCATGGAGCCGCGGCGTCCCACCGCCATTCTGACCGTCAATGACCTCACCGCCTTCGGCGCTCTCCGCGCTCTGCACGTGGCTGGCATCAGTGTTCCGTCGGAGATGTCGGTAGTCGGATTCGACGGTATCCAGTTGAGCGGAACCATGCCCACGGCATTGACCACCATCAGCATCTCTGGTCGGGAGCTTGCGCAGGCGTGCGTCAAGTCAATGGACTATATGAGAGCAAACCTGACCAAACGCGGATTGTTGTTGACGATTGGTGGCACGCTGGTGGTTCGAGAATCTACGGCTATAGCCCCCACACAGAATCGACCGTAGATATGCAAATCCTCCACTGGGCAGGCACCTGTATCACGGACCGATGTCTGCCCATCGAACGGTCGGCAGCAGTTCATTTGGTCCCGCAAGCATCCAGGGACGCTACCAGAAGAGCAAGTTGATCGCCACGCAAGCTGCGGCAATCCCGAGCGCCAGCATCACCGTTGGCAGGGGAAACCGTATCGGGACATGGACCACATCCCCACCCGCGACCAGCGGCGGCTGCCGGTACATATAGCCCAGCAGCAGGGTACTTACCACGGCGACACTGAATCCAAGAATCGCCGCATAGAAGTTCGCGCTCATCTGGCTTCCATAATGCAAGAGCCCCAGGCGCACCATCACTTGATGCAGGACCGTGCACATTAATCCCAACGTGAAACCACCCAGCCCGCCACCGGCCACCTTGAGCGGTACCAATGCGGCTAACGCCACCACGGCAAAAAGTGGCGCATTGAAAGTGGAAAAGATCATTTGCATATAATCCATCAGGCTCTGGTAACGCAAAGCCACGTACGCCGCACCAATCGACAGCACCACTGCGGATGCACTGGTTATGCGGCTCATCCACACATAATGCGCCTCGGTTGCCCGCGGACGAATCCACGGACGATAGATGCCCTGGATCCAGGCCGAGCTGAATCCGGCTACATTGTTGGCAAATGTGGAGACCAGACATGCGATTAGCCCCATGACTCCAAGTGCAGCCCAGGAAGGGCTGTAGCAGTGCAGCATCATCAATGGCAAGGTTGCGTTCCAGTTCCCGGCACCCCCTGCGTGAAGCACTTGCGGGGCTATCACGCCCGGAATCACAATAAGAAACGCGAAGATGATCTTCGCTACGGCCAGAGACAGGGGAACAAAGCGCACATCCTGGGGGCGCCGCACTGCAAGAGCGCGCTGCATCTGCACAAAGTCCGTGCTCCAGTATCCAAAACTCAGCACAATGCCCAACCCCAGGATCAGGCCGATGCGGTCCATACTCGCCTGTGGCGCAAACACGGGCACTGTTTGCCAGAGATGGACCCGACTAGCCGGAATACTTGCACGAAGGTGGGCCAGCCCGCCAAAATCGTGGACCACCAGAAAGAACACCGGCACGGTTGCCATCAGCACCACGACAAAGTGAAGCAGTTGGGTATATAGCGTTGCACGGAAGCCTCCTGCCCAGGAGTAAAGCAACACCACGGGGGCTGTCAGCAGGACTCCATCGAGGAAGCTCAACCCCAGAAAGGTCACCATAACCTGCGCCACGGCGCAGAGGCAGACACCGGCCAGGAGAAGCATCATAGCCGCCATGCACAACGCGACCATGGACCGCGTCTCACTTCCGTAATGATGCGCAATGAAATCGAGAATCGAAGAGTAGCGTCCCTGCGTGTACGCCGGTAGTAGCCAGAAGACTAGAACCAGCAGCGCGGGAACGGCCCCGATCCAATAGAAATGACAGGCCAGCATCCCGTACTGCGCACCCAGCGCCATCATGGCGATCACATCGAGCGAGCCACAATTAGCAGCGATGCAAGACACAATGCAAAGCCAGAGCGGCAATGCGCCGGTGGCGTTCAGAAACTGGTTGGCATCTCGCTTTTTGCGCCCTGCCAGAAACCCCACCAGAAGCAAACTTGCTGTGTAGACAACCGCCAGAAGCAAAAGAGTTCGATTCCAAACCATATGCCCTACGTTCGATCCCAACTGGCGGTAGCGAAGGCCAAGTATTCGTCAGCGACAGGTTCATCCCAGGCGGCAAGCCGGAAGCGAAGGAAGATGGTCCTGATTTGATCTGCGAATCCACTGACAGGCTAGGGGGTTGCCCTGCCTGCCAGCATCAAGCAAGTTTATCTTAGAACCGCCCCATCTTCACCCGGACTACTTCCGGCTTCTGGTAGAAACACAGGCCACGGTCCGTTTCATCGCCATTCCATATCCTGATCGGCTTCCAGACTCCATTTTCATACGTGCCCTGCTCGGCAGAGATAATCTGGCTACGAATCCACGGCAGCTTTCCGGGCAAATGGAAGCTGATGCTCGCATCCACACCCGTCACCAGGAAGTCATCCGGCCCCAGTTGCGCCACCATCGCAGCGCCGTGCGCATCCTTGGTGCCGGGAGCACGGTGCCCATCCTGCTGCGGAAATCCATAGGAGACAGTTGCCTGCCAACCGCCGAAGTCGATCTCTTGCGTAGCCTGTCCAGGCTCTTCGACAGCGGTCTTGAGCTTCCCGTCAAATTCCAGCTGAGCAATTTCGCGGTCCATCGGCCCGATGAGCGCAAAGTTGTTCGAGTGCGCCTTCCATGGCTGGTCGCCCAGGATGTTCCATCCCGTCTGATCCACGCCAAAGGGCGAGAATCCGATAGCCCCATTCCCTAGCGCGTAGTAAAAGAACTTTCCATAGTTGTCATCGCGGCCGGTCTCCGGAATCCACAATGGATTGTCCGCACGCCGATATACCTGCATCGTCTCCTGATAGAACGGGGAATCGGCGGAGTAAATGTCGGGGCCGATCATATCGATGGAAGGCGCCAGAGTCCGCCACATACCTACCAGCTTCTGCACCGCGCCGCCGCTCGGGTAGCCAATGCCGGGCGTAGACAACTGCCGCTGCGGCAGCTCTGCCGACGGATAGTCGACCCATACGTTGATGTAGTAGGGAATCGCAAATTCCGCCTTCCCCGCAGCGGCAATCTCGTTGATGTACTTGGCCTGGTAATAGGCCTGGAACGTCTCGTCGGCATCCGCGCCGAAAACCTGCTTCCAGGTGCCAGGCTGCTTGTGCGTGGCCGCTAGCAGATCGGCCGGAACCGCGCCGGCAAACTCCTTGTTCGATTCCAGGGAGTTGTCGCGTACGCTGCCAATATTGCCCGCTTCGTTTTCCACCTGAATCATCAGGATAGTGTGCTTTTCGCCGTCGATCTTCTTCAGGTGGCGCGTCAAAGCCGTGAAGGCCGCCTTGTCCGCCTCCAGCGTGTTGCGCGAGTTGGGCGAGAGCACGTCAATTGGCTCGCCATCCGGGCGAATAGTGTTCGGAAAGCGTTTGGGATCGTTCTTTACCCAGGACGGCACATAGTGCATGTTGCCGTTCTTCCAGGTTCCAAACCACAGAATCACTACATGCAGGTCGTGGGCGCGCGCACCTTCTACGATTTGGTCCACGTTGGTGAAGTCGAAGTGCCCCTGCTGCGGTTCAAGCTTCTCCCAGTAGACCGGTGCCTCCACGGTGTTGGCGTGCAGTGCGGCCATCGACTGCCATACCTGCGGCAACTCACTGGGCCAGCCGCTGGAGTTGTGAATCTGGCCGCCGAGAATCAAATAGGGATGGCCCTCAACCAGCAGCGTGTAGCGACCATCCTTCTGGACGAGATGAGGGGCTTCCACGGACAGGGCCTGCGGAAGCGCGGTGAAAGCGAGAAGAGCGGTAACGGCAAGGCTCGGCAAAGCAGAAAACGGCAAGAACTTCGAAAAGTGCATGGAAAGATCACCCTCCTAGTAATGTATCCGTATACATTACTATGTGCAAGCTTTGCCACTCTTGTCATAGAAAGGCAGATCGTAGAGTCTAGTTTTTTGGAAAAACTGGGCAGAAGGTCCGGTTAAGGTTTCTGGGGTCTATTGGTAGGGGGCCTTAACCTAGCGAAGGTCGAAAAAGCGGCAAATTATGCTACCCTCTGCTGGTCTGGCAGTAGCCAGATGCATTGCCGAGATACGTTTGACCTAGCTGAGGCTGCACCCGGTCAGTTCTGCGGTTTGCTTGATGGTCTGACCGGCGGCGCGTAGCGCGACAATGCGGTTGTGGACAGAGGTATTGGGGCTACGTCCGGTGTATTTGCCAGCTACCTTGGCCAGCTGCACACCTTGGCGTTGCCGTTCGCGGCGCGTTTCATAGTCCTAGCGAGTTATCTGCAAGGCCAGTTTAGCAGCAACTCTTGTACGGATTCCAAGATGATTCTTACAACTCCATCGGTCTCGGCCGCGAGATCCAACAAATCCACGAGGCCCGGAACCGCCAGCTTTGCGCCCTTGTTTCTGATCGAGGCTACCAGTTTTTCGGCCTCGGCCAGCAGTAGTCAGCTAATTCGGTCGATCTTTTCGGCGACGGCAATCTCGCCCGATTGGAGGTCGGCGATCATCCGCAGCAGTTTTGGCCGGTCGGCGCGAGCGCCCGAGCCCTTTTCGCGGTAGACCCCGGCGACATAATAGCCGACCATGCACGTACTCTGCTCGATTTCGGTCTGGCGAGTCAGATCCTGCTCATCGGTAAGACTCAGAGGTAGATGCGAGCGATTTTCATGGGTGGGCGGACAGGATGGGTATACATCAGTTGACCAACTCTAAACCATGAGGCAAGAAGCGCGAATGCCATATCTATTTGGCTATCGGAAAATTGGCTATTTATCTTGGCCACTATGCGCTCTTACTGAACCTCGCATAATGCAGTGACAATCTTGGTCATATAGCAGTAAGCTGTATGGCATGAAACGATCCAGTGCGCCGCGTCGTAACTTCGCAGCCATGCAAAAGCGCCGCCGCCGTGCTGCGCGGCTGTTTGCCGCCGGCAAGCGTTCACAGGCAGAGATAGCCCGTGAACTCGACATCAGCCGTCAAAGCGTGAGCCGATGGTTTGACGGCCTGGCGGCAGGATAAGCCAAATTGGATTCGTGGAGTGGGACGGGCAGGTCGTCGACCGAAACTGGACAGGGCGCAGCTCAAGCGGGTGGACAAGGCTTTGCGTCAAGGCGCGCAGGTCCACGGTTTCGGAACCGATCTGTGGACGTTGCCCCGCGTGGCGGCGGTCATCGAGCGGACCACAGGCGTTCACTATCATCCAGGCCATGTATGGAAGATTCTTGCGGCCATGGAGTGGAGTCTGCAACGACCGGCCAGCAGGCGCGAGAACGCAATAAAGAAGGGCAGCGTCTGTGGATGGCGAAGCGCTGGCCGGCAATAAAAAAACACCCGGCGGCGAAGAGCCAGGATTCTCTTCCAGGACGAAAGTGGAGTCTCGGAGCGGCCGCCTGTAAGGCAGACTTGGGCGCCGAAGGGGGAGACTCCGGTGTTGGTTTATGCCTTCAACTGGAAGAAGCTGTCGATCAGCGCGGCACTCGGCTATCGCTGGGACGGCAAGCGCTGCCGGTTGCGGTTTCAGACCTAGCCAGGCAGCTACAACGACGAGCGCCTGATTGCTTTCGTGCGCGATCTGAAGAAGCACTTGTGCGGGCAAGCGGCGATTCTGATCTGGGATGGATTGCCTGCGCACAAGAGCCGGAAGATGAAGCAGTATCTGGAGAGCCAGCGTGGCTGGCCACAAGTGGAAACGCTGCCGGGTTATTCTCCTGATCTGAATCCGGTAGAGGACTTATGGAGCAACATCAAGGGGCAGAAACTTGCCAACCGCTGTGTTGCCGGACTTGGCGAGGCCGAAGACGGCGTGAGCAGCGGCATGGATCGCGTGCGCCAAGCCATGCTGCCGTTTTCTTTTCTGCACCACGCGGGACTCTTTTTTTGATACAATTTGTCACTGTATTGTGCGATGTTCAGTAAGAGGCTTCTGCGGAGTGAAGCCCCAACGCTTCAAATACTTGTCTGTGTTTCGCACGGTCAGGCGGATGCCGAAATGTGCTTCGATCAATTCACTGAGCGCCTGGCGGGTCCACAGCGCAAAGCTCATCTTCAACTGGTCTGGCGTGTGGTCCCGAATCAAGCGTTGAACTTCGCGCTCCTGCTGGGAACCAAGCTTTCGACCGCTACCCTTGGGCCGGCCGGGGCGCTTGATCTTCACTTGCCCCGCGTCTAAACGTCTTGTGCGCCTCCACAACCGTGTGTGTAGATAGCTCACACTGACTCGCCGCTTCCCGAACTGAAACTCCTGCCGCGCGCAACTTCACTGCCCGTCGCCGACGCTCATTCAACGCCGCTACTGGCAACTTGCGCGAATCAACCTTTTCCATATCTCTTTAGACCAAGAAAACTCATTTATGTTGCATTATTTATGGGCCGGAGCAATAGGATAATGCGATTGGAATCCCGACGTCGACCGCACAGTTGCCCATCCAAATTCTCGATAAGATGAGCGTGGCAATACCGTGAAGCTCATTCCCATTCATGCAAACTTACGACGCAAAAGGCTGCTGGCCTGTTATACCGATGCGAGACTGCCCCCTCCATGAGGCAGGCCACAAGAACCAGGATTGCGACCTGCCTGCGAAAATCCCACATAGGCTGCGCCTCCTTGCAAGAACGAAGAGTGTAACTCGGTCAATGCTCACTCTGCGCGGCATCAGTCTATCACTTCATGATAAAGCCGATATTGCTCCTCTCCGATTGCATGGAAGGGCTTGAAAGCCAGCTTCCCAGTGTCTGTCTTTGCTTCCCAGTCGAGCGAGCCAGAGGATAGTTGCCGGGCGCTCAACAGACTGGCGCGGGTGACGGCCGCCGTGGACGGCGCAACCGCAAACAGCGCCAGGGAACCGTGTTTCAGAGCCATCAGTCTGGGATGCTCCGGATCGACCGCCTGCAGCGTAAGCGGAATGTCGAACTCCAGTGCGATGCTATCGCCGTTTTTCCAGGTACGAGTGACGTTGGCGAAATGCCCCGGAGTCAAGTCGGTTTTCACGCGTTTTCCGTTGATGGATAGAACTGTTTTTGGACCTGCCCAAGCGGGAATCCGCAGGCGCATGGTAAAGGTCGTGTCACGATCGGCCTTGAGTTCCAACTCCGTGTGTGCGGCGTGTGGATACTCTGTGCGCTGCGTAAGAGAAAGCCTGGAACCGTACTGAAGCCAGGTCAGACGCGAGGGAACGTAAAGGTTGACATAAATGCCGTCGGCATCGTGGAAGTAGGAACTAATGCCGTAGTCGGCGGTGATTTGCGGAAAGGTTCCCGAGCAGCAGGGCCACTTATCAACATGATAGCCCTTGTGCGCCTGCATATTGTAGTCAGAGTAATAGAAACTGCTACCATCCTCCTTAAGCGGCTTGGCGCCGAGGATGGTGTTGTAGAGTACGCACTCCATACTGTCTCCATAGCGGCTGTCACCAGTAACGGCGAGAAGATAGCGTCCAATCTTGAAGTGACCATACGCACCGCAGGGAGTCTCGAAACCGGCATGAGATTTGCTGAGGCTGGCGCCAACTTCACCGCTTCCGGGAACGCGGAATACTTCATCTGGTCCCCATCCGCCGGTAGCGAAGCTCTGCGTGGAGCGCAGAAAATCAAAGCCGTTCTGCGCGGCGCGAAGATGCTTCTGGTGACCCAGCACCAGATAGGCCTGCATGGCGGAGCTAAAAGCGTTTACATGACTGTAGGCATGTTCACCTGGCAAGACGTTTTCGCCGCGGGAAAGCGGATCGAAGTAAAGATCGTCCTCAATGAATCGGTTGGCCAGCTCGCGGTAGCGCGAGTTGCCGGTAAGGCGGTAGGCAAGAAAAAGATTCTCCGGCAAGGTATAGGTTTCGTCCCAGCAGTAAGCATCATCCTTGTGGGGCAGGGCGTATTGCTCCTTGCGGGAGAGCGCCTTCTGGGGAAGATGCGGCACGACCGCCTCGGTCGCAGCGGCATGAACGGCCAGTGCCTGTTTAACGTTGGCATACCGATACGCATCGATCAGGCCGCAACTGGTCTTGTCATAGGTATAGGCGGGCAGATGGTAGCCATCATAGAAAGCGGAGCAGACAGTAGGCGCAAACATCTCAACGAGCCGTTGCACCTTTTCCTGAGTCGGTTTCGATCCAGTGACGGCATACGCGCGCGCCAGACCGGAAAGATATTGGCCGAAGCTGTGGCCAGGAATAAACCCGTGGAAACTGCCGCGTCCGTTGAAGGCGAGATCAATGTCATACCATCCCCCCATGTCTTCGCCGGGGGCTTTCATGCCCGCGAGCTGGCGGAAAGGCTTGAGGAGTTTGTCATCGTCTAGGCGCAGAAAAAACTCGTGGTTGGTGTCGAACTGCTGGCGCATGGGGCCTTCCAGAAGTTCCACTTGGTTGTAATTGAAAGTGCTGATGGCCGGAGTAATGGCAATTGATGGTGTTGTAGATGTACCTAACTGCGAAGCAAGAACGCGATGAGGTTTAGAAGCAATAGCAACAGCGCTGGCTGCTGCCGCGCTGAGAAAAATGAACCGTCTCCGAGTGTACTTGTTCATAGCATTCTCTCCAAAACTACGATGAAATCTTCGATGTGAATTAAGAGAAAAAGAGTGAAGTGGCTGCTTAAAACAGCCACTTCACTCTTTGAATGTTCAACTTTTAAAATTTGAAGTTTGCGCCAATCTGAATCCAACGAGGATTGTATTGCGCCGTAGATTTACCAAAACTACTAGATGATAAATCGGATTCAACACCTTCCAGATTGGGACGGTTAAAGATGTCGTAAAATTCAAAGCGGAATTGCAAACTAGCAGGCCCTTTTAGCTTCGTGTTTTTCAGCAAACTAATATCCGTATCCGCATATCCAGGGTTCCGGAAGTGATAAGCCTTTTCATTCCCTTCCGTTCCCATCGTTGGCGTAGGAAAGTTTGCATACACCCCATTTGATTTTGTTCCAAATAACCCATTAATATAGGCCTTCCGGCTTGAAGAGGTGCTATAACTTACAACATCGGGATAATCAAGGTTATCGCCGTCAGCGTTGTAGTCGCCACTTCCCGCAGCCATTCCAGTAACACTACCATTTGTAAAAGTTGGAGAAAAGGAAGCTGTTGTGTCTACAATGTACGGAGTTCCGCTCTGCAAAATCGTGGTTCCGCTCAGCCCCCATCCGCCTGCCACTCTCCCTACAATGCCCTTTCCTGCATTGAAAGAAGGAAGATCGTATGCCCAAGACAGTGAAAAACGGTTAGGAGCATCCCAAGTGGAAGGTCCATACCATTGATGTGGATTGACCCACGAAGGATAGTTTTGAGTATCATCTTTTGAAGAAGACCGAGTGTAGGAAGCATCAAAGAATGCTGTTTTGGCAAACCGTCCACGAACATCAATCGTCATGGCGTTGTATCGAGACATACGATCATTCTTCGTGTAAGACACACTGCCAAAATTTGTATTGAGACGTTTGGGCGTTGTACTTGTTGCCGTTGCGTTGGCGATCAAATCACCAGCATAGCTGTTGATGTCCTGTCCATAACTCACGTTATAAACTTGACCACCTCCAGAAAGTAGATCTGTGCCATCCGTACCAACATAGCCGATACTAGCGACAAGATTAGAGAATAAAGATCTTTCCAAGGTTCCAGACCACGTGTAAACAATCGGTGTTTTCAATTCAGGGTTAATACCACCTATGCCAAAGATCGTAGTAGTTGAGCCCCCTCTAGCATTAAGGATCGGCGTAGAAAGTGTCGGATAGGTAAATCCAAAATCCTTTGTCTGGCTTGTGCCGAACATATAGATCGGCGCTTCGGTAGTGCTCCCCCCATAAAATGTCGGATAAATTGATCCTGGAGGATTGCCGCGAAACTCCTCTTGCACATTTGCTGGGGTTGGCCAGTTATGATAGATACCTGCTCCACCGCGCAAAATCCACTTACTGTTTCCCGTCACATCCCACGAAAATCCACCTCGTGGGCTGAAAATATCCGTAATTGCTCGGTTTAATGCATGATGCTTTGCCAGAACATACCCATTGGCTGTCTGATTCTCAGCCGTGGTTCCACCCCCGATTTCTCCGCTTCCATAGTAAAAATTTCCAAAAACAGTGTTTGCACTTCTTGAATAAGGATTGCCGAAATCATCCCACCGCGCTCCAAAATTCAAGGTTAAATTTCTACGCGCCTTCCAAGCATCTTCTGCAAATAGCCCGTGCGTACTGGATGCTGCATCCCACTTCCATTCGGTATGCAGACCGGTTAAAGAGCTATAGGAAGCGTTGGTTTCCGTATAAACACTGTCCTGCACCAGATCTAGTAAGCTGTTAAATGCAAAATCCGGGTGGTCATGCCATGCTGAAAAATCTTCAACGTCATCGCCGAACCAACCTTCGTAGCCAAATCGAAGAACATGGGAACGGTGCGTATGCGTAAGAACATCTCTCCAGTGCCAACCGTGTTGAATGAAGTCCAATCCTGGCTGAGAAATTCCAAAATTTGAACCTATTCCCGTAATCGTTGTATAGGGCACTTCGTAGTTCCCTGTAGTGTCCATAGTCCCTTCCAACCTTAGCAATCCAAACGCGGCTTCATTGACAGTATTTGCTGAGAAAGTGTGGTCTTCATTGATCTGGAGTGCATATTGCTCATACTTGCTTGCCGTAGATGTCTCTGGCCTTTGATAAGGAGTGCCGGTATTCAGCGTCGTTCTAAAAAAAGTGCCATATAGCCGATCCGATTTGAAGGCCTTATCCAGACGGATATTCCATTGATCGCCGTTACGGGAACTGGAGTCTGAATAGTTCCCCGTGTCAATCATGGCAAGATCGCACGGCAAGTTTTTTGTTGTCGATGTTCCGCATCCAGAAACGCTAGCAGCCGTTTCCGAAACTGTGGCACCTGTAACATGAGAAACAGCGTAGTTTTTCAATAACTTGGTCCCAACTGTGTTGGGATAGTTTTCTTCAGCCCACACAGTGAAGAGGGGATCTTCAAAAGTCACGCTGCTCGAACTTCCAGTAATGCTACGCAACGGTTCAATCGAGAAAAAGAAGAAGGCTTGGTGATTAGGAATAATTGGGCCACCAATCGTCCCAGACATATTGTTGCTGTGGAACGACGGCCACTTTTTCGTAAATTCCGTATTAGCAAACAATGCTTGATTGGTAAAGTAATCGCTTGCGTTTCCGTGGTAAGCACTGCCTCCAGACTTTGTTGTCATCGTCATCTGCAGGGAACTGCCACGGCCGTATTCCACGTTGTAAGTGTTTGTTTGGATACTGGTTTCCTGAATCGTATCTGGATTCGGGGTCATATTTAATACACCTGGACGAATGCCGCTGGTGACATCGAGTCCATCAACGATGTACATATTCCCTACCGCACCCTGTCCATTGGCACTCGCATCGACTTGGGTTTCGGTTGAATAATTGTCAACGCCTGATCCTGGGGTACTACTAGCGACCGTTCCTAGCCCGGTCACGCCAGGAGCGAAGGTTACCAGTGAAATCATATTGCGACCAGCAAGAGGCAGATCAGACATAACTTGCGTCTCGAGCGTCAATTGATTTCTGGTTTCTGAGGTATCCAGAATTGGTGCTTGCGTGGTTACCTCGATAGATGTGCTTGATGAAGCCACAGCCAGTTTGATTGGCGCATTTAACGTTTGATTCGTTTCCAGCGTTATTGCAACGGATGTCTTTGCAAAACCATTCGCAGCAACCAGAATTGTATATTCTGCTGGCGCAAGATTTACAAAGCGGTAGTTTCCGACTGAATCCGTGATGACCGTTGAAACAGCTTTTGTATTCTGGTTCATCAAAGTAACTTTTGATTGTGGAATAGCCGCGCCACTGGGATCGGTGACTATTCCAAGAATATTTCCGCTGAACTGCCCCCAAGCCCCGAGACCTCCAAAAGCCAGGAACAGGCTCAAGGAAGCCACAATGCGAACGCACTGGTAATTCCAGTGCGATGTCAAGTTTTTCACGTGCATGCCTCACCTTTCTTTTTAATCGGTAAACGATTTCCGGTTGATACAACATACGATTCAACCACGTCGGTAGCAGATGGGTATCTTGCTTAACGACTGTAGTCTGCGCTGCACATTAAGCGGCGTGGAATACGCCCCGGCAGGGATTTACAGCACACGTCCTTGACGGATTCATGCAAGTTACTGAACCTTTTTTCAAAGGCAGGCTGATAGTAAGAGCAAGAAATATGTTTTGGCCATGGTACAGGTGTACTATGGTGTACGATTCAACAATCGAGGTCTTATCTGAATAGCGCAAGCGCTTAGGAATTGCGGCAAAAGCATGAAGAGAATAATCATTGGCCAGCTTTTCCTAACATCGATCAGACCAAATCTTGCCTGTCTGACATTCATGCTCAGTGTGGCAGTAGTGGCAATAAGCGGCTGCAGGCGACCGGCACCGACAATCGCAGTGATTCCACGAACCTGCGGAACCTGGCTGTGGGAAGCCGAACATACCGGTGTCGAGCGGGCAGCGCCGGCCTATGGGTTAAGCGTTTACTGGAACGCGCCCATGCGCGACGACGATGTCCAGGGACAGATCGAGATTCTCACGCACGCGCGTGACCGCGGCGTAAAAG
>Ga0224558_1003172_pt1 | contig 13999 bp, 9 predicted proteins | sample 714S32024metaG_FD_180682 | JGI IMG/M metagenome (GOLD analysis project Ga0224558, IMG submission 180682) | Peat soil microbial communities from Stordalen Mire, Sweden - 717 S3 20-24 | ecosystem: Environmental > Terrestrial > Soil > Wetlands > Peat | place: Sweden: Norrbotten County, Stordalen... | reverse complement strand
CATTCGATGCCTGCTTGAAAACCGGCAATTTGGCCTGTTCTGGAACCAATACCGCAAACCATTGCTAAAAGCGGCCTGATGAAAACCCAGCCGGGTAACTATCTTGTCGTGCACCCGAGGCTGGAGACTGGCCGCGGCGGTTGTTGACAGGGAAGCAGCCATTCTGTTCAATTCCATTATGCAAATTGAAAGCCTCAAGGTCTTCTGCGACCTAGCCGAAACTGAAAGCTTCACCCGGACGGCGCAGATTAATGGCGTCAGCCAGTCGGCGGTGAGCCAGGCGATCAGCTCGTTGGAGAGACACTTCAATTCACTCCTCATCGAGCGCAGCAAGAAGAACTTCCGGCTCACGACTGAAGGCGAAATTCTCTACAACCACGGCAAGGAAATGCTCCAGACCTATGCCGCCTTTCAAAACCGAATGCAGGAGATCCAGCACGTCATCTCTGGCGAAATTCGCGTGGCTGCCGTCTACAGCGTCGGCCTGCACGATTTGCCGCCCTACGTCAAACGCTTCCTGCGGGACTACCCGGACGTTAAGATCCACGTCGAGTATCGGCGCGCCAACCAGGTGTATGAGGGAGTGCTGGGGAACATCGTGGATTTGGGCCTGGTGGCCTATCCGGTGCACGACCCAAGATGGGAGGTCGTCACTTTGCAGAAGGATCCGCTGGTGCTCGCTTGTCATCCGCAGCATCCCCTCGCCAAGCACAAGACCATCAACCTCAAGGCGCTGAATGGGCAGAGATTCATCAGCTTCGAGCCCGACATGCCCACGCGCAAGGCCCTGGACAAGATCCTCAAGGGGCAGAAGGTAGCCGTGGAGCATGTCATGGAGTTCGATAACATCGAGACCGTGAAACGGGCCTTGGAGCTCGATTGCGGCCTGGCGATTGTGCCCGCCGCCAGCGTGAAACAGGAGGTGGCCATGCAAACGCTCGCCGCCGTGCCGCTTGCCGGCAATTACTTCCGCCAACTGGGAGCGATTTACCGCAAGTCCAAGGCGCTGTCCCCGGCCATTAAGCAGTTCCTGGCCCTGCTGAAAGAGCCAATCTGAACGGCAGGTAACACCTCGATCGCGGCTGCCTCTACTTCTCGAGCAGAGCCCGATCCATTGCTCCCCTTACTCTCCTATGCGCTCGGGTGTGCCTTTGCGATAATTGACTCCGAGTTGGTCGAACCGCTGAAACTGGGCCGACAGGCGCCGCGTGAAATCCTTCCAGTTGCGCGCGGCGGGCGCCGACCAGGTCACCTCGGCGAGCGCGCACAGGCGCGGGAACGCCATGAACTGCGCATGTTTTAAGTTGGGCACATACTCCGTCCAGAGGTTGCCCTGGCCACCGAGAATGTGCCCTTGGTATTGCGAGTCCAGCCCTGCGGGGATGGGCTCGAACGAATATACCTTGCTCAATGGCAGATAGCCGCCGATGGCCTTCGGCTCGGTAGTTTGGTTGGTGGACTGATAGTAGTCCAGGTAGCAATACTCAGTCGGCGACATGATGACATCGTGTCCCGCGCTGGCCGCCTCGACCGCCCCGCCAATCCAATCCATTACGACCGCTTTCTGGGCCAGACCGCCCTCGCGGATTTCACTCCAGCCGATCAGAGTGCGTCCCTGGGCATTGATGAACTTCTCGATTCGGCGGATGAAATAGCTTTGCAGTTCATGCTCGTTCTTCAGGCCTTCCTGTTTGATGCGGGCCTGGCAGCGGGGGCATTTCTGCCAATTGTCCTTGGGCACCTCGTCCCCGCCGATGTGGATGTATTGGCCGGGAAAGAGCTGACGCACCTCCGCCAGCACGTTTTGCAGGAACTCGAAGGTCTCATCTTTGCCCGCGCAATAGACCCCGGCAAAGACGCCCCCTTCGGCGTTCGGCGTGTAAGGCCCGCCGTTGCAGCTCAGCTCGGGAAATGCCGAGAGCGCCGCGCTCGCGTGCCCAGGCATTTCAATCTCCGGCACCACTGTGATGTGCCGCCCGCGGGCATAGGCCACGATCTCGCGAATGTCGTCCTGCGTATAGTACCCGCCATACCGTCCGTCCGGGCCGTAAGTCGTGCTGGCCTTCGGGTCCAGCCCAAACCCTGCATCTTTCCGCCACGCCCCAATCTGCGTCAGGCGGGGATACTTCTTGATCTCGATGCGCCACCCTTGATCGTCCGTCAGGTGCAGGTGGAGCGTATTGATCTTCTGCAAAGCCAGCACATCCAGCATTTGCTTCACTTCCTCCTTGGTGAAGAAGTGGCGGGCCACATCGAGCATGAAGCCGCGCCATTTGAACCGCGGTTGGTCCTCGATCTGGACACATGGGACTTTCCAGTCCACCCCCGCCACCGGCTTCGCCGCAAATACCTCGGGCGGCAGCAACTGCAGCAGCGACTGCACCCCGTAAAACAGGCCGGCGGATTTGCCCGCTCGCACGATCACAGTATCTGAGGTCACGCTGAGCTCGTAGCCTTCGGCGCCCAGTCCCGGCTTGGCATCCTTGATGGTTAAGAGGATCGATCCTTTGGCCGGCAGCGCCCCTGCGCTCGTCACGACTTTGAGGCTGTAGCCCGTTGCCTTGTCCAGCCGTTCAGCCAAGTACTGCCCGGTGTCACGCGCCGGCACATCCGTCAGAATGCGCGTCTTCGGTTGCAGTTTGAACGCCCCGTCACGGCTCTCCATCTTCTGGGGGAGCGGAATTAGCGCCGGGGTTTCCCCAGCAAATGCGCTTGCTGCCATGAGCGAGAAGAGAATTACTTCAGTGTGGTATCTCATTTGGTTGCCTTGTTTGAATTGTTGCCCGCGAGCGCAGGGCTGGTGCGGCCACCGGTGTTGGCCCAGAGCTGGTTGATCACGTAGATCAGCACCAGGCCGCTGACAATGAAGACACCCATTAGCATCATCGCCAGGCCCATACGGCCATAAAGAATATTGCCCACTGTGAACAGGGACGACCAGATGGCCGTGCATCCCGCTGACCAACCGAGCAGCGCAAGGGGGATGTTCTCGTGGGAGGCTGCCGCTTCCGCCTCCGAAATGCCCGCCTCCTCGCGAATGCGCTTCCAACCCGGACCGAATGGGCGGACCTTCTTGTAGAACTCGATCAGCTTCTGCCGGTCGGTCTGCGGGCCGAGGAACGCCGTCAGCACCCAGCAGACGGTCGTGACCGCGATGGTAGTCAGCAGCGCATAATGGGTGGTGAACGCCATGCCAAATTGCGTCTTGAGAATCAATAGGACCAGCGAAATGCCGAAGGAGCTAGCCATCGCCACCACTTCGCACCAGGCGTTGATGCGCCACCAGAACCAGCGCAGCAGATACAGCAATCCCGTGCCCGCCCCGACCTGGAGAATGATGTCGAAGGCGGACTTGGCAGAATCCAGCAGATACACCATCCCGCTCGCGCAGGCGAACAGCCCGACGGTCGTCAAGCGCCCCATGAGCACATAGTGTTTATCGGGGGCGTTCTTGCACACGAAACGCTGATAGAAATCATGCACCAGGTATGACGATCCCCAGTTGAGGTGCGTCAGGATAGTCGAAGAGTTCGCCGCGATCAGCCCGCCCACCATCAGGCCGATGAAACCCACTGGCAGGAACTTCAACATGGCCGGGTAAGCAATGTCGTGTCCCAGCAGCTTCGGGTCGAGGTTCGGGAAGGCCTTCTGAATGTCCGCCAGCTCCGGATACACGATCAGCGAGCAAAGGCCCACCAGGATCCACGGCCAGGGACGCAGGACGTAATGGGCTATGTTGAAGAAGAGCACCGCGCCCAGGGAATCCTTCTCCGACTTCGAAGCCAGCATGCGCTGCGCGATGTAGCTGCCGCCGCCCGGCTCGGCCCCCGGATACCAGGTAGCCCACCACTGCACCGCGATTGGCATGACGAACACCGCCACCGCCATGTCCCAGTTGTTCTTGAAATCGGGCAGGATGTTCAAGTAGTGCAGCATAGACTTGCCGTCTGGGGCGAGCATCGGCGCAGAAAGCCTCTCCACCATCACGTGGAGCCCGCCGACGTGTTTGATGGCGAAGAACGCCGCGGCGATCACCGCCGTCATCTTGATGAAGAACTGGATCATATCAATGACCAGCACGCCCCACAGTCCCGAGTGCGCCGCAAACGCCACGTTCAGGATGCCGCACGCCAGCAGCGTCTGCCAACGGGGCAGGCCGAACAGAATGTTGGCGATCTTGCAGGCGGCCAGGCTTACGGAAGCCATGATGACGCAGTTGAAGAACAGGCCGAGGTAAATCGAGCGGAAGCCGCGCACCACGCTCGCCGCCGTGCCCGAATAGCGGATTTCATAGAACTCCAGGTCGGTCATCACCTCCGAGCGCCGCCACATCCGAGCATAGAAGAATACCGTCGCGACGCCCGTGAGCACGAAGGCCCACCAGACCCAGTTGCCCGCCACGCCTTTCTGCCGGACGATGTCGGTCACCAGGTTGGGCGTGTCGCTGCTGAACGTAGTCGCCACCATGGACAGCCCCGCCAGCCACCACGGCACTGCCCGGCCCGAGACGAAGAACTCCGAGGTGCTCTTGCCCGCGCGCTTGCCAAAGAACAGCGCCGGAACGAAGCAAACCAGCAGGGTGGCTAAGACGATGACCCAGTCAATGAGCTGTAAGTGCATACCAGAATTCTACTGACCATGAGCGGCTTAAGCGCCAATGGCCGACCAAGCTATCGGTCTCCGACAACGAAAACAAGTCCCTGTGTTGTGGTGCAAGCAATAGGAGACAAGGGCGCGGTCTTCGCGGCGTGGACGCTCATCTCGCTGCAGGACGCGCCGGTGGACGCCGCGAATTTCTACACTGCCGAGATCCAGATGTTCGGCATGTTCAACCTGAACGGCGTGCCTCGGAAGAGCTTCTACGCCTTCAAAGCTTTCCGTGCCTTGCTCGACACGCCGCGGCGCGTGCAGACCGCCCCTTGTGAGGCTGGCCGGGTCGCCGTCTGTGCTGGGTTGAATTCCGACAGCACGCAGGCATCCATCCTGCTCAGCAATTTCAACACCGCTGGCGCCACGCCTGACCTCGTGGTTCGCTCATTGCCTTGGAACATGACCACCGCCTTCGAGCTGTATCTCCTGTTCAACACCATTCAACGTGGCTCCAGATCCATAGCCGAACCGTCCAGTTCCAGCTTCACGATGGAATCAATTTGCGCCGGGTCGGGCTGGCTCTTCTGGTGCTGAAAAAGCAACTCGGCGCCCTTGGCTGGCGGGTGCGCAACCTGGGGGCCGATGTCAATTGAGATCGTGTTCGCGGCCTGCTGCACCCGCGCGGTGCCGCCGGTGAGCATCGAGCTGTGGATGATCCTCTTGGGAATGTTCGGCAGGGTGATAGTCTTGCCCTCCGAGCCCAGCAGGTGCAGGTAAACGTTGTTGCCTTTGCGTGTGCTGGCGAGGGACTTGGTTAGCTTCCAGGGCCCGCCGCGCGTGCCATAAATCGTTTCGCCGTAATTTCCGAGCCACTCGCCCATTTCTTTGAGCCGCTCCACCTGCCGCGGCTCGATCCGGCCATCCGGCATCGGGCCGACATTGAACAGCAGGTTGCCGTCGCCGCCCGCACAGCGAATCAGCGTCTCCAGGCATTCCTTGAGCGTCTTCATCTGGTCATTCGGTTTCCAGGCCCACTGCTCGCAGATCGTGATGCAGCTTTCCCAGGGGCGGTCATACTGGAACTTCCCGATCTCTTGCTCGGGGGTATCGAAATCCTCCGCCAACCCATCGCGGTTGTTGATGAGGATGCGCGGCTGCAGCTTGCGGGCCATGGTGTTCAGCGCGTCGGCGTCGTAGTCTTTGGCGCTCTTGCCCAGGCCATCGAACCAGAGAATGTCCACCGTGCCGTAGTTGGTCAGCAACTCGCGCACCTGCGTCTTCAGGAAGGCCTGGTAGTTGGCGTGCCGGTCCGTAAAGGCGTCCGGGTGATGCCAATTCGGCTGCGAGTAATAGAGCCCGAAGCGCAGACCGGCGCGGTGGCAGGCAGCGGCCAGTTCTTTGACCACGTCCCGGCGGAAAGGGCTGTCGGGCGAGGTGATCTTGTAATCATCCGCCTGTGTGTCGAACTCGCTGAACCCGTCATGATGACGGCTGGTGAAGACCAGGTACTTCATGCCCGCGGCCTTGGCAGTGGCCACCCACGCGTTCGCATCGAACTGGGTCGGGTTGAACCGCTTGTAGAGATTGTCATACACCTCGACCGGGATCTCCGTCCCTCTCGAGCCGTATCCGCGCCGCTCGCCGCCCCTCGACCAGCCGATTTCGGTGCCCTTGAGGCTCACCGGCCCCCAGTGGACGAACAGCCCGAAGCGCGCATCGCGCCACCAAGCAAGCCGCTCGGCGGCGGGCGGCGCCCCGGCCGCGGTCGCGGTGGATCTTGCCTCAACGGCATGGAGTGACAGGCCGCGCGACACCGCGGCGGCCAACAACAGGAGTTTCATTCGCAGGTTCATTTCAGGTAGAATACTTCTTTGGCATCGGACCATATCTTGCCACGCGCGGCAGCGTCCGGCAGCGGCCGCTGGCACGGGTCGGTTTCCTTCCACCATCGTTGCGTCTCCGGGTCGGCGGCCATTCTCTTCATGTCCGACTCAAAGTCGCTGCCGGTGTATTCGAGATACGAGAAGAGATAAAGGTTCCCGTCTATCTCCTTCTCGTAGATTGAGTAGTTCTGGATGTGGCAGGCCTTGATTTGCTTCATCACGCCCGGCCACGGGTGGGCGTGCAGCTCCCGGTAATGGGCCGCCTGCTCCGGCCTTAGTCCGGTGATCCAGGCGAAACGTTGCGGCGCCTTGGGCGCGGTGGCGCAGCCGGCCAGCATGCCCGCCACGAGCAAACAAGCGATGTGTTTCATATCGAGCACGTTGGCAATAGCATCAGCGGAAGATCAGGTAAAGCACTACAAACACCCCCAGCACGCACCCGGCCAGGACGCGATAATTGCCCAGTCCGTGCCCGTGCGCCTCGCCCCTCAAAGGCTCGCGCCAATCTTGCCAGACCAGCGCCTGCGCTTCGGGCTTGAGCGGCTCGGGCAGCAGCTTCGACGCGCACCACATGATGGCGCAGCAAATAACGAGCAAGTAGAACGCCGTCAGCATGAAATCGTTAATCACGTGCCGGCAGAAGCCGTCATATGCGCCCGCCAGTCCCGGGCTGTTCCGCGCCAGCCAGCCCGCAATGTCCTGCTTCCAGAAGTCCAGTGGGAAGATCGCCGCCCCCATCGCCGCCCCGGCCAGCAGCGTAATGAACGCCGCCCGCCCCGACGCCTTCCTCCAGAACACGCCGAACAGAAACACCGTCGTGATCGGCGGGGCCACATAAGAGATGAGCTTGTTGATGCCCGCAAATATAGTGTCGTAGTGCCCAAACAGCGGCGACATCACGATGGCGACCACCGTGGCCACCACCGTCGTGGCTTTGCCGATGACCACCAGCCGGTGGTCGCTGGTCACAGGCCGCCAGCGCCGGACAATATCGTAAGCGAACAGCGTTGCCGCGGAGTTCAGCGCCGCCGAGCACGTCTGCATAGCCGCCGCCAGCATGGCCGCAGCGACCAAACCCTTCAACCCCACCGGCAACAGGTGCACCAGCATGAAGGTGTAAGTGTCGGCCGCCTTCGCCGGGGCCGCCCCGCCGAACGCGCCCTGCTGCACCAGCGCCACGCAGATGACCCCCGGCAGCACGAAGATGAACACCGGCAGGATCTTGATGAACGCGCAGAACAGCGGACCCAGCCGCGCCTGCTTCTCGTCCCGCGCTGCCAGCACCCGTTGCACGATGGTCTGGTCGCAGCACCAATACCAGATGCCCAGCACCGGGTAGCCCAGCAGGATCGAGTACCACGGCATCCCGCTGGGATCGCTCGCACCGCGCGCCATATTGAGGAAGTTCCGCGTCGTCGCCGGAAAGCCTGCCGCCCCGGCCATCGGATGCGGATGGCTCGCCAGCGTCTGCGCCAGCGCCGACCACCCCCCAATCTTCACATACCCGACCACCTGATGCAGACCGCCCCGACCAGCAGCAGCACCGTCTGGATGCTCTCCGTCCACACCACCGCCAGCAGCCCGCCCACCATCGTATAGACCCCCGTCAGCACCCCGAGCGCGATGATAAAGAACATCAGCGCGTCAATGCCCAGGATGGTGGCGTGCGGGTCCAGCCCCAGAATCCCGCATAGCACCCACGCCGCCGTGTAGAGCGCCACCCCGATGTGCAGCACAATCGCCGAAAACAGTGACACGAACGCCAGGTAATCCCGGCAATGGCGGTTGAACCGGCGCTCCAGATAATCGGGCAACGTCGGCACGCGCGACCGCAGGTAAAGTGGCGCAAAGAACAGCGACAGCAGGATCAGCGTGAACCCCGCCATCCACTCGAAGTTGCCGAACACCAGCCCGTACTTGTAGGCCGCCTCCGCCAGGCTCACCAGGTGGACGGTCGAGATATTGGCCGCGAACATCGCCAGCCCGATGATCGGCCACGTCAGCGTGTTGCCCGCCAGAAAGTATTGGCTTCCCTCCCCGCCCCGCCGCCGCAGGAACCCCGCCGCGATCCCCAGGCCGACGATCCCTGTCAGATAGACAAGAATGATGGCCCAGTCAAAGTGGGTTAAGGCGTCGTGCATGCGCTCAATCAGCCGCCCGATAATCGCCAGTAACCGCTGCCCCAGTCAAGACACAGCCCACAGCCATCAGCCCGCCAGGCTCGAACACGGCCCAGGAACCCTCGGGCGTTGCTCCCTTGGGAACTTGGGTTTGGTCCAGGTTTCGCGCTTCGGATGCCGGATTCGGGACCAACTCCCGCTGGCACCGTTCCGGCCCTGATGCCCAAACGCTTCGATGGTGGGGCGCGCACTCCGCTGTGCGCCGCGAGCGTCCAGCGGTGTTCAAAACGCGCGGGACCTGACGCCCTGCAGCGGCTCTTCCAACCTGCCCAAGCTGGCTTTAGGCGACTTCACTCGGCCATTCTGCATTCCGCATTCTGCCTTCTGCATTCGCTCACGGGTGGCTTTCGGGTCGCCAGAGGGTGGCTATCGATTGGCTTGCTACCTCGTTACTACATCGTTACTACATCGTGATGTATGGCCAGAGGGTGGCTCCGGGGTGCCTATCCCTTCGGTAACAAGAAGCCTTTGGGTGGCTTTACCCTGCCGTTTAATGAGTGAATTCGCTGCCCAAGTGCAGCCAAACCCCCAGACACCCTCTCAGTCTTGAGAATCCCAGCTCATTGACCATGACCCTGAATAGAAGCCCGCCAATAGCTGCTCCAGCCCGGTCACGCCAGGTCTCGGCTATTTGATTGGCCAGCCGCCTCGGTTCTCGACGACCGAGTCAATTTCGTTCATCAGCCGAATGGTCTCCTGAAGGATGACGACGATCTTCTGGTAATGCTGGAGATCGTCGTAGGTCAATGTGCGCGTCTTGCGGTCTTTCAACCATTTCTCGCAGACCTGGTAGCCGCCCACGTGGAAGTCCCAAACCGCCTTGGCGACGCCACCGAAGTACTGCTTGGCGTTGATCCACACCCGCTGGTCGTCGTCGGTGTATTGGACCTTCTCGACCTCATTGTCGCCTTTGACAGGGAACTCGGTGATTAAGTCATTGAGCCTGGGCGACTCCATCAGGTGCAGCGCAACCAATTCCGCGCCTCTCCCGGCCAGTGCGCGGAACAACTTTGCATCGCCTGTGAGAGGCAGCCGCGGGAAATCAACCTTCAGGAACTCGGTGTAACGTGTGCGATACGTCGGGGAGTGAAAGACCGCGTAGGCATAATGGAAAACATCTTCCGGGCCCACGGTCTTCTGCAGGTCGCCCCGATCCACCGGGACCCATTTCAGCTCCAGCCGTTGGGTCACCTCCGCGATGAACTTGGGATTGAGATTGGCGCGCCGCCCGCCGTACGCGGCAGCCGGTTCAAACAGCGACATCAGCATCGTGCCGCCGCCGCCCTGGCGGGACCTTTCGCGGTGGCTGTCGCCATACAAGTAAAGCGGAAACACACTGTTGATGTCATAGGCGGCGAGAGACTTGTGCCCCGCCAGGCAGTTTGTGCAGCCCAAATCGAAGCTCTCTGCCGTTTGTCGAGTGGTGATAAAGGCAAGGTTGGCACCGGCCAGCATGTGTCGCATGACCTTTTCAGCCGGGCGGCTGGTCAATTCGGGGTCGTAATAGAGCCAGCGAACATCAAAAGGGCGGTAGAGGCAGCGCTTGACGTTGGCGGCGTGAAACTTCGTCCGTGCCCGGCGTGCCTCGATGTCGAAGCTCGAGGAGGCCTCGATGCGATACCGCGCCTTGAACTGCTCGTCCGCCTCGCCGGAGAAGAACTGCTGCATTCGCGTCTTGAGCCGATCCGCATCGAAATCAAAGAACAAGTCATCCCGGTCCGTCTTCAGGCCGTTTTGCCAAACGGTGAAGACGTCGCCGAGGCTCCAGTATCGTTCGTATTCCTTCCGGTGCTTGAAATCCCTGGGGACAAGGTAAAAGTGCGGAGCGGTGGGTTTGAGTTCTGTCCACGGCGTGCTGGCGGCATCGGTCTCCAACAACGCTTCGTACTTGTCCTCCCGGCTGCCCCAAAGCTCGGCGTGGAACACCCGGCAACCGTTGGCCCCATCCGGCACGGCCCCAGGCAGTTTGACAAAGAACACAATCGAGACGCCCACGGTGATGTCGAACACGTTCTCATCCTTCGAGCCGTTGGGAGCGACCTCCTGCTTCTTGGAGCTGCCGTGAAGGTTGAGCACGTAAATCTCGTTGAACGTGGTCAGCAGGCATTCGCGCATCCGACGATGGGTGAGTCCGTCAAGATAGGTGTTGCTGGTGATAAAGCCGATGATGCCTTCGCCTGTGCGCTCAATGCGCCATTGAGCAAAGCGAATGAACTTAATGAAGTCGTCATCCAGGTTCAGTTTGGTCTCGTTCAATCCCTGTTTGTAGTCCCGCAGCAATCGGAGAATCCACTCGCCCCGATTCATCTGACCGAAGTTGGAATAGGGCGGATTGCCGAGCACCACCAGGATTGGATCATCCCGTTTGATCCCGGCGGCGGCGTTGGCCTCCTCGGAAATCCAGTTGGCGATGAGGTGCTCGCTCTTCCTGGCCGCCTCTTCCAGCGTGTTGGTCAGGAAGACCCCCAGCCGCTGGTCAGAGCCGAACCTGTAGCCGGTCTCCTGCAATAGCAGGCCCAGTTTGAGGTGCGCGATGGCGTAGGGCGCCATGAGCAGTTCAAAACCGAAGATGCGATTCAGCAGGTGCTTTTCTACATACGCGTCCCACGCTCCCTTTTGCTTGGCAAATCTCTGATAGATGAGGCTAATGACAAAGTAAGGGAAGGTGGCCGTTCCAGTGGCGGGGTCCAGTACGAGCGTGTTTTCATCGGCCAGGCCCTTTGGGCGGTTGAACCGCGTCCGCAGCAGGTAGTCAACGGACCGGACGATGTAGCCGACCGCTGGTTCTGGCGTGGTAAAGACACCGCGCAGTTCACGCATCTTCGGATCATAAGCGGCCAGAAAGGTCTCGTAGAAATGGACGACGGGGTCTTCCTTCCCTTTGCCCTTTCCGAAATCTTTCAGGACCGAGAACATGTCCGCGTGCTTGAGCAGTTCCACCACGTCGTCCACTGCCCAGCCGATCGTTTCCGGCATGTCCACCCCGGCTATTTCGGAGAAGAGTTTGCGCAGGAATGGATTGGTCTTCGGGATGCAGTACGCGGCGGACTTCCTGGTGAACTCTTCCTTTGGTGGCGCATGAATGCGCGCGGCGAACAGGCCGTAGGCAAGCGTCTGCGCAAACATATCGGCGAACTGCTTTTCGCCCAGATCGGGGATTAGTGTTTCGCGGAAGGCAGCGAGCCAGTTATGGAGGAGCCCCTTTTCAACCTCATGCTCGAAGGTCTGAATGATGAGATCACGGATGATCCGGGTAATACCTGCCATTCGCTCCGCGAGGTCCTTCGCCGTGCTGATGGTTAGCGCCTTCTGTAGCAGGAACTCCCTGAGAAGGTCCGCGACTGCCTCCTCGCCGCCCGGGATGGCTTTGACCTTTCCCTTGCCGTCCACCTCGGCCAGCCGCGCAGTCAGCCGCCGTTCGCCATTCACGTACCAGTGGAATTCCAGGTAATCCGTCAAAATCCAATTGGGCAGGCCATCGCGATAGCGCCCAAACTGCTCGCCGTAAGGCGGTTTGCCACGCTCCATCAGGTCGAGGTTCTCGCCAATGTCCTTGGTTTCAACGTGCCCAAGCGGCACGTTGCCCCTGGTAATATTGAAATCGGGCGCGCCGCACAGAATGCGTGTTGGCTCGTTCGTGGCAACGATGTCCGTGCCGATGCCCTCCAGCAGCGCTTTGAGCGCCGGGCGGTGTGTGTGCTCGGTAGCGTCGCCATGTTTCAGGTTCTGGCTTAACTCGCCGAGGTAAATCGCAAATGCTGACGTGGCCATCGCTAAGACACCTTAACGGCATGACTCGCAACTCGACAAGAGCGGAAAGCGCCTGGAAACGATGGCCGATCGTCCTGGCGCCGGACCGCGCTTGGACGCAGGGGACAGGGGTCACCGTAGATTGGTCCCGGAAGATACGCCTCAGTAAGGCGGTCTGGGGTCATGTTTCGATCGTTTTCTTGATTGACCTGGGGCGGTTGTCCCGACATGCATGGCCCCATGCCACGCGCCATGCGAGTGGAATATCCCGGCGCGATCTATCACGTGATGGATTGTGGGGACCGCCGGGAGGACATTGTCATAATTGCCACAGCAAAAAGGGCTAATTCGGTGCTCCATCGCTCGGGCCGTGGACTATACCAACATAAACCCACGCGGGCCGACCAACATGCGCACAACTGGAATCCCAATCTACGGTTTCCCTGGCTGCTGCAGTGAATTGGCTTGTCCGCGCCCCCGCCTTTTGTATCCTTGCTGCCCGTGGCATTGAAGGACAGACCGCTTTTGACGAGGGTTCTTGGGACGCTAATAGCTGCCGCCATAATAAGCCTCGTCATCTATTTCCTGCCCGGCGGATGGAGGGCCGTGTTTTCTTGGTTGGGTGACGCCTGGGGCTTTGTCTGGGGCATCGTGTGCGCCTGCGCAGCTTGGTGCTGGAACGCTTTGGTCTCATTTCTGACGTACCCCCTTCCCCTCTGGCTGATTCTGTCCTCGGTAATTGTCGCGACTGCAATACTGTCGGCCCGGGATGCTCGGCGCCGTCGGCGGGCGGCAAGAGCGCAGCAGCAGCAACATGCTCCGGGGCTTCCGGAGCCCCTTACCATTGCAGAGGACCCGTTGCTGCCGACCGTGTTCCACCACTTAAAGTGGATAGAGAACCATGGCAAACTGGTGCCGACCTGCCCCACCTGCGGGCTCGAAATACGGCCCAGGCATTACCACGGCGGGGTCTTTCCGATGGGACCAACGCGCTACGAATGTGAGCGCTGTGGTCCAATCGCCACTTACGACAAGACCCACCATGAGCTTTTGGACTTGCTCGTACGCGACCTTGAACGCAGGTCAAGGCTACCCCGGGCAGGGGCGTGACCGCACACGGAAAGCCCCCGTAAAGATAACAAGGGGTGGTCAGGCTGGGAGAAATTCCGCAACCTGACCCCCCGATGATAAAACTAACTTACAAGAGCAAAAGTAGAATCCAGAAGACGTGAAGTTAATGAGATTGTCAAATAGTAAACGGGTCAATTAATGAGGTTGTATGGTTTTCTTGACCCCCGAAGAGTAGCGGCAATAATCTAGGAGCATGGCTCGGAAGATGCGCATGCAGTACCGTGACCTCAACGCCGCAGTGCGCGCCTTGGTGCCACTCATTATTGACCTGGTGGTGTTGTTCCACGTTTCCCCGGCGGCGGCTGATGCCGAGGTCGCCCGCCCGGCTGGCGCCTTCGTGGATTTTGTAGGTGTCAATACGCACCTGGGCTACTCCGACACGACCTATGGTGATTATGAAGGCATCCTGAAGCCGCGTTTGCTGGAACTCGGCGTGCGGCACATTCGCGACGGCACTTTCAATGT
>Ga0224558_1003170_pt1 | contig 14004 bp, 7 predicted proteins | sample 714S32024metaG_FD_180682 | JGI IMG/M metagenome (GOLD analysis project Ga0224558, IMG submission 180682) | Peat soil microbial communities from Stordalen Mire, Sweden - 717 S3 20-24 | ecosystem: Environmental > Terrestrial > Soil > Wetlands > Peat | place: Sweden: Norrbotten County, Stordalen... | reverse complement strand
GTGGCAGTGCCAGCAGTGTCACCGCACCCATTGGCGGCCCCACGGCTGCGGCGACCGCCACTGCCCTTCCTGCCAACACCAGCGCAGCCGCCAATGGCTCCAAGAGCAGCGGCGCGCCCTGTTGCCTCAAGTGTCAGTCCTCACTATTGACACCTCCGGGGCGTGTTGGTGAGGGTTGCCCATGTCGCGCAAGCTGCGCATCGAATACCCCGGGGCCATGTATCACGTCATGAACCGAGGGGACCAACGCGAGGATATCTTCCGGGACGACCACGACCGTCAGAAGTTCCTGGCCACGCTGGGCGAGGCTTGCGTCAAGACCGAGTGGCAGTTGGGAAAAGAACTTGAGCGGCTTGGCTGGGATGAGGTCCAACTGCGGGCGCGCCCTAAGGGACACCGGTCAAAGGTGATGCTGGCGCGCCGCCTTCGGCAGGAAACGACCATGAGTTTGAAGTGGATCGCCGAGCGCTTGCAGTTGGGCACTTGGACCTACGTTTCCAACTTGCTCAATGAACCCCCAGAAACGCACCCTCAAGCTCAGGAGGTGTTACCGTTGTGTCAATAGTGAGGACTGACACTTGTGTACTTGTATTGTATTGTATTGTATGTACTTGTGTTGTACGCTTGGACGCAGAGCTAGGCACGAAAGGAACGCAGGCTCCGCGTCAAACGCAGCCGGGGACGGTGGCGGAAGGGCGCGGGGCCACGAGGCTGGCTTCCAGCCGTACTGGGGAAAACCCGCCGGACGGCATGATAAGAGGGGGCGGAGGAAACGAGGGCAGGATCTGATGGCCATTTGCCACGATGCTCGAAAGGGCAGACACAGCGGAAGCATTGGTCTAAACCAGTCGCGCCTCCGCTCTACTCGACCAATTTGGCGTGTTTCAGCGAAATCATGGTCTTGTCGCTACCGAACGCCAAAATCCCCGTCTGTTTCCAATCGAGTCTAATCTCTTCGGGAGGGTTTGGTGCTTGCGGCAGAGTGTCCCCGGATTCATCCTGAGTTTGAAGTTAGATTGCGTAGATACCGCGTCCCATGGACGTTAACCCACAGAATACATCCGCCGCTGGTGCCGAGTTCTTGACGACAAAGTGGAGTGTCGTCTTGCAAGCTGGCCAGGATAAAGATCCCGGGAGCGCCCAAGCCTTGGAAGCGCTCTGCCAAACCTATTGGCCCCCCCTTTATGCTTACGCGCGCCGGGATGGCCTCACGCCGCAGGACGCCCAGGACGCAACCCAGGAGTTCATTGGCAGCTTACTGCGGAGAAACGATCTGGCCTCGGTGTCCCCAGAGAAGGGGCGGTTCCGATCTTTCTTGCTGATGGCGTTGAAGAACTTCCTCGTCAGTCGGTGGCGAACGGAGCGGGCGCTAAAACGGGGCGGGCAAGGCGAGTTCGTGGTGTTGGATTCCGGTGAGGCGGAGACGCTATGCCAGCCCGAGTTGATCGAACAGCTTTCCCCCGAGAAGGCGTTTGATCGACGTTGGGCGCTTACGGTCATGGCGTGCGCGTTGGATCGGCTCCGCGCGGAGCATCTATCGCCAGAACAGGCCAGGCTGTTCGCCGCGCTGCAACCGGTGCTGGCGGGAAGCGGCAGAATAGAGAATTTGGCGGCCGAGGCGGGCGAGTTGGGCGTCACCCCCGGCGCCCTCGCCACGGCGGCGACCCGGCTGCGGCATCGCTACCGGACACTGATTGAAGCTGAGGTGCGGCGTACGTTGGAAAAGCCGGCGGACCTGGCGGAGGAAATGCGCGCCTTACGGGAAGCGTGGACCTGACGCTCGATCCTTCTCGGCGAGCAGGAGGAAGGTAGAGCGCAGGCTCAAGCTGAGCAGGACCAGAAGAGAATCGCGCGACTTCAATCAACCTCAAAGGCAATAACATGATCCAACCGCCCGGATGCAGGAACCGTCGCCGCGGGTAAACTTTCCTCGCACTTTGCGTTGTACAGAAGGAACATGACGGCTATGAATTTGACCTGCCTGCATTGCGGGACGAGGCTTGACTCCAAAGCGCTTGGCGGCCTTTGTCCACGTTGCGTCGCGCTCGACTTCTTTACGCCCGCGCCACGCCGCGGCTTGGATATGGGAACACCGGATTTGGACGCCGACGAGCGCCGTTTGGGCGATTACGAATTGCTCGAAGAGGTCGCGCGCGGCGGCATGGGGGTTGTGTATCTGGCGCGGCAGATGAGCCTGGGCCGCAATGTGGCGGTGAAGATGATCCTGCATGGCGTGCTGGCTGGCGACACGGCCATCGCCCGGTTCAAGGCCGAGGCGGCAGCAGCGGCGGGGCTCAGCCATCCGAACATCGTCGCCATCCATGAAATTGGAGAGCACCAAGGAAGGCACTTCTTTTCGATGGAGTTCGTCACCGGACGGACGCTGGCGGAATTGGTGCGCGATGGTCCCCTCCCGACACGGGTCGCAGCAGGCTACTTGGAACGCGTGGCGGCAGCCGTGCATTATGCGCACGAGCGCGGCGTGTTGCACCGTGACCTCAAGCCATCGAATATAATCATCGACGGGCAAGATCGGCCAAGGGTGACGGATTTTGGACTGGCCAAACGCTTCGGCAGCGACAGCGACCTGACGCTGACCGGACAAGTGGTGGGCACGCCGGCCTACATGTCCCCAGAACAGGCGGGCGGCACCAATTATGGGACGGTGGATGCGCGGAGTGATGTCTATTCGTTGGGGGCGGTGCTTTACCATCTGGTTTGCGGGCTGGCACCGTTTTCAGGCGAATCAGCCACCCAAATCCTTCGTAAAGTGGCGGACCTTGAGCCGGTGGCGCCACGCTTGCTCAACCCTGGGTTGCCGCGTGATCTGGAGACGATTTGTCTTAAATGCCTGGCCAAGGAACCGTCGCGCCGGTATGGAAGCGCGCTGGAGTTGGCCGATGACCTCGGCCGTTTCCTCAACGGCAGGCCGATTTTGGCGCGGCCCGCGAGCCGGGTGGAAAAGCTATGGCGGTGGGCCGGACGCCAGCCGGCGCTCGCGGCAGCCCTCGTCGGCTGTGTCGTTATTCTTTTTGGTGGTGTGGGCGGAATTCTCTGGCAGTTGCGGCAGACCAAAGCCGCGCAGTGGGTCGCCGTCCAGAAGGCGAAGGACGAAGCAACGCAACGGAAAGCCGCCCAGCACAGCGAACTGGTCATGCGCCAGAACCTTTATGCCGCGGACATGCTCGGAGTTCAGCGCGCTCTCGCGGACAACGATCTGGGCACCGCGCGCAAACTCCTCGAAGCTCACCGGCCACCGGCAGGCCAGCCAGATTTGCGCGGGTTTGAATGGAGATTCTTTTGGGCCAAGGCACAAGGGGATAGCTTCATGACCCTTACCCACCACGGCGTGGCCATCTCCGCGCTGGCTTTCTCTCCAGATGGCAAATGGCTCGCGTTCGGCAGCCATCAGGTGGTGGTGTGCGACACGGATTCCTTTCAAGTGCGCGCTCGCGCCACCGTGCCCAATGTGGAATCCATCGCCTTCATTCCGCATACCCAATCCATGCTCATCGGCACCCGCGGCACCAACGTACGCCGGTGGGATTGGCGCCAGAGCGGAGATCCTCCCGTGTTCTTCGACGCGCACGGGCGCTGGCCTAACGTCGCCGTTTCACCGACTGGCAACATCATCGCGGTTGGGTGTGGCGCCAGTCCTTTTTCCAGCGATCCGGAAGGAACGGAAACACTCTACGATCTCACCACCGGCCTGCCGCGCCAGACCCTTCCGGAATCCGGCGGACTGGCCGCGTTTTCCCCGGATGGCAAGCGGCTGGCAACCGGTTCCTGGCAAGGCACGGTCAAGCTTTGGAATCCTGAAACGGGTGAACTCACGGGGATTTTGACCAACGCGACACGCGTGATTTCACTCCGTTTCTCTCCCGACGGAGAAACCCTGGCTGTGTGCAGTTGCATCGATAGCTTATGGCTGTACGACGTGGCCACAGGCTTGCGACGCCCCGCGGCGCACGGCCATGCGGCCTACGTCAATGACGCGGCGTTTTCTCCTGATGGCAACACGCTCGCCACCTGCAGCGGGGACCAGACGGTGCGCTTGTGGAGTCTGAAGACGGGAGGCGAGACCGCCTGTTGGCGCGGGCACAGCTACCAGATTGGCTACGTGGCCTGGCACCCGGATGGCACGATGCTGGCCAGCGGCGGCAACGATGGGACGGTGCGGCTCTGGAAGACAGACCAGACGGAATCGGACACCAAGCCGTTCGCCGGCCAGGTAAAAAGCCACTTCTTTTCTCGCGGTGGGCGGTTGCTGGCAGTGGCCGGCCTCGATGGGCAGGTAACCGTTCACGAGTTTCCCAGCCGTAAGGTCGTCAACGGGCCACAAAAGGTGGGGATCCCCTTGGGGTTTCGGGCTGATCCAACGGCGTTGGTCACGCTCAGACCCAGGCAGAACCGGGGAGATTGCGAGCTCGTGGAGTGGAGCATTCCGGACTTCCAGCCGCGCCGGTCAACGCCGCTGCCGGAAAGCACGCCGCAGATGTCCCCCGGCGTCCTTTCTCCTGACTGTCGTTTGATGGCACTCGCGGCCGCACCCGGAGAGATTTTGGTTTGGGATTTATCGACCGGCACGCGACCAATGCGCCTGTCATCGCCTGGTGGCGGCCGGGTGAGGTCGCTTGCCTTTTCGCCCGATAGCCGGCTGCTCGCGGGCGCCTTTGAGTTTTCGACCGCGGTTCATGTCTGGGATCTCGGCTCCGGCGGATCACTGACCAAGCTGCCCGGTCATGGTGCGTTCGTGATTGAGGCGGTCTTCTCTCCCGATGGCCGCATCCTGCTGAGTGGGGACCAAGACAAGATCATCAAAGTGTGGGACCTGGCGCAACGGATTGAGATGGCCACATTGTCCGGCCACAGCACTGGCATCATTGCGCTGGATGTGTCGCCGGACGGAAAGACGCTTGCTTCGAGCGGCGGCCTTTCAGTGCGCCTGTGGAATCTCGTAACCCGGCGTGAGGTGGCCAGGTTCGATCTCACGACGGAAGTGACTTCTCTTGCCTTCGCGCCTGATGGCACCGCGCTGTTTCTAGGCCAGAATCGCAGTGGAGATTCGGCCCCGTCCACCGTCGTCTGGCGCGCGCCCAGCTTCACCGAAACCGACCCGCGCCCCTGATCTAGAGCACCGCCGAGCGCCTTCTCGGCTGCTTGAGATAATCTGAAGCACCTCGGTTTAAGGTGTTTGGGAACAAAACTCCGATGACCCTACGGCCTGCTCCGGCAGGTTTTCCGCATATTTCCTGTAAAGTTCGAACCTGCCTTGCGCTGTAATGGATAGAGACTGCTATGATTATGACACACCACATTCACCAAACCCGATTTCTCACCACTCTGGCCGCCGCCATCTTGATGGTGACGCTCGCCTCCACGCAGGCTCAGACTTATACTTGGGCCGACAATGCCCAAGGTCAACTCTACCTGACATGTCCAAATCCTCACGGGCCCGGCTACCCGGATGCCCACTACTATTATCCCTCGAATAGCTACTGGAGCCAGTCGGTAACTATGGGGCCCGATTGTGATACCAACCAAATAGTAGTTGAGCCGAGCAATTGGTCTCCGGCTCCGCCGGTCCTGGTTTATCCCGGTGGACCGGGTGCGGTCGGCGTGGATGTGGTGTTGGGCGCTCCGGCCAACACCGTGCTGGATGCGAATGTTACGGTCAACCACCTGACGCTGGAAACCAGTGGCAGTCTGAGCATCCTCGGTTTCTTTACTTGGCTTACGGCCAACACGGTGGACATTCAAGGCGACACCATCATCGGTGTCGCCCTTGGAAACTCCATGGGAGGCAGCATTAATATTCCACCGGGTGGAACGTTCACCAAATCCGGCGGCATGGGCACGTTTGGCTTTTACACCAACGTTTCTGGAGCTGGTATCCAATTCTACATGCTCGACGCGAATCTGGTGGTCAAGTCTGGCACCTTTGAGATGCCTTACAGAGCAGGCGGACAATTGTTTGGTGACACTTTCTCAGTTTCAAACAACGCCACCCTGCTCTTGACGCAAGACAGCGCCACGCAGCTCTCGCTTGCGGATACGATCACCGGTGTTGGCGACGGCACAGTGGTCATGAACACCGGCTCGGTGGTAACCTTTGGGCCGGACTTCTATGGCCAGTGGCACTACGGTTTGACGCTCAATTTTCCCGGTAATATGTTTCAATGGTCAGGCGGCAAGTTCTGGTCCGGTTCGGCGGACGGTTCGGTTACCAATATCGGCGTTCTCAATCTCACCAACTCGCCAGTTCTTTGGGCCTATATGTATAATCAGGGCATTATCAATCTGGCCGATAACAGCACGTTGGCCCTTGACGGTGGTTATTACAGTCAGTTTTCTAACCAGGCCGGGAGCCAGTTCGATATTCACGGCGATTCCAGCATCGCCGGATTCGCTGTGAATAACATTTGGAATTATGGTCTGTTCAAGAAATCCGCCGGGACGGGCCGGTCGCTTATTCACCCCAATTTTCTGAATTACGGCGCCACGGTGGAGGTGGACAGTGGCACGCTGGTGCTCAATGGTGACAGCGGCGGTTACTTTACCAACAGCTCGTTCATCGTTGGCAGCGGGGCGACGCTGGCGTTCAGCATCTCGAACAACGCCACGGAGATTGAAGGCACATTGACCGGTTCGGGCGGTGGAACCGTGTTGGTTAATGACGGAATGGTTTATTCCTACTCTCCAACCACGTTGAATTTTCCCGGCGCGATGTTTCAATGGGCAGGCGGCAGCCTGGGGAACAATTCCAGTCCGCTCTTGACCAACGCTGGCACCATCAACATTAGCGGCATGGCTGGGGTAAGGGGCTATCTTGGCAACAGTGGAATAATGATCCAAAGCGGGGCCGGTGGCATCGTCAGCGGTTACTCTTTCCATGACACTCTTGATAATTATGCGGGTGGGATTTATGACATTCAAAACGACAATGGCGTTTCCCTAAGCGCCTTCAACAACTATGGGCTGCTGGAGAAGACCGGCGGCAGCGGCACGTCCGTTATCCAGGCGATCTTTCATAATTACGGGTTGATTCAAGTCATCACCGGAGCGGTTTTATTCGGCGGGGGCGCTTTCAACCAAGACGCGGGCACGCTCCAACTCACCCCGGCGATTTCGTTTGATCCGGATCCGGGCCTGACGTTCAACCTGAACGGCGGCACGGTCACCGGCAGCGGCACGCTGGGGAGCAGCACGGTCTTTGTGAACGGCGGGGTGCTGGCGCCCGGCAACCCATTCGGGGTGCTGAGTGTCGGCAACAACCTGACGATGTATGGCGGCGCTATAAGCGTCGTTCTGGGAGGCCCCAGCCAGTTTAACCATCTGGCCGTCAGCAACACTGTTTATTTGAGCGACGGCGTCCTCAACGTGAATCTGGCCAACGGCTACGTGCCGACGCTCGGCACCCAGTTCCCAATCGTGTCCAGCGCCTATCTGCTCGGCCAATTCACTAAGCTGAATGTTCCGCAAGGCATTTCGGTCAACTACAGCAACAACGGGGTTTACCTGCTCGTGGTCGGACCCGTGGCGGCGCAACTGCAATCGCCGCAAGTATCATCCGGTGACAACTTCACCTTCAGCTTCGGGACGACCAATGGCCTGGGATACACCGTGCTGCAAAACACTGATCTCGCGACGACCAACTGGACGTACTACACGAACCTCATCGGCAATGGGTTGCTCTACCAGTTCACGACACCGGTCACCAACACACCGCGCCGGTTCTTTCGTGTCAGTCAGCCCTAATTTCTTTGCGAAACCGGCGTCCAAGAGCTTGCGCACCGCGAGAAATGTCTTTGGAAGACGGTTGATCGGGGAGTGAGCCATCCCCAGATTAGGACAGGAAACGAATCAAATAACGTGCAAGCGTCAGTCCTCACTTTTGACACAAATCCAATTGTGTGCTCATGGGCTCTCGTTCAGCAGGGTTGAGACGCAAGCCCAACTGCCCGGATGCGGTCCCTACGCTATCTGCTTTAGTTTGTTGGTCGAGCTAGACTGGTTGCACGGCGGTGTCTGACTATTGGCACTTCCCAGCAAAGGCCCAAGGGTGATCCCGAAAGGCTAAAGCCCTGGGGGCCATGCCGAGAAGCTGAAATGGGACAATGAGACAACGGGACCACGCGGCCACGGACCACAGGACGAGCAGGGGAAAGCAGAAACGCTGCAAGCTGAAAGGTAGCCTCACGATAGCAGGGGTTGTTGGGGGTTCTGGCGAGGGCACAGCGGAGCGGCGGAGGAGGCCTGGCCGCACTGGCCCGTGATCGTCGTATAATGGCCTCCAGCGCGTCGGCAGCCCTTCCGCTAGTGTTGAGCCCAGCACCCAATTTCCATGTTACAAATGTCCTGTAGAGGCAGCAGGATTTGCCCTCGGCTAGAACAGCAACAACCTGAAAGAAAGTCCTGCTGATTTGCAGCCTCTTACAACAATTCAGCAGAATAATTTCACCCCCCAACCGCCCCATTCCCGCGACCCATTAACGTTAACGATATGCGTAACAACGCACCCATCAACCACTTCCCGCCAACACCATTTTCACCGAACCGTTCCCCTATATATGGAGAGGCGCATTTATTTTCGTGCAAGCGTCACCATTGACACTTCCGGGGCGGTGCAAGTGAGGACTGACGGTTGTATGAGTGGGCCGCCGAGGGCATCTGGCGTGGTTGCTGAAACAGCGCTGAAAAGGCGGGTTCCCTGCACCCACCCGCCAATGCTTATTGAGAATATGACAATCGCATTGGCTCTACAGCTCATGCTCAGTCACCGCTCCCCGGCCATCACGGAGCGCTATTTGCGTCTCACGATCACGGATTTGAAGGAGACCTACGCAAGACTTCGCCCGCGAGAGCGAGCATGAAACCGCAAGTCGCTGGAGTTGACTATCCCAGGTAAAAATGGGATATGAATAGTGTGAAGCATTTTAAGCCCGCGCCTGAGCCCAGGACACCTGGTACGGTGGCTGTTGAGAAGCATCGGCCGTTGCTGAACAAGCTTACCGAGCCGCAGCGCCGCCGGTTGCGCCAGCGAGCCGCAGCCCTCCTCTACGGCCATGAAGCTCCTGCGCCTGGCCGTTGACACCAACGTCCTGCTGGATTTGGCCGAGGGAGTCGAGAGCGTCTTGGACACCCTCGCGCTCCTGGACCAACGGTTGCCCGGCAACGACATGCTCGTCGTCCCGAGCGTTCTGGACGAACTCGCGTTTCTGTGTGACTTCGGTGAGACCGACCGGGTTCGCCAATCCGCTCTCCAAGCCGTGAAGTTGGTGCGCGAGCAAGACCGGTTTCGGCCTCTACTGAGGATATGACAATCTCAGTCATTTCGCTTCGGCGGCTCACAGCGCATTGGGGCGGCTCATGGTGGCGCGGTCAGATTATGGGTTCCAGATGGAGCGCCACCAATCGCCGCCTGGCAGAGGAAGCCGAAGATCGCCGCCGCAGGCCCGATATTCTGGTGAATCGTGAACTCACTGGCCATCGGGGAGCAGCGGTTGCTGAACCAGCGTTCATTGCCTGGCCAGGAGTCTATGCCAGGATAGAGCGTCGAGTGCGGCCAGGCTGCGTCCCACGGCCCGATGCCCAGGTCCTTTTCTTTGCGCCAGGGACTATAAGGAATCAGGCCCGGGTGAAAGCGGCCTTTGCCATTATACCAGGCGTCCATGTGGAAGATCTGAGTCGGGCAACGCGGTCCGAGTCCGGTCACCCAGGTTTGGTTGAGCGAATTACAGCCGAGGAAGTAATCGCACGTGGTGTATAGCGCGCCAAGATAACGCCGGGCACGCTCCGGTTCGGAAGAGCGAGTCAGGGTGCAGGCCACCGCACCCACCAGGACCAGCGGCGTGGTCTGCTGTCCACACAGCATCGGCATGTAAATATTACCACCCCAGCGAAGCGCGCGTTTGGCCGCAGACGCCAGCAGGGTCTCGTCGGCCGTGTGGAGTGTCGCCGACCGCAGGCGTTCAGCTAATTCAGCGCGCCGTGGCGCTTTCCCGCCTCCCAAGACATACACAAAAGGCCCGTAAGCGGGTTCATCCTGAAGGAGGGTGTCCGACTTGATCCACTGGGTATCCGCCGCCAGTTGCGTCTCGTAGTCCGGGTCTCCTGTCAGCCGAAAGAGGCAGGCGGCGGCGTAGGCGCGAGGATGGCGGAGACTGCCTTCCAGGGCTACTTCATCAGTCTTGCGGGTGTTCGCTTTCGCCCAGGCGTAGGCCTCTCGGGCTTCCTTGGTCCAGTCAACCCCGGCGGGATCGCGTTTCACCCCGGCGAGTTCATAAGCGTAAGCCAAATGGGCGGCACATCCGGCATAACGGTAAGTGGACCAGGGATCCTCGCCGGAAACCATCCACGTGCGGTCGGTGTCCTCCCATGAACCGCGGCCCACTTTCTTGCCGTCAGCAGTGGTGCCTTCATCGCTCCCGAAGGCGTCTCCCGCGACGCGCAAGCCCACACCGCCGGTGCCCCAGCCCTTGGACTGAAGTTCAGCGCGAAGGCGCTGGCAAAAACGCGGCAACCAGGCGGCCTCATCGAGGATGTCTGGGACACCGTTGCCACTCTCGGGAAGGTTAAGCTCGCCGTCACGGAATTTGCGCGGGCCCATTTCATAAACGAGGAGGAGCTCTTGCGCCACGCGTAGGTGGGTGTAGTAGCTGTCCCAGTCACCCGCATCCTGGTACCAACCCCAGGTATCATCGAGCGCGCCCGGGGAGTCGGCCATAAGCCTCTTCGCATCGCCACCTTCGCTGCCCCATTCCTGCCAGCGCACGCGCGTATAGCGGAGTTTGCCGGCAAAGCCGGGCGTGAGTTTGGGATGATGAGGAGCGGGGCGCTCGAACTCCGTGAAGGGCTGCTTGAGCGCGATGCCGGAGCGGTTGTGGTACAGGGCTCTCGCCACGGTCACGAAGGCAGGACGATAGACATCGGGATCCATTCGGAACGGCCACGAACATCCCACTCCCTCGACCACTACGACGTAGACTCCCGGGCGCTCGAACTTCGAGAAATCACACTCCCAGACATCGGCGCCGAGGAAATTGCCGAAGGGTGGCGAGTCGGACTTATAAGCCGTCTCCGGGTTTTCCTTGCCCAGGCGGAAGCGCACCTGGCCGCTGAAAACGCGGGTCCCGCTGTTCGTATCCAGGAGGTGAAAAGCACGGCCTTCGTAGGCCTTGAGATCCAGTGAGCCGCGGTCGCCCATCCAGTGATAAAGATAGGCGAACTTTTCCGGGGCAGCCGGGACATAGCCAAGTGTGTTCACGTGCACTGCCTCCGAGCGGGCACGGGCGAGGTCGAACTTCAGCACCCAGTTCGTGCCGTTCTTTGCGAGCCCGCCCATGCTCAGCGCATAGGTTCGTCCGGGCTGCATCGGGGTGGGCAGTTCGAGGTAAAGCCAGTGCTCTTTGGTGTGATCAGGACGCGAGTTGACCGCCCGCCCGTTTTCCCACTTGTCCGCAAACCAAGCGAAGTCCGTGCCTTTGCTCTTGCGCCCGACGGATTTCGGGATCTGCTTCTCGCGATAGGCTGGATCGTCGGCGCTCGCGACGGCATAGGATTCGGGACGCGAGGCGGCGACGACATCAAGCGGATCCGTGAACACCTTTTCGGCGCTGCGCGGTTCGCCGCGCTGGTGGTGCTGCACGTGGCCGTCGTTGAAGTGCAGCATGAGGATGCGCTCGGTGAGCGGCTGGAGATCAACCAACTCAGAAGCCGTTGCCTGCGGCGTCATCCATGGGAGGAGTGAGGAGATAGCCGCGAGCACTACAAGCCACGGGTTGGAAAGACGATGGACTGGTCTCATGACAATCTTGCGCGTTTCATCGGATTGTTCACCTCTCTCACCTCAAATGCAAGGGCACTGGTCCTCCAAATCCGAAATCCGAAATCCGAAGCCCGAAACAAATCCGAATATCAAATGACCCAAGGCTCCAAACGCCGCACCAGGGAGCGGGTTTCGGTCCTTTGTGCCTTGGTGCTTTGGGTTTGTTTCGAGTTTCGGATTTCGGATTTCGGATTTATGCGAGAGCCGGATGGTGGGACTTGCAAGATGCGGCCACAGTTCCCTGCCACTCGACCACAGCATTGACAAACGCCATGGAACCGCCTGACTATCCATCATGATGCCCGTTGCCTTCCACAGATGAACACTGCCAAGCTGCTCCTCTTCCTGTTCCTGCTCACACTCCGTTTCGACGCGCCCGCAGCGGTTCCCAGGTCCGGCCAGATCCTTTTCTCCAGCAACCGCTCCGGCGCCTGGCGCCTGTGGATGATCAAGGCCGACGGGTCGGCATTGAAGCAGTTGACGATGCAGGATTCGGACGACCAGGACGTCGATCCCATGTTCAGCCCCGATGGCAAGTCGGTCCTGTTCACCTCGACGCGCGGCGGCAAGGCGGGGGTCTGGCGGTTATCGCTCGAAGGCTCCAAGCTGGAACGGATTTGCGATGGCGACCAGGCCGAGTGGTCGCCTGACGGCAAGAAAATCGCGCTGCGCCGCAACGAGCGAATCTTCACCTTCGAGCTGGCCTCGGGCACCGCCAAAGTCGTCAGTCCTGAGGATTGGCCTCACTGCTCAGGTCCGGCCTGGAGTCCTGACGGCAAGTCACTCGCGTTCGCCGCCCGCTGGGACGCGGGCAATGGGATCTTTGTCCTCCCGGTCGAAGGCGGCAAGCCGGCGAAGGTTTATGATCAACAGGGCGCCTGCGAGCCTCATTGGTCTCCGGATGGGTCACGCCTGGTCTATGAAACCGAGACCCACATTTGTACAATTAACCTGGACGGCACGAAGAACCGGGTGATCACCTATTTCGGCGGGGTGCAGCGCTATGCCCGTTATAGCCCCGACAGCAAATCCCTCGTCTTCTGCCAGGGGGTATCCGAGCAAGGTCCCTGGGAGTTATACATTATCCCCGCCGCGGGAGGCACACCCGCCAAACTCACCGAAGGCGGCTCGGATATGTACCCGGACTGGAAATGAAACGGGCGATAAATGAGGCACTGAAATTCCCTCTCCGTCGGGCTTGGCAGCGAGGGTCTCGTTTGGCCATTTGCCTCTTCATGCTCGCGGCCAGTCCTGCAACCCAGTCCGCCTCGGGAGAGGACGATGCCCCGTTCGCAAGGCTATTTGACACAGGTGTCTCGCTGGCTGAGCCGCTTACGGAAGAGCTGCTCGCCCGCCCAGGCGCTTGGCGCCAGGTGCCAGAGGATGACGTCAACCACTCATTCACCGGCGACGCTGTCCTGCTCAACGATAAACTGGTGGTCCTCTTGAAAAAGCAGGGTCCCGGACCGGAGATCTATTCGAAGATGACGGGCCGGCTCAAGCATCGTGCCACGCTGGGCTATGCGGGCGCGGTTTCTTTACCACTCAGCTCGCCCGATGGGTTCAGGATCATCCAGAACACGACCGCCGGCGTGGTGGTGGAAGCAGGCTTCAAGAGCAGCCCACCGGCTGCCCTGCGCCTCCGCCTGACCACAGGTGAATCCATCCTCGAGATCCAATCCAAGGAAGGGACCGGCTTCGTCGAGGTGCGGTCGGAGACCCGTTATGTGGTCGTGCCGGATTATTTCGGCGATGACATGGTCTATGAGGCCGAGGCTGCGCGCGGCCTTTTTCTCCCCGCGGAAAACTTCTGCCTCCACCTCCTGGAGGGCGGGGATGCGATGCTCATGAGCGTCCGCCAATCCAGCGAGCAGGACGAATGGCTTGCTGCGGGGGACAGCAGAGCTGAAGGCGGATCTCGTTTGAGCCGGATTCGTTGCTCAAAGGACAAAAGCGTCTGGCTGGCTTTCCTTGAATCCCCTGCCATTTGGCACGCTCAGAGTGGTCTGGCCAGCGATGACTGGAAACCCCCATTCCCTGCCAAATGGCGCCGCAGCTTTGTTCGGGAGAATTGCGTCGCCGATTCCTGGGACATGGACGCGGGACCCGGCCCTGGGCAGAGCGTCGGCAAGCACCAAGGGCCGCTGATCTCTTATCTGCTTGACCCGAGCACCGCC
>Ga0224558_1003169_pt1 | contig 14007 bp, 12 predicted proteins | sample 714S32024metaG_FD_180682 | JGI IMG/M metagenome (GOLD analysis project Ga0224558, IMG submission 180682) | Peat soil microbial communities from Stordalen Mire, Sweden - 717 S3 20-24 | ecosystem: Environmental > Terrestrial > Soil > Wetlands > Peat | place: Sweden: Norrbotten County, Stordalen... | reverse complement strand
CTGGCCGCGGTTCCTTCCGGACAGGAGACGCTGCTGCTGGCAGGGGACAATGACCTTTGGGAGAGCACGTGCCCGGAGGCGCAGGGCTGCAAGTGGCGCAATACCATCAATTCCACTACCTGCATGAGCGCGAAGGTCGGCGAATACCAGCACGCTCTGGCCTGGAACGCCGCGAATCCGCTGGAGATTTTTGTGGGCAACGACAGCGGGCTGTGGCGCTCGACCGATGCTATCGCAGAGAGCACGCTCGCCAACCCTGAGCCGGTGTGCTCGCCGACCGATGCGGCTCATTTTCAGAACCTGAATGGAGGCCTGGGTTCGCTGGCTGAGGTTGAAAGCATTGCCCAGTCGAGTTCAACGCCCTACCCCATGCTGGCCGGCCTGGGAGCAAATGGCACAGCAGGCGTGAGCAGTACGACGGGTGCGACGGCGGATTGGCCGGAGATTCTGGGCGGCGAAGGCGGGCCGGTGGCCATCGACCCCAACGACAGCGCCAACTGGTACGTGAACAACCAGGCGGGAGTCTCAATTTATCTGGGCACGCCGCCCACGGGGAGCATTCCCGGCACATTCAACCCTGTACTTAACTACACCACCGATCCCGGCGCGACTACCCCAGTGGCGACCGGCGGGGTTGCGACTGCGGATGTGGTCAGGGATGGGCTGAGCATGGCCGTGGAGCCTCCTTACGCGCCGGCGGCCTTCCTGGTGGACCCGCTCAACAGCGCGCAGTTGTTGATCGGAACCTGCCGGGCATGGCGCGGCCCGGCCAGCGGCGTGGGCTGGAGCGCGGCCAACGCCATCAGCGACATTCTCGACGGCATGACCGGAGAAAATGATTGCGCAGGCAATGCCCTGATTCGCACGATGGCGACCATGGCGCTGCCTGTCTCGACGGCGCTGCCCGCGGGCGGCGAAGTGGTTTACGTGGGCATGTACGGCTCGGCAAATGGAAACATGGCGCTGGCCGGCCACGTCCTCAGCATGACCTATAACGCCGCCACCAGCGTCTGGTCCACGCCGGCTGACCTGACGATACTGAGCCCGGTCACCAACGATACGCATTCGATGAACTACTACGGGATGGACATCTCCAGCATATTCATCGACTCTCACGACCCCACCGGGCAGACGGTGTACGTGACCGTCGCGGGCTTTGCAACGCCATTGGAAAATGTGCAGACGGTTTACGGCTCGACCAGCGGCGGCGCAAGCTGGACAGCCTTGACGGTCAACCTGCCCGCTGCTCCGGCCAACAGCATAGTAGTTGACCCGCAGAGCGCCAGCACGGTCTACGTAGCCACCGATGCCGGAGTATATTCCACGTTACAGATTGGCTCCTGCACGACGGTCACTTCCGGTTGCTGGGCGCCTCTGGGAAGCGGCTTGCCGAACGCGCCGGTGGTTGAACTCAGCGCCGCGCCCGCATCTGCCAGTGTGCATAATCTCGTTGCCGCCACCTATGGCCGCGGCGTCTGGATGACTCCTCTGTTGGGAGCGGGCGGAACCGGCACAGGTCCGGCAACTGACACCCTCTCGGCCACCGCTCTGACCTTTCCCAGCACGGATTCGGGGCAGCTCTCGACGGCGCAAACCGTAACGCTGACCAACAGCGGCAGCTTGCCGCTGACTTCTATCTCCGTCTCGGTCAGCGGAGAATTTCAGCAGACGAACTTCTGCACAGCCAACCTTGCGGCCAACTCCAGTTGCACCATCAGCGTGCAATTCGCGCCGACAACGACAGGAGTTCAGAACGGCACGCTGTCCATCTCCGACATTACGCGTGCGCAGCCGCAAACGGTGGCTCTGAGCGGCACGAGCCTTGCCCCGCCGGTGCTCGGTGTTAATCCGGCCAGTCTGACCTTTGCGGGGCAAACAGCGGGCCAGCCCAGTTCGGCGCAGACGGTCACTATAACCAACACCGGCGGAGCGCCGCTGGCCAATGTGGGCTTCCAGATTACGGGTTTGTCCGCCGGCAGCTTCGCCTGGAGCGCCAGCACCTGCCCAACGACGCTGGCCAACGGGGGCAACTGCACGGTGCAGGTCGTCTTCAGTCCGGCCGCGGCGGGCGGCGCGACGGCCTCACTGGTAGTCTCTTCGTCAACCGCGGGCGTCGCAGCGGTCACCGTGCCGCTCAGCGGCACAGGGCAAACCCCGGCGGGACTCAACGTGAACCCGGCACAGCTTCTCTTTCCCATCGTCGTGCCGGGCCAGTCCAGCCTGTCTCAGGCGGTGAACCTCACCAACACCGGCGGCTCGGCGGCCAGCTCGCTCACCGTCACGGCTACGCCTCCCTTCAGTCTTGTCCAGAACACCTGTGGCTCCAGCCTGGCATCCGGGGCAAGCTGCTCCACCGGGGTAATCTTTTCGCCCTCGCTCAACGGGCCATATACGGGCACACTCACCATCGCATCCCCATCGCTAACGGCCTCGGCCAGCGTGCCGCTCAGCGGAACGGGTGGAACGCCGGGTTCTGTTCAGGCGCTGCCCAGCATCGTCAACTTTACGAGCCAATCGGGAAGCTCTGAAATCGGAGTGGGCCTCACCAGCGCTCCCGTCACAGTGACCCTCACCAATCCCGATAGCGTCAACAGCCTGGGCAGCTTTGCTCTGGCGGTCACGGCGGGGTTTCGGCTGGCGAGCACAACCTGCTCCTCCACGCTTGCCGCCGGGGCCAGTTGCTCCGCCGTGGTCGAATTCGCGCCCACCACTCCTGGGCCGCAGAGTGGGAACTTGATCGTGACGAGCAGCGCGCTGCCGACGGGTGAGTTTGTGCCCCTGTCGGGCATGGGCTTCGACTTCGCGATGACGCCCTCAGGCTCGTCCAGCCAGACCATCGCCAACGGCCAGACTGCCGACTACAAGCTGGTGATTACGCCGCTGCTGGGCTCTCAGGGTGTCTTCACATTCCAATGCAGCTCGCTGCCTCCGAATTCGGCATGCACCTTCAACCCGGCCAGTGAAGGCATTCCCGCTAACGTAAGCGGTAACGAAGTGGTGGAGATTGCCACGGGACTGACCGAGACCACTGCCCACGCCTCGCAGCCGCCATCGTGGCCGGTTGTTCCGCTGGCCTGCGGGCTGGCACTCGCGCCGTTTGCCCTCAAGCGCCGGCGCAAGTTTTTGCCGCTGGCTGTGCTGCTGGCAATTCTGGCGGGCGGTGTCACCAGTTGCACATCCTCTAACGTCATCTCCGGCGGAACGGTTCCCGGCTCCGGCTCCGGTATTACTTCTCCGGGAACTTTTCCGGTTGTCGTCACTGCGACCTCCAACGGCGTCCAGCACCAGGTCACGCTGACGCTCATCGTGGACTGACCCTATTCGAGGGCGGGCACGAGGGCGGAAGCCAAACCCATAAACGCTATACTCTATTTTCGGGACTTCACCGCGAAGGCGCGCCACCCTCCGTTCAGAGGGCCGCGAATGGGGAAGAGCAGCAAATGACAGCCAAAGTAACCGTTAAAGAAGTAGAGCGAGTGGCCGAGCTGGCCCAACTTGAACTCGGGCCAGATGAAACTCCGGCTATGCTGCGTGATTTGAACGCCATTTTGGACTACGTGGCTGAGTTGAACGAACTGGATACGACTGGCGTTGAGCCGCTGGCCCAGGTGAGCGAATTGTCGCTCGAAGGCGCGGGCCAGGGCGAGCTGCGCGCCGACACTCCCCGTCCATCGCTGGATCGTGCTGCCGTGATGCCCCAGGCTCCGGAAACAGATGGGGTCTTTTTCAAAGTGCCCAAGGTGATCGAGCGATAATCCCCGCTCGGCCGGCCTCCCTTCGTGTGGCGGAGGCGTAAAGAGGGCCAGAAAAAACCAGCAACCAAGCCAGGAAACGAGGAAGATTCACTTGTCGAGCGAAGCTAAACCAGCCGAAACTTTTGTGGAAAAGCCGAAAACTCTGGCCGCGTTGCGCGAGGAAATTGCCTCTGGCCGCACCAAGGCCGTCGATCTGGCCGCCAGCTACTACGACCGCATTGCGCAGAAGAATCCCCGTCTGAACGCCTACCTGAGCCTCACCAAGGAGCGCGCGCTGGCGCAGGCCGACCGTGTGGATACGCTTGTCTCAGAAGGAGAGCCGCTGGGAGTTTTAGCCGGCATTCCGGTGGGCATCAAAGACGTTCTGGTGATGAAGGGCGCTCCGGCCACGGCGGGGTCAAAGATTCTTGAAGGCTATCGCCCTCCCTACGACGCCACCGTGGTTTCGCGGCTCGAAGCGGCGGGCGCGGTGCTGCTGGGCAAGCTGAACTGCGACGAGTTCGCCATGGGTTCGTCCAACGAAAATTCAGCCTACGGGCCGGTGCGCAATCCGATAGATACGGAGCGCGTTCCGGGCGGATCGAGCGGCGGCTCGGCGGCGGCTGTCGCGGCCAACATGGCTGTTGCCACTCTGGGCTCCGACACCGGCGGCTCCATTCGCCAGCCGGCCAGCTTTTGCGGGGTGGTGGGCGTGCTGCCCACATATGGCCGCGTCTCGCGCTACGGGCTGATCGCTTTTGCTTCGTCGCTGGACCGCGTGGGGCCGTTTGCCTCGAACGTTCGCGACGCCGCCACGATGTTGGGCGTCATTGCCGGCCACGACTCCCACGACGCCACAAGTTCTGAGGCTCCGGTGCCAGACTATGCCGCCGAGAGCGACAAGCCAGCCGCGGGGCTGCGCATCGGCATTCCGGCAGAGTACTTCGGCGAAGGGCTTGACCCTGAGGTGGGCGCGGGCATTGAGCGGGGCATTGCCGCGCTGAAGGCCGCCGGCTGCACCGTGAAGCCGGTCTCGCTGCCGCACACACGCTATGCCGTTCCAACTTACTATCTGATCGCCACGGCCGAGGCCAGCGCCAACCTGGCGCGCTTTGACGGTGTGCGCTACGGCTATCGCTCGCCCGCATCGGAAAACCTGGCTGCCATGTACCGGCACTCCCGCGATGAGGGTTTTGGGGCGGAGGTCAAGCGCCGTATCCTGCTGGGAACCTATGCGCTGAGCGCCGGCTACTACGACGCCTACTATTTGAAAGCCCAACAGGTGCGGCGTTTGCTGGCCGAGGAGTTCCTGCGCGCCTTCGCCGAGGTGGATGCAATCGTAACCCCCACCGCGCCCACGCCGGCGTTCAAGCTGGGCGAGAAGACCGGCGATCCGCTGGCCATGTATCTTGCCGACATCTTCACCGTAACGGCGAGTCTTGCGGGCATCTGTGGCGTCACGGTGCCCTGCGGCACGACCAGGGACGGTTTGCCGGTGGGAATGCAAGTGCTGGCCCGCCACATGAACGAGAGCGCGGCCTTCCGCGTGGCGCGAGCCGTGGAAGCGGCGCAGCTATAGGAGCAAGTCGAATGAGCAAGACTGCAAGATTTTGGGTCGTAATTCTGGCGGTGATCTTTGCCGCCGTCTCGGCGGCTTCAGCCGCCCCGCGCAAGACGCATAGCGTGGTTCTTGGAGCCGTCAAAAAGGTGACCTACTCGCGCACCGGCGACCCGGCCGGCGCGGCTGCTACTGAGAACGAGCTGAAGGTTCGTGCGCTGCTGGTGGACGGTGTTTTGAAGGAATGGACCACCGGCGACGCCCACGACGTGACCGACCGCAGTTTTGTGGTGCGGCGCGTGCTGCGCCTTAACGACGCCTTGCCAAGCGACAAACAGGGGCCCGGCGACAAGCCCGCCCCGGCAGCTAGCCGTTGGGTTTGGCAGCGCGGCCCGTGGCTGCTGGTGGACCGCGCAACCGGTCACGTTATTGCCCTGAAACTGCCGGATTACGACCCCGGAGTGAGCCAGGTGAGCTGGTTCCGCGACTACGGCGCCTATTGCGGAGTGACCCCCAGCGGCAAGAGCCTTTATGCCGTGGTGGCTCAGGTGGCGGCGCGCAAGGCTGTGCTGGCTAAAAAATTGTCTGCTTTCAACCCGGAGAGCCGTCCCGACCCCGTCTGCGGCCCTGCGGAATGGCAGCGCGAGCCCCTGCGCATCACATTCCACCCCACCGGCAAGGAGCAGGCAAGCTTCGATATCGTTCCCGGTTCGGCGGTGCTGGTCGAGGACGCGGGCGACGAGCCGGAGACTCCGGCAGCCACGCCGGAAGCCAAGCCTAAACAGTGAATTTGGATTGGACGCCGCGAGTGTGAAGGCTTAAATGGCTTTGGAAAAGAGCTTCTGAACCGTGCTCTCCACGCTGGAGGGAACTTGTCTTTGACGCTTTCTTTCCTTGCGAATTTCTCTTTGCAACTGCCACAGCGCCCACAACAGAAAAGCCTCGGCCAGAGTGAGCGGAATCAAGAACAGGTAACGAAGATCGAATTCCGACATGGCAGGGTTTCCTTTCGCTTCTTCAGCGCCGTCAGATGGGCAGACGCCAAGCCAGACTGCGGCGGAAAGCAGGGCTATTTCCACTAGAAATCCGCGGCGGTAAGAACGGCATATTCAATCTGTAAGGGTTTTATAAGGGGCGGGGGACCTTCTCGCCTGGTCGCCGGCGAGGCCCGGCGCCAAGGTTGGCTAAACGCGGTCCGCCTTGACACGCCCCCGGCTCCGCGTATCTTATCTATCAAGGCACTCTTTTGGAATCTGGCCGGAATGGACGCGAGAGAATCGACGCGGCCTTCGGATTCGGGCTTTCAAGGGATAGCCGTGTCGAACAGGAAGCAGACGGCAGTGGGGTCACAGGTGATACACGATCGCAGGAGAGAAATTGAGTCTCCGGCGAGCGGCAACCGCGCCCTCACTCCGCGCGTTTGGGCCAGAAGCAATCAGTGGCCCGGACCAGTCTGGATCGTTCCCGGAGACAGACTTTTTCGCGGGCTTCCGGCAGATGGCTGGGTGTGCCTGTGCCCTGAAGGGCGTTGCGGTTTTGTGCGGCCCAGGGGCTGGCAAGAATGGGATTGGCGATGAGCGTGGCAACGAGTTTTGCTTTGTTGATGTTCCTGCAGGCTGCCGGTGGCGGAGGCGGCTTTGCGATGCTTCCCATCCTGCTGATCATTCCGGTTCTGTACCTGGTGATGATCCGTCCGCAGCAGAAGCGGCAAAAGCAGTGGCAGGCGATGCTGGCCGGCATCAAAACAGGTGACCGGATTACGACAGCGGGCGGCATTCGCGGCATCATTGTTTCCATCAAGGACGATGGAATCGTGATTCGCGTGGCGCCGGACGGCGTCAAGCTGGAAGTGGCCAAAAACTCCATTGCCTCAGTGACTACACAGGACTCCATTTCAGGGTCTTGATCTTCGGCTTTCAAATGCCCTTGCGGGCATTCGGGTTCTCAAAAGGTTTTTAGCGTTTGAACTAGAGAAACGGGACGATGAAGAAGAATCTCAACAGTAAAATTGCCCTGATTGTTGCGGTCCTGGCGATTTGTGTCTATGGCATCTTCGGGGTGCCTTCGGGCCTCACCGGCAAGGATCTGGGCGAAGCCATGACCAAGCGCATTCACCTGGGCCTGGATCTGCGCGGCGGCGCTCACCTGATCTTGCAAGTCAAGGTGCTCGAGGCTGTCAACGCCGAAACCGACAACACCGTGGCGCTGCTCAGGGAAAATCTGAAGACCGCCAACCTGAGTTTTTCGCAGGTTTACAAACCGGATCCGGCCAAACCGACGCTCATCAAGATCGAGGGCACCGCGCCGGCCAATGTGAGCGACGCGCGCTCGCTGCTCGAGTCCAAGTACGGAAATGAGTACGACGTGGCCAGCGGCGACACCGATTCGAGCTTCACGCTCGTGATGAAGCCAATGATCGAGACGGCGCTCGAAAAGAAGACCGATCAGCAGGCCATCGAGGCCATCCGTGACCGCGTGGACGCACTGGGCGTCAGTGAGCCGCAGATTCAGGAGTACGGCCTGGGCGACAACCAGATTCTGGTGGACTTGCCGGGCGTGGAAAACGAAAGCCAGATCGAGTCCATCATCCAGGGCACCAACCGGCTGGAGATTCACGCCGTAGTCGGCGGTCCTTACAAGGACGAACAGGAAGCGCTGGCCAGTGTAGGCGGCAGCGTTCCGGCGGACCAGGAACTGAAGAGCTTCTCCGGCGTGGTCGAGGGCGGCTCCTCCGTGGAGAGCGTCTATGTGTTGCAGCGCGCCTCGGTAGTGGCCGGCAACGACTTCCGCTCCGCCGATCCTAGCGTCAATTCGAACACCGGCCAGAGAGAAGTTCAGTTCACGCTGACCAATGAAGCCGGCGACAAGTTCTACGACTACACCAGCAAGAATGTAGGCCGCAGCATGGCGGTGGTCATGAACGACCGCGTCCGCGAAGTGGCCACCATCCAGAGCGCGATTCGCGACCGGGGCGAAATTACCGGCAGCTTTTCGGCGGATGAAGTCGCGGCTCTCTCCAAACTCTTGCGCACGGGCGCCTTGCCAGCCTCGTTGCAGCAGATGGAGAAGCGTTTTGTGGGCGCGTCTCTGGGCGCGGACTCCATTCGCCAAGGCGTGACGGCGGCCATCGTGGGCGTGATGGTGGTCATGGTCTTCATGCTCATCTACTACCGCGGCTCGGGCATCAACGCCGATGTGGCGTTGATTCTGAACCTGGTGATTCTGCTGGGCTTTATGGGCGCTTTTTCGGCCACATTGACCTTGCCCGGCATTGCTGGAGTCATTCTGACCATCGGCATGGGCGTGGACTCCAACGTACTGATCTTCGAGCGCATCCGTGAAGAGGTGCGGGCCGGCAAGGCGCCGTCCGCGGCTGTCGATCAGGGCTTTGCTCATGCCTGGGTCACCATCGTCGACACCCACGTGACAACCATCGTCTCGGCGGCCATCCTGTTCCTGTTTGGCACTGGTCCGGTAAAGGGCTTTGCAACCACCCTGACCGTCGGTCTGCTGGCCAACCTGTTTACGGCGGTCTTCGTCTCGCGGGTCATTTTCGATGCCCATCTGAACAAGTTGGGGCAGGGCCAGAAGGTGTCCATCTAGTTTTTTGGTGCAACTGCCCGAGAGGCAGCGGAAAAACATTAAGAGCCGGAGCCGGTGCGAGTTCCGGACCCAGGAAGCGGAGAGAACCAGTGGAATTTTTTCGCGGCGTAAATGTGGACTGGCTGAGGTTGAAGTGGTACTTCCTCGCCTTTTCTTTGATCTTCAGCGTGGCCGGCATTATCTCCATGGGTATGCATTGGCAGCGCATTGGCAGCCCGGTGCTCCTCGGCGTGGACTTCAAGGGCGGCACGCAGGTGCAGGCGCAATTCACCCGGACCCCGAACATCAACAGTATCCGCCGGGCCATGGATGCGGCGGGCGTCAAGGATGCGACCATCCAGACCATCAAGGCCGTCGATGACCCCAGCGGGAACGAGGTGCTCATCAGCCTGCCGGAGCAGCACGACGAGAGTTCGCTCGATCAGGGCCGCAAGCAGATCATTGATGCGCTCCAGGCAAATTACGCCAACCCCTTCATCGTGCAAAACGTGCAGGTGGTGGGGCCGACGGTTGGTAAACAGCTGGAAAAACAGGCTTTATTGGCGACGCTCTACTCCATGCTGGGCATGCTCGTTTATCTCTGGTTCCGCTTCCAGTTGATTTACGGCGTGGCGGCGGTGGTGGCCTGCTTCCACGACACGCTCATCACTGTGGGCGCCTTCGCGCTGACCAACCAGGAGATAAGCCTGACCGTCATTGCGGCCATCCTGACGCTGGTCGGCTACTCGATGAACGACACCATCGTGGTCTTCGACCGCATTCGCGAGAATCTGCGCCTCAGCCGGCGCGAATCCCTGCCCGATGTGGTCAATCGCAGCATCAATCAGACCCTGAGCCGGACCGTGCTCACTTCGGGACTGACTTTCCTGACCGTCCTGTCTCTGTATATCTTCGGCGGCCAGGTGCTGCGCGGGTTCTCTTTTGCGCTGGTTGTGGGTATTCTTATTGGGACATATTCATCGATTGCCGTGGCCGCGCCGATGCTGGTGGCATGGCAGGAATGGCGCGCCAGGCAGGGCAAGGAAGCGGCCCTTCCGGCCGCCAAGCGTTTCAAGGTGTAAGTAGGCAATTTTGCCGGTTTTTCCGTACGTTTTTTGAGGCCTAGAGCAGTTCTGCTCTAGAGAGAGCGGGCTTCTGTGGTAAGGTTTTTGATGCTGGGAACATTTTAGCTCTCCCCGGTGTCTAAATAGAGGTAAGCAAACACCCGATTCGAGGCTGGCCATGTTTGAAGATTCCACGTTTGAATCCGGAGGCAGGATCAAGAGCAAGAGCGGAAGCTGGATGATTCCAATGTTTATCATCGAAGCTTCCTTTCTGGTTCTGCTGATTCTCATTCCGCTGATCTATCCCGAGGCGCTGCCCAAGGCCGCCATGCAGATGGCCTTGGTCGCCCCGCCGCCGCCGCCGCCCCCGCCGCCTCCGCCGCCCCCGCCGGAAGTGCATGTGGTCCACGTGCAGACGGAGATGATGAACAATCAGCTCGCGGCGCCCACCCGCATCCCGCACGACATCAAGATGGTTGCCGAGAAGGAAGCGCCGGTGGCGTCGTTTGGTGTGGCCGGTTCTGACTTCGGCAGCTCGAGCGGAACCATGGGCGGCCTCTTCGGCGACGCCGGACCCCAGGTTAAGGCCGCCGTAGTGAAGAAGCTAAGCATCTCCAGCGGCGTCATGCAAGGTATGCTGCTGCTGAAGACAACGCCTGTCTATCCGCCCATCGCCAAGGCCGCGCGCGTCTCTGGCACGGTGGTCCTGCAGGCCACCATCTCCAAGACCGGATCGATCGAAAACCTGCACATCATCAGTGGTCCGGCCATGTTGCAACAGGCCGCCCTTCAGGCCGTCAGGTCCTGGCGCTACAGGCCCTACTTGCTCAACAACGAACCAGTGGAAGTGGAGACCACGGTGAACGTGATCTTCTCCCTGGGCGGATGAGGAACGTTTTTGGCTCTTTCCGCCATTCCGGGGAAAGGGTCTCGCTTTTGACCTGAATGCGAATCCGGAAAGAGACGCATTCACAGCAACCGCAAGGCAGTCGCAGTCCACAAGAAAACTCCTTAGGAGGAACGATTCAGTGATTCTCGCTCAGCTCACACACTTTGCTTCGCATACGGCCGCCAATCTGGCATTCATCTTTGATGAAGAGCAGGCAGTCAACTTCAGCCCCATGGGGCTGTGGGAACACATGGGAATACTGGCGAAGACAATCGCCTGCATTCTCTTCGTCGAGTCGATCTGGTCTCTGGCCGTAATGATCGACCGTTACCTGTACTTCTCTGCCGCACGCAAGCAGTCGCGCGAGTTTGCGCCCAAGGTTGCCGGCGCTCTGAAGGACAGCAAGCTAGAAGAAGCGATCAAGATCGCCGATCGCAACAAGAAGTCCCATCTCGCCGAGGTTGTGACGGCTGGCCTGCAGGAGTTTCGCTCCTCCGGCGGCGCTCCTACCGACGAGACCATCGCGAGTTCGGGCCGCGCGCTTGAGCGGGCCGAAGCCATCGTTCACGCCAAGCTGAAGAGGGGCCTCGCAGTTCTGGCCACCATCGGCGCCACGGCTCCGTTCGTCGGCTTGCTCGGCACCGTCATCGGCATTCTGAACGCCTTCCAGCAGATCGCCACCCAGAAGACCTCGGGCATCGGCGCGGTTGCCGGCGGCATCTCGGAAGCTCTGGTCACCACCGCCGCCGGCCTGTTCGTGGCCATCCCGGCTGTCATGGCCTTCAACTATTTCACCGGACGTGTCGAATCTTTCGACGTGGAGATGGACAACTCCTCCAGCGAACTGATCGACTATTTCATCAAGCAGAGCCACAAGCGCTAAGCGAAGCGTGAGTCGGCGAGAGCGGAATCTGCGGAGGGCGGGAGAGCCAACACTCTCTCCTGCCCGCCGGTTTTAGCCGCGCGCCTGCCGAGCGGTTCGTAAGGCAATGCCGGAAGCCAGCCGGAGCAAACAAATTCAGTGGCAACGGAGCCCAAACAATGGGAATCGCGGTTCGCAACGAAGGTACTAAGGTCAGTTCCAACATCAATGTCACCCCCATGGTAGACGTGATGCTGGTGCTTCTGATCATCTTCATGGTCATCACCCCCATGCTCCAGAACAAGGTGCAGATCGACATGGCCAAGGTGGATAACGCCACCTCCATGCCGGACGCCGACAAGGATGACGCCATTGTCGTGGCCGTCACTCGCGACGGAGGGGTGTTCCTGGGACAAAACAAGACATCTGTCAGTGAGCTTGGCAGTCAGGTCACCACGGCGCTGGCCGACAAGCCCGGCAAGACAATCTTCATTCGCGCCGATGCCCGCGCGCAGTACCGCGCGGTGGAAGACGCCATTGATGCCGTGCGCACCGCCGGCGTGGATGATGTGGGCTTGCTCACGCAGAAGCGTGAAACCGGTCCGGGCGGCGCTTAATTTTTTCTTGCGCTGTCCCTTTAACGATTTCGAGTAAACGAGGAGTTTTAAGCCATGTCAATGACAACTGGAGGCGGGGGCGGCTACTCGTCTGACATCAACATGACGCCGATGATCGACATTCTTCTGGTGCTTCTGATCATCTTTATGGTCATCGTGCCGGTTACGCCCAAGGGCTTGGATGCGCTGGTGCCCCAGCCGCCCAAGAGCCCGCAGCAGGAGATGAATAAAAGCGACCGGACCATTGTGGTGCAGGTTCTGCATCAACCGGGCAAGACACCGGCGTACAAGATCAACGAGACAGACGTTTACAATGGCGTCGGAGGGCCAGCGGCACAGAAAGAGCTGCTCGCCCGCCTGACCGAGATCTACGCCAATCGCGCCGAGCGCGTCATGTTCGTCAAGGGCGACGATGATATTGATTTTCACTATGTGGCAGAGGTCATCGATATTGGCCGCTCCGCCAACGTGGATCATATCGGTTTGATGACCCCCAAGATAATGGCGGGCCAGTAGCAGGCTGTTCCGCGGCCGCTTCCCTGAAAAGGGATGTGTGCGCAAGCTGTCTGCGCCGGCCTGAGGGCTGACAAGACGAGCGAATGCGGCGGCCAGGGACGCACAGAGTTCAGGCTGGTTAACTGTGGGCGGCCGGGGAGGTTTGGGACCCTCGGCAAACTCCAGGGCTGCCAGCCCCGTCCGGAGGCGGTTCATCCGGGCGGAAAACAGGAGTACAATTTTTCCATCCTGGTTTCGGTTCCTCCCGCCCGCGGCCAGCAGTAATTGAGATTCCAGGCGCGTGACCGATAGGCCCTGCCTGAAGGAGAAGGAACGAACATGAATGGACCCGCACGTATTACGGCGCTGGCGGTAGCCTTGGTCGGCATGGTGCTTTCCATGAGCGGGTGCAACCGCCTCGCCGCCCGTGACCAGTTGAACAAGGGAGTGGAAGCGTATAAAGGCGCTCACTATGAAGAGGCGATCGAGCACTTCCAGAGAGCCACCCAGCTTGATCCGAGCTTGCCCATGGCGAAGAGCTACCTGGCCACCGCCCTGGCCCAGAACGTGGTGGCCGGACTGGACACGCCAGATAATCTGAGTACCGCGCAGCAGGCCATTGACATCTTCAATGAGGTTCTGGCCAAAGACCCGCACGATGTGAACAGCATGAAGCAGATTGCGGGCATTGAGTTCCAGATCAAGAAGCTGGACCTGGCCAAGACGTGGCAGAAGAAAGTGCTTCAGGAGGATCCGAAGGATCCCGAGGCGGCCTACACGGTTGGCGTGATCGACTGGATGTTGGCCCACCAGAACGCTCTGTCGGCACTGTCGCCGGCAGGCCTGAACGACGACGGCGAAGGGAACGCCAAGGCGCCCAAGAAAGTCATGGAGCCGCTCAAGGATCAGAATGCCCCGCTGGTTGAGGAAGGCTTGCAGTATCTTAACCAGGCGGTTGCGATTCGGCCCAACTACGACGACGCCATGGCCTACCTGAACCTGATCTACCGGCGCAAGGCCGATGTGGATTGGGGCAACGCGACGGCTCAGAAGGACGACCTCGCTCAGGCGGAGATGTGGCGCACCAAGGCGATGGGTACGCGCAAGGCCAACGAGGCGAAGAAGAACCAGGGCCCCGGCGGCATCACCATGGGCGACAACGGCGAATTAAAGTAGGCCTTAAGCTTTCACGAGTACGCAGAAACG
>Ga0224558_1003167_pt1 | contig 14016 bp, 12 predicted proteins | sample 714S32024metaG_FD_180682 | JGI IMG/M metagenome (GOLD analysis project Ga0224558, IMG submission 180682) | Peat soil microbial communities from Stordalen Mire, Sweden - 717 S3 20-24 | ecosystem: Environmental > Terrestrial > Soil > Wetlands > Peat | place: Sweden: Norrbotten County, Stordalen... | reverse complement strand
CGTCTGGGAGGACACGCCCGATCTGGTTCACGAAGATGAAGCCGCCCAGCGCCTGGCCCGGTGTGCAGCCGGGCCAGGTCTTTACTGGGACGAGCCCAGCCAGGGCCGGGTCAACATTCGGGCAGCCTACGAGGGGCTGTTGAAGGTGCGCTCTGACAGGCTGAGCCAGATCAACAGCATCGAGAATATCTGTTTTGCCACCCTGCACGGCAACCGGGCGGTGGCCAAAGGCGACATCGTGGCCGGGACCAGGATCATTCCCCTGACCATCCCGTCCGTCGTCCTGGAGAGCGCCCTGAACTGCTGCGCCGGGCGGGAGCCCCTGCTGGCCGTAAAGCCCTATCAGACCATGTGGGTGGGCGTAATCACCACCGGGAGCGAGGTCTACGAGGGCCGGATCAAGGACGGCTTCTTCGACGTCATCAAACGGAAGACAACCCCCTATGGCGCCAGGATGCTCGGGCAGGTGATCGTGCCCGACGACCCGGAGGTCATCGCCCAGGAGATCCACCAGATGATAAGCCAGGGGGTGGAACTGGTGCTGGTCACCGGCGGCATGTCTGTCGATCCGGACGATGTGACCCCGCTCGGAATCAGGGCAACCGGCGCCGAGGTGGTATTTTACGGAGCGCCGGTGCTGCCCGGATCGATGTTCATGCTGGCCTATATCGGCCATGTGCCGGTATGCGGCCTGCCCGGCTGTGTCATGTTCAACCGGACCACGATCTTCGACCTGCTGCTGCCGCGCCTCTTTGCCGGGGAGCGGATCACCCGTGACGAGATCGTCGCCCTGGGTTATGGAGGCCTCTGCCTGGAATGTGAAACCTGCACTTTTCCCGCCTGTTCATTCGGCAAGTGCTAAATTAAGTAGCCGGTAGGCGTCAGCCTCGAGCCGACTAAAAACTGCTTTTGTAAACATAAAAGATTCTGCAAAATACTGGCTGCTTACCTGAAAAATAAGCTAGCTAAATCATAGCCGTAGGTAGGCAGTGCCGGTCGGCTGAATTTCAGCGCCTCCGGTCTTATTCGAATTCTGATGGCGTCTACTCGACTATATTTTTCGCGAGGGAGAAATCTGTCAATTGCAGGTTGATGTGAGCTTGGAAGAGGCTCAGGATGCGCTCCTGGGTCTTGTCATACCGTTGAGCTGCGAGCCGGTGGGGCTTGACCTCGCCCCGGGCCGTATCCTGGGCCTGGACCTGGCGGCGAGCCAGTCGCTTCCGCCGTGCATGCAGTCGGCCGTCGACGGCTATGCCATCCATGAAGAGGATCTGGTCCCGGCGCAGAAGGCGCCTGCCGGGCGGGGGCTGATCATCCGCCAGGTATTGCAGGCGGGTGAAGCGGCCGGAGCGCCGCTGGCACCCGGTGAGACCGTAAGGGTGGTCACGGGAGGCCCCGTGCCGGCTGCGGCCTCGGCTGTCATTGCCGAGGAGCTGGCGCGCCTCCAGGGGGGACGGGTGTTTTTCTCAGGCGCCCTGGCCGCCGGCAGCAACCTCAAGATGACGGGAGAGGATTTTCGAAGCGGGGAAGTGATCGCCAGGCCCGGGACGCGCCTCACCCCGGGGCTGATCGGTGTGCTGGCGGCTATGGGGCAGAACCGGGTGACGGTCTACCGCCGCTCCAGGGTGGCGATTGTCAGTTTTGGGCGGGAATTGGCGCCGGCAGGATCAATCCCGGCCGCCGGCCAAACCAGGGACTGCAACGGGCCGCTCCTGGCGGCGCTGGTGGCCCGGGACGGGGGAGAGGTTACCGGCGTGGAGATCATGGGCGATGATGGCCGGGGAGAGGACAGGGAGCGGCTGGCCAAACTGATCGACCGGTCGGATCTCCTGCTCACCATCGGGGGCACGGCGCACGAGGCCGGAGACCGCGCCCTGCCCATCCTGCGCCAACTCGGGACCAGGATGCTGTTCTGGGGCATCCGGATCAAGCCGGGCAGCCACAGCGGCGCCGGTGTGTGCAGTGGCAAGCCGGTGGTCGCCCTGTCCGGAAACCCGGCCGCCTGTTCGGTGGGCTACGAGGTCCTGGCGGTGCCCGTGCTGAAGGTACTGCAGGGCTTGAGCCCGTCGCCGCGGCGGCTTAGCGCTGTCTGCAGCAATTCCTTTCCCGGGGAAGGCGGCCCCCGCCGTTTCCTGCGCGGATATGCGATCTGCGGCCAGGAAGGCTGGCGCGTGCTGGTGCTGCCAGGCCAGAAATCCAGCATGCTGAGGTCGCTGATCGACTGCAATGCGCTGATCGACCTGCCTTCAGGACACCCGACCGTGAAGACAGGAAGCGAGGTCTCGCTCATACTGCTTGGTCAGTATTGAAAATCGCCATGCCGATGGCAGGTTGTTGACGCTGGGTTTATGTATAGAACAGTTATGTCAATAGGCTTAAACGCCTTTAAAGCATAGGCGTTTTTTGATCGTCGCCCTTGGACCGGCGGCTATGTTATAGCTATGCAGGCTGCATGAATATTGCAGTTCCTGTCTTGTTGGCTATGATACAACATAGAAGCATCTCTACTATAACACAGAGATCCGGCATAGAGAGGCAACTAGGCCGTCCGTCTTGCGGCGGGCGCCAGATCACACAACTTTCCAGGGGGCCGGAATGCGGCGGGGGACGGTGACGTCTCCAAAAATCTCCGTCACGCTGCCGTTCTTGATGATGCGTCCGCCGACCATGACCAGGACGCTGTGAGAAAAATAGGGGACTTCGGTGTAATCGTGGGTGACGAACAGAGTGGCAATTTTAGTTTCACTGAGGATTTCCCCGATCTCCTCCAGCAGGGCCTGGCGGGTCGGATAGTCCAGAGCGGAGAAGGGCTCGTCAAGGAAGAGAACGTGTGGTTTGAGGGCGAAGGCACGGGCCAGGTTGACCCGCTGGGCCTCACCGCCCGACAGCTTGATGGCGGAGCGGTTCTTTAAATGGGCGATGCCCAGACGCTCCAACCAGACTTGCGCCCGCTCCCTGGCGACCGGCGCCGGCACGCCCCGGATGCGCAGGCCGATCAGGACATTGCCCAACACCGTATCTTCCATCAGCAGGGGCTCTTGAAAGACGACGGCCATCTGACGCCTCAGTTGCAGCGTGTTCTCCCGCCTGGAGAGGATGCCGTTGAAATGGATGCTGCCCTCGCTGGGATGCTGCAATAGGGCCAGGGTCAGCAGCAGGCTGGTCTTGCCGGCCCCGTTGGGCCCCACCAGCGCTACCACCTGGCCGGTGCTTAGGGTGAACTGGGGAACATTGAAGACCTCTCTTTTACCCAGCACGAGGCGCAGGTCCCTCGCCTCCAGCAGTGTTTGTGCGCTTAGTGCCTGTGCGCTTATAGGCCTGTCATTCCGGTTGATCATTGTGGCTGCCTCCGGTGCTGCTGGTACCAGGTAAGGATGGCGGTAACGATAAAGGTCAACAGCAGCAGAATGATGCTCAAGGCGGTAGCTAGCACGAAGTCTCCCATGGAGACCTCCTGGTCGATGGTCGTGGTGAGCACCCTGGTAAGCCCCTCGATATTGCCTCCCACCATCATGGCAGCGCCGACCTCGGAGATCACGGCGCCGAAGCCGGCGATGATGGCTGCCAGGAGGCCCAGGCGGGCCTCCCGCAGCAAAAGCAATAGAAATTGCCAGCGATTGGCGCCCAGGGCGAGGATCTGAAAGCGCATCTTGGGATTGATCGCCTGGATAGCAGCCAGGGTGAACCCGGCCACGACCGGAAAGGCGATGATCACCTCGGCGATGATCATGGCCCCGGGCGTATAGAGCAAGTCAAGAAAGCTCAGCGGACCATAGCGGAACAACAGGAGCCACACGAACAGCCCCACCACTACCGGTGGCAGCCCCATGCCAAAGTTGACGGCGCTGACCATCAGCCAGCGCCCGAAAAATCTCCGAACAGCAAGGGCCACACCCACCGGGATGCCTATAACCATGCTGATCAGGGTGGCCGTGCCGGTGATCTGCAGCGTGCGCCAGGTGATCCCCAGCACCTCCGGGTCACCGCTAATCAGCAACCTGCCTGCCTGTAATATCCCATCGCCGATGACTGACAATAATGGTGCACCCCTGTTTACAAGCTCTCTCGAAGGTGATATGAACCACGGCCCTGCGGGGAAACGCTACGGCTTTCAGCCGCGGGAGGGTGTCATTGGCTGGTCACGCTCTTCCCGGCATCGGCGTAGTATAGCGGCTGGCCGTACTTGTCCTTGCCAAAACTGGCGATTACCTGCTGGGCGGCCGGACTGACCATGAAGTCCACAAAAGCCTTGGCCCCGTCGGCGTTCACCTTGGAAAATTTGTCCGGATTGACCTGCATCACGTGGTAGATGTTGGTCAATGCCTTGCCGCCTTGCACCAGGATAACCAGATTGATGTTTTTCTGCTGGGCGAGATAGGTGCTGAGGTCTGTCAGCGTGTAGCCGTTTTTCTGGAAGGCAATCAAGAGGGTAGGAGCCATTCCCTGCCCGGTATTCACGTACCAACTGCCGCTAGGAGTGATGCCGGCCTGTTTCCAGAGCGCTTTCTCCTCAATGTTCGTGCCGGAATTATCACCTCTGGAGACAAAGACAGATTTGGCTGCGGCAATAGCTTTTAAGGCCGCGGTGGCGGATAGCCCATTGATCTTAGCCGGGTCGTTTGCCGGGCCAACAATCACATAGAAGTTATGCATCAGCAACTGATAGTTGATGAAGGTGCCGTTGGCGACTTCCGGCTGCTCGGCGCTGGGGGCGTGGGTGATCAGGACATCAGCCTCTCCCTTTTCGCCCAGGGCGATTGCCTGCCCGCTGCCGTTGTAGATCGGTTTCACAGTATAGCCGGTTTGGGATTCAAACACGGGGATCAGGGCGTCAATCAACCCCGTATCCTGGATATCAGTGGTGCTGGAAAGAATAACGTTCTTATTTGTCGGGCTTGGCGCCTGAGGCGCCTGGGCCTGCTTCTTGGCGCACCCCGCTGCCAGGCCGAGCAGCAGCAATACAACGAGACCACACAACCATAAGCCGTTTTTCTTCATCACTTCATCCCCCTTAATTTTAATCGGCGCCTCGGCAGCACCTTACTGGGCCAGCAGATCAAGGCGTTATACCAGACGGTCGTTCTACAGCATTACCCGTTTATCTGCTGTTTATCAGAACTGGTCTCTCACCTCCTTGTTCCGGTCCTTAACCCCAAAAGCCTTTCCTTACAAATAAAAAAAGATAACAAAAGCCGGGCGCGGAAACCGCCTACCCGACTCAGGCTATCCCCTTTCCGCAATGGGAGGTTTGCCCGTTTCCAGGCAAGCCCTAACGGTCAGACCGCCATACAATATTGGTCGTTGGTCGTTGGTAGTCGGTCGTTGGATGCCTGCAAGTCTGCATGCATTGCTTTTGGATCTGGTCTATTTCCAACCACTAACCACTAACTACCAATCACCAGTTAGGCTTAGGCGGCAAGACTCGGAGATCTTTTTAAATTATAACAATGATCAATACAGATCTATACGACAATGCCATTTGCAAATCCTGCCTCATTTGTGGTTCTGCAATATTATTTGTAAAGTCATACCATCTTTTGGTGTCCGTTGTCCAGATCAACATTCGACAAGAAAGAAGGATTTTTTGGGAAAAAGGAAAAGATATAAGAAGGAACTGTTGAATACCAGGAATATAGACCGGCCGCATCATCGGGGCTTTAAGGATGATAACCGATATCGAATGCAGAACTTCTAGCATCGGGATGTTGCGGGAAAAGGAGGAACAGCGCATGAAGAGCGAACACTGGAGAGCAAAGGAGCTGGGTATCGAACTGGACCCGCGAGTCAGGGAGGCTGTCTTGAAAGCCGCCAACGAGGGCCGGATCACCTGCCCGGCAGCCAGGGAGTTGGCCGATCACTTGGGGGTCGACCCCGGCCTGATCGGAGAGGCCTGCAACCAGCTTGGAATCAAGATCAAGGCCTGCGTCCTCGGGTGCTTCAGCTAACCCCGAGCCAACCGGGCGCTATCCTCAGCATTCTAAATGCGTCCGGCCCTGTACACTGCATACTTCAGGCCAGGCCGCAGGCTTGGATGCATTGCCGCAGGCTTGGATGCATTATTGAAGGCCCGCGCATGGATCCCGGACGCTGAGTTGCCCTCGCTCCCCAACACTTAAGTGCTGGTGAACGATTAAGGGGGTGGACAGGTGGGCACAGAGTTATTTACGGTCCTGCCGGTAACGGAAGCCAGAAAACAGATGGCGGCGCTGCTGCCTCCGGAACTGCGCCGCCGCGAGGCGGTTCCCATCCTGCAGTCCCTGGGGAGGCGGCTGGCCGGGGCGCTGCTCGGCAGGGAGGATGTGCCCGGTTTTACGCGCTCCACGGTTGACGGTTATGCTGTCAGAGCGGCAGATACTTTCGGGGCCAGCGACGGCGCCCCTACTTATTTCACTGTGACCGGCGAGGTCCTCATGGGTGCCCGGCCAGAACGGGCACTGGGACTCGGCGAGGCGGTGCGAATATCCACCGGCGGCATGCTGCCGCCTGGCGCCGATGCGGTGCTGATGGTCGAGCATACGGAGGCGGTGGGTACGGAGGAGATCGAGGCCTACCGCCCGGTGGCGCCCGGTGAGAATGTGATCTGCGCCGACGAAGACATCCGCACAGGCGCCGGGGTATATCCGGCCAATCATTTGCTGCGACCCCAAGATCTTGGCTATCTTGCCGCCATGGGCGAGTTGGAACTCGAAGTCTTCGCGCCTCTGCGGGTGGGGATCATATCGACCGGGGATGAGATCGTCCCCGTAAATGCAAAGCCTGCTCCCGGACAGGTCCGGGACGTCAATTCCTATTCACTCTATGCCCAGGTGCTGCTGTGGGGCGGGGAGCCCGTGCTCTTTGGGGTGGTTGGGGATGATCCGGCCCTGCTCTCCGAGACCCTCATTCGAGCCTGTGAAGAAACAGACCTGGTTCTGGTCTCCGGCGGCAGCTCGGTAGGGGCCAGGGACCACACGGCAGAGATTATCAACAGGATAAAAGCGCCCGGCCTTGTTTTTCACGGCTTGGCGGTTAAGCCCGGGAAGCCCACCCTGGGCGGTGTTGTCGCCCGGAAGCCGGTCTTCGGGCTGCCGGGACATCCGGCTGCCGCCCTGATCGCCTTTGACCTGATGGTCGCTCCCCTGTTGAAGTTCGGCGGTTATCACCAGATCCAGCCCGGCGCTCTGCCTGTCCGGGCGCTCGTCTCCCGCAGTCTGGCCTCGGCGCCGGGGCGGGAGGAGTTCTTTCGCGTCAAGTTGCAGTGCCGGGAAGGAGTCCTGTGGGCTGACCCGGTGCTGGGCAAATCCGGCCTGCTGAAGCCGATGGTCGAGGCCGACGGCCTGATCAGGGTTCCCCTGGCGAGCGAGGGAATCGCAGCCGGAGTTGAGGTGGACGTTGTCCTGTTCGGGACAGATTATGACCTGTAGCTCAGTAATCAGTAGTATATACCTTGTCGTCTCTCAACTAACCGTCGAAGGAGTCACCCGCTTCGTAAGCGGGAGATGAATTCGGCAAAGCATTCGGTGCTCCCCAAATTCAGTGGGGGACGGGCGCAGCCCGAGCTCTCCGCATTCCGTTCCTCCACGGAATCCCTCAGCGAAGCGAATTGGTTTGACATGCCGTCTTCCAATAACTGCGAATATCGCATTGAAAAAGGTTTCAAAAACGAAGCAAAGATAAAGCTACGCGGAGTACATGAATGACCCCAGAAGGTGGTGAAGCGCATGGTCCTGGAACGTCAGCGCTATCTACAGAACTTGCCCAGGGAAGAGGCTGTTCGCCTGTACATGGAAAGGCTGTCCGCCATAGGAGCGCTGGCGCCTGGCCAGCCGGAGCGGATTCCGGTGGACATGGCAGTGGGCCGGGTAACTGCGGCGCCGGTCTTTGCCAGGATCTCCTCACCTCATTATCATGCATCCGCCATGGACGGCATAGCCGTGAACGCCGAATCCACCTTTGGCGCCAATGAGACCAGACCGGTGCGCCTGGCGGTGGGGGCCGGGGCCTTTATGGTGGATACCGGAGATCCTCTGCCGGAAGGCTGCAATGCCGTGATCATGATCGAAGACTTGCATTTCTCCGGCGACGGGGCGGTGGAGATCATCGCTCCCGCGGCGCCCTGGCAGCATGTGCGCACGGTCGGTGAAGACTTTGTGGAAACGGATATGGTGCTCCCTTCACACCAGGAGGTGCGCCCCTATGACCTTGGCGGCCTGATCACCGCCGGGGTGAGGGAGCTGGATGTCTTTCCCAAGCCCCGGGTGGCCCTCCTCCCGACGGGGACCGAGTTGGTGCTGCCGGGTCAGCCTCTGGCGCCTGGCGCCATCATTGAATCGAACAGCCTGGTCCTGGGCGGCCTGGCCCTGGAGTGGGGCGGTATACCAGTCCTGGCGCCGCCCACCATAGACGACTATGACCTGTTGAAAAAGGTGATCCTGGATTACCTGGAGCGGTCCGATCTGCTGGCCGTGATCGCCGGATCCTCAGCCGGACGGGAAGATTTTACCGCATCCCTGTTGCAGGAACTGGGGGAGGTCTATGTTCACGGCGTGGCCATCAAACCTGGCAAGCCGGTGATCCTGGCCTCGATTCAGGGCAAACCGGTGATTGGTGTTCCCGGGTATCCGGTTTCGGCGGCCCTCGCCTGGGAGTTTTTTGGGCGCCCGGTGCTGGCCCGAAAAGGAGGGCTGACGGTGCCTGTAAGGCCAAGAGTGAAGGCCTTTCTTGGACGGAAGACGGTTTCCCCCCTGGGCGCCGAGGAGTTTATCCGGGTCAAGCTAGGCCAGGTGCGGGACCGGCTGGTGATCCAGACCTTGCCCCGGGGCGCCGGCACCGTCACCTCCCTGGTGCAGGCCGATGCCCTGCTGACTGTGCCGCGGCTTTCGGAGGGATTCCGGGCCGGGTCGGAGGTGGAGGTGGAACTGATCAGGCCCTTGGAGCAGATTGCCCACACCACGGTGGTGGTGGGCAGCCATGACCTGGTGCTGGAAATCATCGCCAACCTGATCCAGGAGCGGCACCCAGGGCGCCGGTTGATCTCCTCTCATGTAGGCAGCATGGCCGGTTTGACAGCCCTGCTCAGGGGCGAGGCCCATCTGGCCGGCATCCACTTGCTGGACGAGAACTCGGGTGTCTACAATCTTCCTGCTGTACGGCATATCCTGGGAAACCGGGCGATGATCCTGGTCAACCTGTCCTACCGCACCCAGGGTCTGCTGATTCCCGGGGGCAATCGCCTGGGGATCAAGGGCCTGCCCGACCTGGCAAGACCGGGAGTGCGCTTCATCAATCGCCAGCGTGGTTCGGGGACGCGTCTCCTGTTCGACTACCTGTTGCGCCGGGAGCAGATCACCCCCGCGCAGATCTCCGGCTACGACCGGGAGGAATATACCCACCTGGCCGTAGCGGTGGCGATAGCCTCCGGCAACGCAGATGCGGGGTTGGGGATCCAGGCCGCTGCCGCCTCCCTCGGCCTGGATTTTATCCCGGTAGGGGATGAGCGCTACGACCTGTGCATACCAGCCGATCTGTGGGAGACGGAAGAGATCCTCGTGGTCCGGGAACTGCTGGATGATCCGGAATTCAGAGAGACCGCCGGGCGGCTGAAGGGATACGACCTCCGGGACTGCGGCCGGGTCATGGGCGCCACCGGCGACGCGTAACAACGGCCTTGAAAGTGTTGCCGGCCGACAATATTGTTTCCAGACAATGATTATTAGTGACGACATGGCGCGGGGTGGCAATTGACTGCGAGAGGCTGATAACATACAGTGAACTACCCCCGCCTATAGAGGCGGCGGCTTCTCGGTTAATATGGCCGACCATCGTCTGACCATCCCCGAAGGACCGAACCGGCCCTTTGTGGCATCCCTGTTTACTGGTTGGTCGTTGGACCCGCTAGACCAGCATTTTGCCTGGAATATTTTACGTCGCTAAGGGCTCCAGCGGCAACCCCCTATATTCCGTTGTCAAGGTGCTGCTGGTGTAGGTATAGTACGAAAATATGTTCGTGTCAAAGCCGGCATTCATCTCCTGCTTCCTAAGCAGGAGTCTTCTGCCGGAATCATGATATAATGTATATATGTGCAGAACAATGATAGGGGAGGGATGAAAGGTGTGCGAGCACGATCAGCATGAGCACCGGCACGGATCAGGCCATGGTTGCGGGTGCGGGGACACCCGCGGCGAGGTGATCAAGGGGCGCCATGAGCCGCTGCTGCAGCCAATCTTGCTGTTGCTGCTCTCCGAAAAGGGCACCCATGGCTATGAATTGCACGATAAGCTGGCGGCCTTCGGCCTGGATGTGAGCGTGGAACCAACCACGGTTTACCGCTACCTGAGGCGCTTTGAAGAACTTGGTCTGGTCACGTCCCAGTGGGAAACACAGGATACGGGGCCGGCACGGCGGCTCTACGAGATTACACCAGAGGGCGCCGCAAACCTGCAGTCATTTTCCGCGGTCCTCCGCCAGCGCCGTGATCAGCTTAACTTCATCATCACCAGGATCGACGACATTATCGACGTGATTCGCTGATCGTCTTTTTTTTTGACAAGTTGCAGTTGTACAAGGGAATTTTGTAAATAGTGGAGAATAATTCAGAGGAACTTTGTTTCTCTCTTTTTTTTGCAAAACATAAAACATGTAATATTTTATGAAAGAGAGTTTAGCGACTCAATAGCAAATCAATAGCAGGAGGCGGCGATGGATCTGAAGAGCTTGACCCAGGCACGGATGGATGCCTTGAAGGAGATCTGCAACATCGGAGTGGGCAATGCAGCCACATCATTGTCCCAATTGGTCAATGACAAAATAACCATGACCGTACCAGTGGTTGCTGTCCTGCCCTTTGGTGAACTCTCCAGTGCGGCAGGCGGCCGCGATGCCTATGTTGCCGGGGTGTATTTGAAAATAACCGGCGCCATCCCCGGAGACATCCTGTTTACCATGCCCTTGCCGGCAGCCAAACAACTGGCCTCGCTGCTGCTCAAGAAATGTAGCGACGACCCGATATTGAGTGAGATGGAATGTTCTGCGGTCAAGGAGGCCAGCAGCATCTTGACAGGCAGTTTCTTGAATGCCTTGAATGAACTGACCTCTTTGAGCTTTTCCTATTCCGTTCCCTATTTTTGCACCGACATATTTGAGGCCATCCTGGGGTCCATCGTTTACCATCTGGGCGTGGCATCTGACTATGCTCTGTTTATTAAAACAGAGCTGTATTACAGGACAGAGATACTGGCGGGGAACTTCTTCTTCTTGCCGGAGGCCAACTCGCTGGAGGCTATTTTTAATTCTGTGGGAGTGAAAATGTAGGGCTATGCTGAGAGACAGCCTAGTGACCGCAGTAGGGATTGCTGAACTGAGGGTGGCCAGATCTCCCGGCAATTTAACCGTGATCGGGCTAGGCTCTTGTATTGGGACGTGCCTCTATGATCCTGCCGCCTGCATCGGCGGCATAGCCCATGTAATGCTGCCAGCATTGATCAATGTCAGGGGAAATATCAACAGGGCCAAATTTGGAGACACTGCCGTTGAGGCGCTGCTGGAAGAAATGTTGAAGACGGGTGCAGCCCGGAGCAGAATTATTGCCAAGATTGCCGGTGGCTCTCATATGTTTCATATTCCGGACGACCGGAACTCCATGAAACTGGGGGAAAGAAACACCGCCTCCGTGAAGCTCGCCCTGAAAAAGTGCCATATACCACTGGTGGCCGAAGACACCGGAGGGCAACACGGCCGCACCATAATACTGGATACAGCAACAGGCTTCGTGGTGGTCAAGACGATCAACTATGGCGAGAGGGTTATCTGAATCAAACGTCCTATAAGAACTGGTCTACATTTTGTGTAAAGGTTCCAAATAATGTCTTGACATGTCAAACACTGTCGTATTAATATTTATGTGACAATTAATGGCCATATTTACCTAGCCTATTTTCACTATCATTTGACAGAAGATTAATTTTAGCATAGGGGCTAATGCACAGCAGCTATCCATAACAACTATATCTTTCGTATATTCTCATCATCAGGGCTAACGCCCGGCCATGTGTTCCACCATTCTTTCCTCCGCATCCGGGCTAACGCCCGGCCCGAACGGAAAGCGGAGTACAGGGCCGGGCCGAAGGCGTGGATGCGGAGGAAAGCCTCCCCGTGCATGCCGGGCGCCCGCTTGCGGGAGCGGCGCGGGGTGGCCTCGCTCCCCATCATACGCTGGGTCGCCATCAAGGAAAGAATGCGGAGCACAGGCAGAGAAGGGGCGCCGGTCCACGGCAACTACTAAATATGGAGGGACAGGGTATATGGGAAACCAGGCTTTGTCACAGAGCGAACTTGACTTGCTGCTAAACGGTTTGGCTTCGGAGCAGGCAGCCGCTCCGGAAGCAGACAGCGTTTATACTGCCATTCTGTCGGCAAGTGATGAAAAAATACTGGCGGAAACCGTAGACGCTTCCCTGAAAAATGCAACCGAGGCCCTGTCCAAACTGGTCAAGAGGCCGGTCAAGTGCAGTTATCCCGTCATCACTGAAACTACCTGGGATGGCATTAAAGAAAGCGGGATTATCTCGCCCGAACACTTGGCGGCCCAGGTGAGCTATATTGAAGGCCTGACGTATGATAATTTTCTGATCATGAAGATGCATGATGCGGCGACGATAGTGGATTTGATGTTGGGCGGCGACGGAAGAATTGACACCGTTGAGCTCGACGACTTGAAAATGAGCGCGATTGGAGAGGCCATGAACCAGATGATGGGGTCGTCGGCGACCGCGCTCTCCAATATTTTTGGAAAAAAGGTCATCATTTCAACCCCCACCCTCAAGACCGCCAACTTATACGAAGAAGACATCTCCTTTCACAGGATGGTCTCAGAAAAAATGATCCTGGTGGAAGCCCTGTTGACGGTCGCCCTGGATGAACCTCTGAATGCCGATGTATACCAGATCATTCCTATAGTCAACGCTACTGAGATGATCGCTGGTTCAAAGCATGAGAGCAGCACGGGAGAGATTGCCAGCGTTCCAGGCGCCGCCAAGAAGGGCTCGCAAGAAAGCATGATTGCCCGGCAGCCTGATGAGAAAAAAATTACGGTCCAGCCTGTGCAGTTTATGTCTCTGGATGTGGGCGCTACCAAAAAAGAAGGCGGGGTCAATAAGATGGAACTGATCTATGATGTTGGTCTGCAGTTGACAGTTGAACTGGGGAGAACGGAAAAGACCCTGAAAGAGGTCCTGGAAATAGGGCCTGGCTCGGTTGTCGGGCTTGACAGGCTGGCAGGAGAACCGCTGGATATCCTGGTGAACGGAAAGCTGCTTGCCAGAGGAGAAGTGATCGTCATAGACGAGAATTACGGCGTTCGCATCAAAGAGATCATCAATTCAGGAGAGCGGATCGGTAACCTCAAGACCTGACATGCTCGAGAATCGAGGTTCGAAAGAAATGCTGGGATTGATTTGCTTCGTTCAGCGAACATCGAGAAGGGGGTGTCGTCTGTTTGGGAAAGCGAGTTTTAATAGTCGATGATGCCAAGTTCATGCGGGTGATGATCAAAGATATCCTGACCGGAGGCGGTTATGAGGTAGTGGGAGAAGCCGAGGATGGCATGGAGGCAATCAGGCTGTTCAAGGACCTGAAGCCTGATATTGTCACCATGGACATCACGATGCCCAATATGAACGGCATCGATGCCCTGAGGGAGATTCGCAAGATCGATTGCGCCGCCAAGGTGGTCATGTGCACAGCCATGGGCCAGAAGGCGATGGTGATCGAATCCATACAGTCTGGGGCGGTTGATTTCATTGTCAAGCCATTTCAGCCGGATCGTGTCCTGCATACGCTTGCCAAGGTCATCGATTGATGAATGAGAGACGGTGAACATAAGTGAAGGTCAAGCGGTTCTATGGAGAGAACATACCCGATATTCTCAACCAGGTAAAGGCTGAAATGGGCAGCAACGCTGTCATCATTCAACAGCGCAAATGCCGGAGAGGGGGTTTGCTGGGCATTTTCAAGTCGCCGGTGGTGGAGATCATCGCTGC
>Ga0224558_1003166_pt1 | contig 14032 bp, 15 predicted proteins | sample 714S32024metaG_FD_180682 | JGI IMG/M metagenome (GOLD analysis project Ga0224558, IMG submission 180682) | Peat soil microbial communities from Stordalen Mire, Sweden - 717 S3 20-24 | ecosystem: Environmental > Terrestrial > Soil > Wetlands > Peat | place: Sweden: Norrbotten County, Stordalen... | reverse complement strand
TGGGGAAGGCCGTTTCGCGGATCCCGATGCACTCTCCCGCCGCTGGCCCGCGAAGGGAACCATCGTCCCCTTGCCGCACACCCGATCACCGCCCGCGATTCTTGAGCTGTTCTACCACGGGCTGCTAGGAGAGCTTCGGCGACGCAGCCGACGTTTAGGCAGTGGTCACGGACGCTGATGCCGGGCTTTCCTTCCTCAGTCGTTTTCGCCCAACATTTTTTGTAGCTAATAACATCGTCCATCGCGGACAACTGTCTGTTTCCCTTTGTTGGAGCTGGCACGCATCAAATGTACCAAAAGACTAACAATGCGATTCGAGTGAAGTTGCTTGAACTGCCCAGGATTCGACCCGCGAATCCACCTGAGCCGGAACCAACTGATAGCGCGATGATGCCACTGGTTCAGGTTTTGGCGAAGACTTTTGTCCAGTGGCAACGAGCGTCAAGCAGAGCACGCACAGAGCTAACAATCACGGTTTTCCGTGCATTACATGATTCCTCCCCGAATCGGGGACAGCCTATCACTCTTCCAAGACTTGCACTCGCTGCCCCTCAGAAAACACAGCCCATCAATTACAATCCCTTGTCGAGGGGGAAATTCATGGCAAATCTAACGGGACTGGCGTCCTTTGTGTCGGAGTTGAGGGTAGTGAGAACTAATCTGGCGAACCAGCTTAAGCACGTAGACGCGGCTCTTTCGGTGCTGGACAAGTTGCACGGTGGGAGTTCCTACACAAAACCGGGGCACACTGTGTCAGCCTCGGCTCGCAAGCGGATGAGCCTCGCGCAGAAAGCGCGATGGGCAAAGGCGAAAGGTCACGCGCCGAAACCCAAGCGCAAAATATCAGCAGCAGGCAGAAAGAGAATCGCAGCCGCTCAGCGGGCAAGGTGGGCGAAGGTGAGGGCGGGGAGGAAGAAGAAGTAGGCGGGCTTAGCAGCTTGCGAAACCTGCTGCGAGCCACTTGCCAGCGCGAGATTTCCATCCCCTCGAACTCGAAAAGAGCCTGAATGCGTGGAAGGCGAAGTCTGCCAAGGATTGCAGTCTGGTGTTCCCCACTGCCGGATTCAGACCCAAGCTCGACTTTCCTCGACTGCCTCAAGGCCATTGCCGAACGTGCGAAGCTCGACGCGGATGGCTTCTGGCTACACAAGTTCCGCGCTACGTTTGCAACGCGGTGCCTGTGGGCTGGGGTTGACCTTCGCACCGTCCAGCTATGGCTTGGTCACTCCGACATGGAATCAACAACGCTACCTGAAGCCGTCGCGGAGTCTGGCTGTGCGGGAAAAGGTCAACGAGATTGTCGCGTAGAATGTTGCGAGGAGGTACGTGGAATGAAGCCTTGGCACTTAGTGTTTTTATTACTATTGTCGTTCGGTGCGGTGCAGAGCCCTGCTCAAAGGTCCATCCCCGATGACAATCTCGGGTATCCTGTTTTAATCGACCTCAGTGATTGCAGCAACAATATTACGAGCGTAAGGGGGTCGGGTTTCTTTCTGAATACAGGACCCGAAGTGGATCTGGTTACTGCACGTCACGTTTTGTTCAACTTATCTGAACGTGTTCAACCGAACCAGCCGCTTCCACTCCTTTGCAAAAAGGCGAATTTGGTCTCGTATTCAAGAGACCCGAAGGAGAAACAGCAGAATCGGATTGAGTTGGACCTTCAACAATTGAATGCGATGGGCAAAGTTAAGGGCCACGCTACAAAGGATGTTGCGGTAGTTCAATTCGCCATAAATGAGAAAGTTGGCGCGGCTTCAGAAGCAGGCCAACAATACACGCTGAGGCTGATTTCGGGAGTCAAAATGACTACTATGGCTCCATCGGGACTCTTAACAGTAAGCCTCGCCACCGTCAAGAAATTTAATGAGGTACTGACAGGAAACGACGTTTACGTTCTAGGCTATCCATCGTCTATAGGGATTCAGCAGCAACCACAAATTGACTACGACGCCCCGCTTCTCCGCAAAGGGATCGTCGCCGGCATTAATCAATCCAACAAAACCATTGTCTTGGACTGTCTAACCTTCTTTGGCAACAGCGGTGGCCCTGTTTTGCAAACGGCTCATGTTGGTCTGGGGGAACGCTTCGATGTGATCGGAGTGATCAGCCAATATGTACCGTTTACGGAGACTTTGGTGAATACAACATTCAACTATTCCTATATGCAGGTCCACAACTCAGGTTATTCGATCGCAGAACCGATGGATTCTGTATTCGAGTTACTCGGAAAATAAGTTTTTACTGTTTCCTAAGCCATTCCGCCGTTGTTCTTGGATCGAAGCGGACGCATGTCCCGATGCGGAAGGAAGGGATGCGTCCGGCCTTGGCTTGTTTGAAAATCGTAATTCGAGAGACGGTCAACACGTGCGCGAGTTCGTCAGCCCTAAGAGTATGACCAGTCGTTTCGAAGAAATGGCAGTGAGCGAACCCCTCCCTCTCCGCGATTCGGCTGTCGATAATCCAACTTCGAGATCGCAGGCAGCGCCTATCGAGTCGCAATGCCCGGTCATCATGGTGCCCGTACACGGTCGCTGGGGTGGTCACAAAGGCTGCCTGCGCTTCTGAAACGCCTGAGCCGACCCGAACCCCCTCCGGGCAGCCAAATGCCACCAGAAAGGGCTTCCCGTGTGGGTCGCGCCAGGCAGAGCCGTCCATGGAAAAATGAACTCTCGCTAAAGTCACGACTGCGCTCTGTGGAACACGTAAAAGAACACCATCACGCTGAAGCAACCAAACGCGTAGATGAACGACGAGAAGAGCGTGACCGCAGGAACCAAGCCACGCAGCAGATTGAGCAAGTCGAAGACGGAATTCCACACCAAAAGAGCCGTCATCAGAATCGTCCCGATCAGTGCCAGCAATGCCGCGTTTTTGAGTGTCATGGTCGGAGTATGAACGTCGCCAGTGATAGCCGCAACTCAGGCTCCTCCCATCTCGGTTTCGACAACGAACTAGTCGCCCGCTTTCCTTACGGAGCCGTTCGCGGACAGTCGCTCAAGAGCGTACCGGATCGTCCGGGCAGAAACGCAGGGGGGCGCTCACGTGGAGACATAATCGCAAACGAGCACCGTCAAATTGTCGTCCTGCTTCGCCGGCCAGTGGCGGACTGAAGACAGGATCGAGTCCGCCGCTGCCGAGGGCGAAAGCCCAGCAGTTTTCCTCAACAATTCACATAGGGCGTCCTGCCCGAAGAAATCTCCTGTCGCATTGGAAGCCTCCACGATCCCGTTCGTATAAAGCAGGAGCCTATCATCGGTTTCCAGTCGGTGGGTGGCATTCGAGTAGGAAGCAAAATCGAACGCCGCGAGCATTAAGCCGTTCTCCTCAATCAACAGTTTTTCGCTCACCGTGTTCACGTAAATACGATACATCACAAGTCCTATCCAATTTGTTTTATCGGAAGTCGCGACTTACAGAAGACGTACTCCAAAATGATCCACGTATCTAGCAGGGATTCGTTGTCCCATTTTGACAGCGTTTAAATGTTGTAACGTTCGAGAATGCCAGCGCACAATTATTCCACACTCGCGCATTGCGGTCCCACCTTTCTTGGTTTTCCGGATGAGTGGCGTTTGCATGGCTCCCGAGCACATCGAGCGCGATATTCGTCGCGACTCCGAACCCAAATAACCGCTCGAACCATAGTAGCCTCTCTTCGAGTGGCTTGGAACCTACAAGGCTGTATTTCCAATATTGAGTCCAACTATGGTTTGCATCAAGGCAGTCCGTAAGTGTGATCATGAACAGGTGTAGTGTCGCTGCCTGATCCGCAATCATTTCCTGCTCATGATTACGTTTCTGATCGCTCGTTACGGTGTGAAGATATACTGCGTGAGCGACCTCATGGCACAAAATGAAATTGACGGTGAGGAAAAATAGCTGCGTTATACCTCTCAAGATTTCGATGTCGGTTCGCAGTTTCTCAACATCAACATTGTTGCCGAGTTTATCGCCGCGCCCCAATTTCATAAATGCATCAAAGACCCTGTGAAAGCTTCCCGCCGCTGCTACTATCTGCTGCTGGTCCGCGTTGAACGCATAGGCACGACTGTCGACCACGCAAAAAAGTGGAAGGAGACTAATTGACGTAGGTCCAGCCTCGCTTTCGACCAAGATCGAATCTCCAGAGCCCTGCAGAAGTTTGAGAGTCGGCCATAATAGAGTATGTGAGTCACGAATTACCGGATAGGCGTAGATGCAACTCTGCATCACACGTCGCACAAAGCCAGTGCTGAGTGAGATTTGAACATGCCCGCTATTGTTCGCGACGTACGTGGGAAACGTCGTTCCAGTAAGGTCCTCGGTGCCTGAGTACTGAAAGGAAATGTCTAGGGTCGTAGCCGGCTTCGGAAACTCGATCTGTGGAACTGGTTCAACATAATCTGTCCTTGTTTCGCCCGAGCGAGTTTTTAGTCGTGGCACCGATTGCGCTGCGATTCGTTGCCTTAAGAGTGCGTCTAACGGCACTCCGCTCGGTTGGGCGTATGGAAGCACAAAGTCAACGCCGTTGCTGCTCGTCGCCTTGCTAACAAATCTTTTCGTAAGTAGGAACTCGGATTTTGCTGCACCCTCCTTCACGAACAACCCGAAGACGCGCGTGAGGTCTTGCGTATCTTTCGCATCTGTTGGAGTTTCTCTACCTTGCTCATCCCAGAGATCATCTAGAACTCTGGCCGAGACCGTCTTCATCACGCTATCGCAGGCGGCCAAGAGGTCGGAGTCATCCCCCGCGAGTGCCGAATGTTTGAGAAACGCTAACGCGAATGCCGAAATCACAAACTCCCGGCGCGAGACTAGCCCTGTCAAAAGTCGAGATGACTCCATCCCTCTTCCTCATTACTTGAAATCAGCCCTGCGCGACGATCACTTATTTAAAATCGAGATCCTCTGTTACAGGTTGGAGGGTCACTTTGAGCTCGCCACCATACGAATTCCCCAGGATGATCTGATCTGGATGAATGCAGATCCCAATCTTTGGATCAAATGTCTGTGCAATTTGGTTTGGGGTTTTCGGCTGAGAGACGGTCGAGCTTTGCTTAGGGGGTGAATTGTCTCCCGTGGGACTTGCGGTTTTAGTCGCAGGGGTTCCACCGGTCGGAGGATTTCCAGTGGCAGTGCCAGTCGCGGTCCCCTTCTTGGGCGCACTGAGATTCAGCTGGGCGGCGATGGCGGTCGCTGTGGTGGTATCGAAGGTGTACGTCACTCCCGACGCGAGAATCGCCTCTCTTATCACAAACAGTCGTGAATCTGGACGAAACTGGTTCAGATTCTTCTGGGCCCAAGCGATCGCGTCCTGGCTGACCTTCTGACCACCGACTACCTCCTCTGCGCCTGAGATCACCACAGTGGTCTTCTTGTCATATTCGTAAGAAACATTCAGAGAAGGAAAGAAGACGCTAATTAACTTGATCGCAGCTCCAAGTGACAAATTCTTGGAGGTTGACATCGATCCGATTGCAACTGGACTCGCTAGTGTCCCGGTTTCCTTCAGATCATCCACGTAAAAGACCGACTTGTCTTGCCTTTGTTCGAAAACAACGCCCACTCTGTCTAGTCCACTCGGAATCGCGAAGCACTGCCAGCCCTTTCCGACTTTTTTCTCCAGGTCCACGAGCTGTGATTTATCTGCCGCGGCGATCTCTCCAGGGTAAAAGCAGAGCAGTGAAAACATTGCTGCAACCGAGACGATGGCGGGCTTGAATCGCATCTGATTCCTCCACGCGAGCTAGTGTCAAGAGCCGTAAGGCTAGACTGAAGCAATACGGCGGACAGTATACGCCACTTTCGGGTAGCAATGGAGTGGACCCCGATTTTGAGACAACCAGTTAAGCCCTAAAATGCAGCGAAAGGGGAAACTGGATGGGATCGTCTCGAAGAAAGTTCACCAAGGAGTTCAAACTGGATGCGGTGCAACGATTGCGTGCGGGTGAGCCAGCGGGCTTAGTGGCGCGCAGCTTGGAAGTGAGCCGCCAGGAGCTGTACCGCTGGAGCCGCGATGTCGATAAGTTTGGGGAGCGGGCGTTTCCCGGCGCACGGTGAGACGGGCGCTCAAGGTCGGCCTTTTACTTATGCGGGATGTCGTGCCGATCGCGAAGGCCGATTTTGTGTGAAAGGATTTTACTCAGCTCAAGGGCGAAATAGAGGATTACTGGAGAGAAGAGGTTCGACAGAAGATCGGGCAGGCTTTGGCGCGTTGTTTCGATGGCGAAACGGGTGCTCTTCCAGCCGCTCTCCGAGACTAATTGGGGGACAACGGTAGGCTGAGGCATTGCGAGAGGAATCGCTGGTCGATTGATCGGTACTGGAAGGCGCGACGACGATAAGGACGGCGGATGCCTGATCCCCACCGCTCCCAAGGTCGGGCGGAACTGCCCCTGCCCGTGCGGCTCGGGGAAAAAGTACAAGCGGTGCTGCGGCGGGGCGAGGGTGAACTGAGCGCCGGGCTGTGGCTACTTTTTGGAATCTCCCCAACCCCGAAGTACAATAATTGAAGCCGAGAGGTTGCATGAAGAGCAGGCAGGGGTACAAGGGCTACGTTATCGTGGCACGGTCATGCGAGCTACGAGAAGGCGAGTTCTCGGCAGAGTTCTCCGTCGAGGAACACGATGCGGAAGGGGTCATGGAAACTGAATTCTACTTGCCCGACACATTCCCCACGCAGGAGTCCGCTATCGAGGCAGCAATTCAGTCTGGGCGGCAGAAGATTGACGCGGGGTTTGAGCGGGGACGTGCCGTAGTGAATGGTTAAACGCTGCGCGGATTGGAGTGACCGCCTCTATTTCTTTGCTGCCCTGAGCACCGCATCAACAACAATCAGCGTCGGGCGTTTCGTTTATACCGTAATCGGGATGCACAAAGAACTGTCTGTTGGAAGCGACTATCCCGCGAAGGTTGACAAGCGCGCGCTGCTAATGCTGGTTGACGGCAAGGGACGCAAGTATCACATCACAGGTGTTCAAGAGCAGTAAGGCAGAGGTAAAATCCAAGCAGAACGAAGCGACATTTGTCATCGATGCGTTCCGCAGGGAACAATCAACGGCAATATTTACAGCAGAAAAACGTAAACGAACCGCAGTGCAGATTTTAACGCGCCGCGTGGAGCGCCGTTCCTGCTCCGCAAAGGCGACGCCTTAGCCGACGTGCCGCGTCTTGTGTTCTATCCGTGTTTGATAATGGGGATGGTCGTATTTGCGTTCTATCGGCGAGTTGTCCCCTGTTCGCATGATCGCCGTCATCTATGGAAGGAAATCGACGGAATAACGACTAGCGAAAATTAAAACAACCCACGTGGGACTTTACTCGTAGGCAGCCCGCCAGCCTGTTCCCGTCCGTACAAGGCGGGTATATCGCTAATCGGGGCTGTGCTCTCTTGAGATGCACCGCCTAGCGTAGTGTCGGGCTTGGGTAAGGTAGGCAGTGAATCAGCGTGTATCTTCGCCGCTGCAGACTGCACCTGAGCCGCTGACATCGCCGATGAAAACTTTACGATTTTCACGGGGTCGAGTTCTGGAAACTTTACAATCATTGGTTTTTTCATAAGCCCTACTTCATGTGCGTAAACGCTTCGAACCCACCTAGCCCGACTCCGCCGACTCCGCCTAACCACTTAGCGACGGTATTACGAGTTGCGACCGACTGGCCTGACTTCTGGGCATCATACAAGCCTTGCTTGAACGCTTTCGCCCCGTCTTCTCCGAACATCTGTTGCAGGCGAGTAGGAGTTCCACGGGGGGCGAACTTCGACGGCTTATCCAACTGTTCAGCCTGACGGATAGCAGCTTTGACGTTCACTGTTTCGTCCGTTCCGTTTTCGGCGTTGCCACTGACGACAGATTCATTGTTGAACAATTTTGCATCACCCTGCTCCATTGCAAATCGCTGTTGCGTGGCAGCCTTCGCCTTTTGGAGTAGGTCGGACGCTTTCGTACCTAACGCATCCTGTACCTTCGTCTCTCCAGCGTCGATACTCGCTTGCGTCGTCTGCAGTTCTTTCTGCAGGGCGGATTTATTCGCTATCTGCGTCGGGTCGTCTAATGTGTCCTGCAACTCTTCCCTGCGGTCATAGAGACTCTTCATGTCAGTCTCGGCTGCGTCGTTCACCGTGTCGTAGAGATTCCGTTCGACTGCTGATGCCTGTCGGATAGGCTTATTCATCAATGTACGGATACCGCCTTGATTCGCTTCGCCTGTTACCCCAGCATCTTCTGCTGATGCTTGTGCACCTGAACGGAATGCCGACTGGGCTTCTGGTTGGGTTGCGGCTTCGGGGCTTACAAGCCTTTTGACGGCCTGCAGCCCACCGCCGGGAGTATACGTGTGGGTTATGGCGTCAGCGTCTGCTGGGGCTGCGGATGTTACGCCTTCGGCTACAGTCGGAGCTTCTGCTCCCGCTGTCTCGGGCATTCCGCCACCGATTAAGGGAAGTGCCGCCATCAATACTCCAGACCATGCCGCCTTGTTTGGATTTTCAGCGAACGACTTTGCGGCTTGAGTAAACGGATTCTTTGCATCTGCGATTTCTTTGGCTTTGTCACTTGCTGCAGACACAGATTCCATCGGGGATTTCCCCTGTTGACGGGCGTTTTCGTACGCCTTATATGTTGCAGGGATATCTTCGGTTACTGAATCGAACAGTTGTTTCGCCGCCCCGATGGCCCCCGTCATGGTCAAACCCTTTGCCATATCTACGGCCGCAGAACCCAGACCTTGGAACGGTTGGCTTGGTGTAGATGCAGCGGGGACGGTCGATGGGGCAGGAGTGGATACATACCCCGCCTTCTGTGCATCGGGGACTTGAGTGTTCGGCACCCACCGTTTATCCTGGGTCGTAGGATGGGCCATCTTGGTTGCAGGCTGCCATCCTGCATCAGTGGCGGCCTTCTGTTGAGCGAATGGGACAACTCTGGTATCGCTGAAATCTGGCGATATCATCGGAGCGTCGGGAGTCGTATTCGCAGGGGTGTTCTGGAGTCCTGCGTTCAAGTCCTGATTCACATCTTGGTCGTCTGTCGACGGCATCGTTGGTAAAGTAGGAGTCATTTAGTTTGCCTTCGGGAGTTTCGTCGGGTCGAACGGTGTGTTGGTCTTGGTCTGGCCTGCCTGACTCTGACCTTTGTAGTAGAATCCAGCACCACCTTGTTTAGAGTGAGTCTTATAGGTATCGGGACGAGCGTTGTCTACAAACGTCTGAACAGATTTGACGTTCGCATCCAAAGCACCGTTCACCGCGTCAGGTCCGTTGTGAAATTGTTCAAGAGATTCTTTTCCGTCTCTGCAACGCCTTCCTGACTACGGAATCCGTGAACGCCGGAGTTCGCCATCGCCATGTTGTGAATCTCGTTACCGATTGCAGAGATGTCTTTGTCGTTGTTGCCTATCATCTGCTCCGTATTCGTATAACGACCTGCTGCAGGACCGACTAGGTCAGGACGACGAGCGAGAGTAGTAGATACTTCGTTCGCGTTGAATGCGATGTTCTCGGCAAGTTCGGCTTTCTTCTTTTCATCAGCAGTCACTTTCGGCTGCCATCTCGGCCCATCGTCGCCATTCGCCTTGGCATCTGCATTTTTCTGATTCAGTTTGTTCGTCTCCGCCTGGGTATGGGCGATGTCCGCCTTACCTTTCGCCGTCTGCTGCTCTAGGACGTTTTTCTGGTTTGCCGTCCCTATCTGGACCTGTTGGTCGTTGTCCTTCGTCAAGATTGCGTGAATCGTAGACAACGGCGTGCCGACAGGATAGGTCTGTGTCTCTGGCTTCCCAGAGATGGGGTTATGGGTTGTGACGGGGAATGGGGCGAGTAGGTTCGAGTTCGGAGTTTTGTAGATATTCCACATCCCCTTCTCGTCAGGCTTCAGCGACGGATACAGGCTGTAAGAAAAAGTACTCTCAGGGTCATTCGTCGCCGCGACTAGGATAGCCTGCTTCAGAGCGTTCTTACCATCGTTCTCGGAATATGGAGTAGAGTTCTCGGGGTGTACACCGTTACTCTCAAGCATCGTTGCCTGTTGAGTCAGATTCTGTGTGATGTTTTTCTGAGCGTCCGGATGTAGCTGGTCCCAAATGCGGTCGATGTTCATCTGGGTCAGTGTCTCGCTTGCCATGTGCATCTTATGTATGTCGTCTGCACTCTGGTCTTCACGTATGTTCTTCGCATCCGCCTGTTGCTGCTGGAAGGCGTTCTCTTTCTGTTGCTGTGCAGCGGCTTCCTGTGCTCGTGCTCCTTCACCGAGTCCATTCAAGAACGACGGCCTTCCGTGTGACGGAACCCCACCGAGTCCTGACAACGCGCCCATCAGCAGGCGGCTGAAGAACGGAGCCGTCTGTCCAACTTGTCGGAGTCCGGCGTTGTCCAACGGGCTCACGTCAGTGTTTCCCTGAGTCGGCTGATGGGCTTGGTCGGAACGGGCTTGTGCCAGGGCAGCGGCAGGATTCGCCGTTACATCCGCACCTGTCGGATTGGGTCCTGAGTACGTCGGAATCGTGGGCGTAGGATTGGAGACATCAGGAGCGGGGGCGGTTGACCCACCAGAGAGAGATGGCATCTGTGGACTGGCGTTGCTTACGTCCGGCGGGGTGGTCGGCTGTGAAGCCGCTACATCAGCTTCGTTAGCGTCTACTGCACTCTGTTGGGAATCGGAATCTTCAGACATAGGACCTTTCGTCGTACATACCCCGTGACCCGTAGCGTAGGAAGGGACGCTACGGGCTGGGGTTTTATCTCGTACAAAGTAGCGTGGCTATGATGACGACCCCGCAGAGTACAAATATAAACGTCATAACTCGTGCGACCTAGTCACGGAGTGTGCCTGGGATGACAGGTTTTTCTTTTGCGATGCCTGTTGACTCAAGTGCATTTCGTGAATCGCCAACTGCTCTCTCTCTTCGGCGGGAGTCATCGGCTTCGGGTGTGCCGCCATCTCAGCCATCTGACGATTTGCGGCGGCTAATTGCTCGTCTAAGGTCTCTTTTGCTTTGGCTTCGGTGGCAGCGATACCTGCAAGGCGATATTCCTCCGCCTTCTCTTTTAGCCACTTCATCTCACGCGCTCTAGCGGCGTCCCCACTCTCCATCGGTGGAATATCTTTCATCTTCAAGATGTAGTCGGGGATAGTCTGGGTGTTCCCGTATTGGTCAACGTACGTGTTGGGCTTCACATCACGTTCGGCTTCTTGCTTCGCAAGGTCTCGATTCAGTTTTTCGTAATCAACATAACCGCTGCGGTCAAATTTAGAAGTCGGGTTAGAAGTCGGGTTAGAAGTCGGAGAACGTTCGGTAAGTAGTGTGCCGTGGAAACTTGTCTGGTCTTCAAACGACGCTTGGTCTTTTGCATCGTCCTGAACGACGTAAAGATTATTCTTTGTCCAATCCAGCCAATCGCCATTTTTACAACGGACTATGTGAGGAAGGTTGGTTCTGCCGGTGATGAGATGGACCCAGGTGGACCCGAGGTTGACGCCATCTTTCCTGATTTGCTTCTTGCCGTTCGAACCTTCTACGACGAAGGGCCAAGCACGCTGGAGAAATTCTAGGGCGGATTCAGGCACACGCAGGATATGAATATAACCGTTGGCGGCCTTGAGTGTAATCCGTACGACGTTGTTGCGGATGGTGGTAGGTGGGAACGACTCTTTCGAGTTGAGGCGAGAGTTACATTTCATGGACTCCTTGACTTGCAGATTTTACTAATGCATGGGCGAGTTGTTTATTGCGGGCGCGCCTTCAATACGCCGTCATCTTCGTAAAACTCAACCATGTTTTGAACCGTCACCGTCGTGTTCGGGCGGAGCGCTCTCAGTTTTTCTTCGACACTACGCATGGAAGTTTCACGAACCGCCATATCTCGGACGGCTGCCTTTTCAATCGGTGGGTCTTCGTCATCCCGCCACTTGTCGCGCTTTTCAATCTTCAACTGTTCCAGGCCGTAGCGAATAGCAAGGTCAACCTGTCGTGCTCGTACACGCCTTGCTCCGAGAATTGAACTGACGTATCTGGGCGCGGCATTCTCTACTAAGGGACGACCTTGGTAAATGTTGGTCGCCATCTTCTTGGCCGTCTGAATGATTGCAGTCTGAACAAATTTCTGTTCGTGTGCCGTAAGCCAGAGGAAAAACGTCTGCGTACTCGGCAGAGGGATTGAGAGCGGCATAATGTTTTTCCAGAGCTGTATCATTGCATCCATCTGTTCGGGGATGAGTGGAGTCATTGCGCACCCCCTATGCTGTCCAGCTTGACGCAGTCCAACACCAATGCTGCAGTATGCATGAGGTACAACTTTTTGTGGCTCTTACCTTCATCGACCTTCATGTCCAGCAAACCTAGCAGAGATTTTATTCTATCTTTGCAGGCTGTCAGCGATTCGTCCGTCGCGTCAGAGGCATCCTTGGCGGAAAACCAAATCTTCTGTGCTTTAATCCATTCGGTTATCCCGTCAGGTTCGGGCGGCGTCGTGTCTTCTACTAGGACACCGTGGTCAAAGATGAGATTCAGTTTTTCTGCAGGACCGTTGTGATTCATGACAGCGGCGACTCGCTTAGCACTGGTATCGTCGTTCTCGTCGTAACCAAGGATGATGATGGTCTCCATCATGCGACCCCAAGCAACACTCCCGAACAACTGGTCACGGCGAATCTGATAAAAATCTTTGCTGGTCATCTTCGGAGACCCGAGACTGACAATCAGTGCGATGTGATAGTGCCGCGCTAGTTCGTGTAGTTCAGTGATGAACGGTACAATCATGTTCATCTTACTGGGGTCTTCTTGCAACATGTCCGCGCCTTCAACGAAGACTATCTGCGGAATCTCACCTGACTCTATGCCATCTTTGATGGCCGTAAGAGCGTCCTGCCCCTGACCCTTAATTCTCTTGATAGGAACGGTAGCAGGATTAATACCCATCCGTTCAATCGTACGCTTGTTGGCGTTCTCTCCTCGGTCAGCCATCAGGATTAGAAAAGACAATCCGAACGTCTTATGCTCAAAGACTTTTTCCTTGTTCTTCTGCAGGCGGAATATTTCAATAGCGAGGGTTGTTTTTCCTGAACCGCTACTCCCACCGATGGCCGATAGGTCGCCCCGTGGGAACCATCCATCTTGTGGGGGGTTGGTATCCTGGAGGGGGGAAAGAACGAAGTCTCTGTGTGTTCCTTCAATCGAAGAGTACTTGAACGTCCCAATACTCATTTTGGTTTTTGGCAGTGCAGTGGGGGTTTGCGGTTGGAGTACGGCACCTGTGTGCATGTTGAAATTGTGACCTGTCCTGCCCACCAGAAAATCCCGGTAGTCGGCCCATTGCTTCGTGTGGCTGTGCTGGCACTTCACGCCGGGTTTACCATCACTGAGATAGATGGCGAAGTCTTTCTGGCCATCTTTGTTGGTGTGCTCATCGCTCCAGGGGCATTTCTCGACTCGGATGTATTGCAGACGGCCGCTAGACTTTGTCGGCGGATACACTTGCTCTCCGTGAAGGTCAAGCCATCGCTCGAACTGTTCCTGCGTGATAGTCGAGCCGAACTCGCCGATAACCAACCCGCCGATGGGTTTACCGGTGGACTCGAAAGGTTTCTGGATTGGTTCGTACTTCCCCTTCTGGTCAGTAATCCAGGCCGCAAGCCATTCGGGGCAATCGACGATGGGCGAAGGGTCGACAATCTTGTACTCGCGTCCGCTGGGATGGACTGAGTGGGGAGCTAGAACATACTTTCGGTCCTGTTGGAAATCGAAGTGCCGGCCGTCAATGTCCGTAACGCTCACGTTTCCAAGAGCGCGAGTTGCATCCGTCTGACGAAGGTAAACATGCAACCGGCCTTCCGTCGCCGTACAGGTCAACGTCTTCGGCAGAGGGTGCGGCATGGTTGTGATTAGCGCAGCGTCGTCCAGGTCCAAGACGCAGATGCCGTAAGGTGTCGCGACGGCTCCAGCATTCTGTCTAGGAGTCCGTCCGAGAATTGCGTTTTGAAAGGTGCTTCCGCGACCGATTACCGAATTGTAAAAACAGCCAGTCAGAGTCCGCCCCATGAAGCTCGGGGCAATG
>Ga0224558_1003163_pt1 | contig 14040 bp, 18 predicted proteins | sample 714S32024metaG_FD_180682 | JGI IMG/M metagenome (GOLD analysis project Ga0224558, IMG submission 180682) | Peat soil microbial communities from Stordalen Mire, Sweden - 717 S3 20-24 | ecosystem: Environmental > Terrestrial > Soil > Wetlands > Peat | place: Sweden: Norrbotten County, Stordalen... | reverse complement strand
GGTTGCACTGGTGCTCGGGAACGAGGCGGCGGGACTGCCGGCGCAGTTGCGCCCAGCAGTTGACGGTCAGGTCACCATCCCGATGTCGGGCAAGGCAGAGTCGCTCAACGTGTCGATGGCTGCCGCTGTGCTTTGCTTCGAGGTGGCGCGAAGGCGTTCTAAGGTCCCTTTGATGGAGAAAACCCGGTGATGGATCCTGAGGTGCTCACCGAGCGTGCCGCGCAGCTGATAGCGCAGACCGCGACTCTTGGCGAGCTGCACGCAGTACAGGTGGAGCTGCTCGGCAAGAACTCCGCCCTGGCAGTGGCCCGCCATTCGGTCGGGAGGTTGGACGAGGCGGAGCGCCCGGAGGCAGGCCGGAGGCTGCTAGAGGTCCGCGAGGAGATCGAGAGGCTGCTGGCACAAAGGCGTGCGGTGCTCGAGGAGGACCAGCGCCGCTGCCGTCTGAGCGGTGACCGGCTCGACCTGACCGAGGTGGCGCTCGCATCGCAGAGGGGGCGGCTCCATCTGGTACAGCGGACCCGCGACGAGCTTGAAGACGTCTTCGTGGGCATGGGCTTCGTCGTGGCGGAGGGCCCCGAGGTCGAGACCGACTGGTACAACTTCGAAGCGCTGAACATGCCGGTGGCACACCCCGCTCGGGGAATGTGGGACACGCTCTATCTGGATCTCGGCGAAGAAGAGACCGTGTTGCTTCGTACCCACACGTCTCCTGTGCAGATTCGTCTCATGCAGGACCAGGTGCCGCCGATCTACGCGGTCATGCCGGGACGGTGCTACCGGCGCGACACGCCGGACGCCCGGCACATCCCGGTGTTCCACCAGCTGGAAGGGCTGGTAGTCGACCACGGCATCTCGTTCGCCGACCTCGCCGGGACGATCGAGACGTTCACCACGGCGTACTTCGGATCCGACACCCACTCGAGGTTGCGCCCCTCCTATTTCCCCTTCACGGAGCCGTCGGCAGAGTTCGAGGTGACCTGCTCCATCTGCAAGGGCAAGGGTTGTCGGACCTGTTCGCACACGGGTTGGGTCGAGCTCGGGGGATGCGGCATGGTGGACCCCGAGGTCTTTGTGGCCGTGGGCGTCGATCCCGAGGAGTGGACAGGTTTCGCTTTCGGCTTCGGCATCGATCGGCTGGCACAGATGCGTCACGTGATCCCCGACATGCGCATCCTGCTCGACAACGACGTCCGCTTCCTTCGGCAGCTCTGAGCCAGCCATGCGCGTCCCCCTGTCATGGTTGCGTGATTTCGCCCCGTTCGAGGGGGACCCCGTGGAGCTGGCCGCGACGCTCGACGACCTCGGCCTCGTGGTCGAGGAGATCCAGCACGTAGGAAGTGGGCTGGAAGAGGTGGTCGTGGCGCGGGTGCTCGAGATCGCGCCCATCGCCGGCGCGGACAGGATCCGCCGTGTGGTCGTGGACCGGGCCGCCGGAGAGCCGGTCGAGGTGGTGTGCGGCGCTTGGAACTTCTCCAAGGGTGACCTCGTTGTGCTCGCACCGCTCGGAGCGGTGCTTCCCGGTGGCTTCGAGATCACCCGGAGAAAGATGAAGGGGGTCGTCTCGAACGGCATGTTGTGCTCGGGCGCCGAGCTCGAGCTGTCCGACGACCACGAGGGCATCCTGGTCCTGGGGGAAGCAGCCGGCCAGGCCGGTGAGGTTGCCCGCGGCAGTGGCGGCCCGGCGCGCGTCGTCGCGAGCGCCGAAGAGCCTCAGCCTGGGACGCCTCTCACCGAGGCGCTCGGGATGGAGCCCGATGTGGTCTTCGACCTCGCCGTCGACGCGAACCGGCCCGACGCCGCCTCGGTCGCCGGCGTGGCACGGGACCTGGCGGCCCGGCTGCATCTGCCGTTCATCCTCCCCGACCCCCCGCCTGGGGTCTGCAGCGAGTCACCTTCTGTGGCGGAGCTCGTGTCGTTGGAGGTCGTCGATCTCGACCTCTGCCCACGGTTCACCGTGCGGGTGCTGACCGGTGTGCGTGTTGGTCCTTCACCTCGTTGGATCGCGCGCAGGCTGACCCTTGCGGGGATGCGCCCGATCAACAACGTGGTGGACGCTTCGAACTACGTCATGCTCGATCTCGGACAACCGACACACCCTTACGACCTCGATCGCCTGGGCGGGAGGGGCCTGAGGGTGCGCGCGGCTCGTCCTGGCGAGGTCGTAGTGACCCTCGACGGTGCGCAGCGCACGATGGCTCAGCGCGCGATCGGTCGTGATGACGACTTGAGGGACTGTCTCGTCTGCGACGCCGAGGACGCGGCCACGGGGATCGGGGGGGTGATGGGCGGCGCGACGAGCGAGATCGCCGCGTCGACCGCTCGGGTTCTTCTCGAAGCTGCGTATTTCTCGCCGATGGCGATCGCGCGCACGTCGAAGCGGCTGGCACTGCGGACCGAGGCCTCTGCGAGGTTCGAGCGTGGTGTCGACCCGGAGGGCATCGACAGGGCAGCGCTGCGCTTTTGCGAGCTGCTAGCGGTCAGCGCGGGCGACTCCATGACAGTGGCCTGCGGGGCCCTCGACGTGCGAGGGAAGGTGCCCGAGCCGAGACGCGTACGTGTTCGTAGCTCGCGGGTGAACGCGCTGCTCGGCAGCGAGCTGTCGGACGGAGAGATCGCGGGGTATCTCGAGCCGATCGGGTTCGGGTCCCAGCTCGAGTCGCCGGGTGTGCTCGAAGTCATGGTGCCGACGTTCCGCCCCGACACCGAGCGGGAGGTCGACGTGATCGAGGAGGTGGGACGCCACCACGGGTATGCGAAGCTGCCGCGCCGTCGCCCCTTCCCGCCTCAGGTCGGAAGGCTGAGCTCTTACCAGCGTGAGCGCCGCTTCGTGCGCGAGATCCTCGTGGGGACCGGAGCCGACGAGGCTTGGACACCGTCATTGCTCGGGCCCGAGGACCACGAGCTCGCAGGACTGGCCGGCGAGGTGTGGCCGGCGATCCGACTGGCGAACCCGCTGACCCCCGAGGAGTCGGTCCTGCGCCGATCGCTCTTGCCGGGGATGTTGAAGGCGCTCGAGTTCAACGCCGCCCGGCGCCAGGGCAGCGTCCGGCTTTTCGAGGTAGGAACGGTGTTCCCGGTCCCCGAGAGAGAGCGCGTGGAGACAGCGATGGTGCACAGCGACGCGAAGGCGTCGGTCGTAGACGAGCGCGAGATGCTAGGAGCGCTCCTCGCGGGCGAGGGTGACGACGCCCGCTCGGCGGTTCGCGTTTGGCACACGCTCGTTGGCTCCCTGGACCTGAGGGGTGTCGAGCTGAGGGCATTCGAGCTCGCGGCACACCCAGACGACCTCCCACCCGCCCTGGGCGGGCTGCACCCCACGCGCACGGCCCAGCTGGTCTTCGCGCCAAGCGAGGCGACCGCCAGTGTCGATCACAGCGGCGCCGTGGACGGCGGGAGCGCGCGAAGCGCGGTCATCGGGGTGGTCGGTGAGATCAACCCGGAGGTGCTCGAGCGCTTCGGGTTCGACACCGGTCAAGGACGCGCCGGGTGGCTGGAGCTGGACCTGGGGCTCCTCCTCCGGCGAGCTCGGAGAAGGGTGAAGATCGCCGCGCCCGTCAGCAGGTTCCCTTCGAGTGACATCGACCTGGCGTTCGTCGTAAGCGAGCTCGTACCGGCATCGGCGGTCTTCTCGACCCTCGAGCATGCTGCGGGCGACCTTCTCGAGTCGCTCTCACTGTTCGACGTCTACCGAGGCCCAGGCATGCCCGAGGGCTCTCGCAGCCTGGCATGGCGGTTGCGCCTCTGCGCGCTCGACCACACTCTCACCGACGACGAGATCGCACAGCTGAGAGCCAGATGCATAGAAGCAGTACTGCGCTGCAACAGCGCAGAGCTACGAGGTTGAGTTGTTGGGAGTGCCGCTTCGAGGCGAGCTCGTGTTCCTCGCCGACGCCGTGTCGCCAAGGGTATCTGTGCACACGCTGCTCACGGGATGGCAGACGGGTTCTCTCAGCCTGATCGCACTGGCGATCGAGGTGTCGTTCTGCGGCTAGTACGGGTGGTCGTCGCGTCGCCTGTCGTAACGGGGCCGGCGATGGTCGCGATGGCGGACCGCATCGTTCATGACCGGCATGGGGCTCGTGGTGATCGCTGTGCAGTCGGGGTTGGCTGCTTACGACGACCAGGTGTTCGAGATGCACGTGATTCAGCACCTACTGCTCATGAACTTCGCGCCGATCCTGTTGGCCCTGGGCGCCCCCATGACGCTTGCGCTGCAGGCGTCTAGCCGCCACACCCAGCGGACGCTGCTCAAGATCCTCCACCACCCGGCTGTGCAGATCGTCACGAACCCGGTGTTAGTCGCGGTCGTGGCTTACGGAACGATGCTCGTCTACTTCCTAACTCCGTTCTACAACTTCTCCCTGGAGCCCCTCTTGTTCACGACCTGACCCACCTGCACTTCCTCGTCTCGGGTTGCCTGTTCTGGTGGCTGGTGGTCGGCCTCGACCCGTCGCGCTGGCGCCTCTCGCACCCGGCGAAGCTCGCCTGCTTGGCGGTCGGCATCCCTGTGACCGCAATCCTCGGGGTTGCCCTGACCGGCGCCAGCGTGTCCATCGCGCCGCATTTCCATACGGTCGCCGACACGAGGGCGGGCGGTTCGGTGCTGTGGGTTGTGGGCGAGCTCGTCACCGTCGTGGCGATGGGGATCGTTGTCTACCAGTGGATGCGTTTCGAGGAGCGTGAGGCTGTTCGGGCCGACCGGCGCCTCGACGAGGCTGCGTCCAAAGACACAGCCTCGGACGGGCGGGCAGGGAGCCGGCCGGCGGTGGGGTCGGAGCCGCGCCGTGCAGAGCACGACGGGGTCGGGGCCCCGTCTGGGGCCGCCGAAGGCGGTCTGGAGCCCAACTGGTGATGCACAACTAGTAATGAATCTGATTCTCATTTATGGTAGACGACGTGAGGGCCATCTGGGTGGTGCTTGGTTGCGTTGTCTGTGCAGGGGCCTTGCTGGTGGGATGCACCACGGCCGGCGCCGGGTCCGTGGGCTCCAAAGGGGTCCTCGAGGTGGTGGCGGGGGAGAACTTCTGGGGGAACCTGGCCGCCCAGCTTGGTGGGGATCGCGTGCACGTCACGAGCATCGTCTCTGACCCGAACACCGACCCTCACGAGTACGAGAGCAGTCCCGCCGACGCACGGCTGTTCGCAACAGCGAACTACGTGGTTTTGAACGGCGCCGGCTACGACGACTGGGCCAGCAGGCTGCTCGGAGCCCAGCCACGAGCCGGCCGCAAGGTTTTGACGGTGGCAACGCTTCTCAGGAAGAAGGACGGGGACAACCCGCATTTCTGGTACGGCCCGGCGTACGTCTTCGAGGTCATCGACCACATCACGGCCGACTACAAGGCCCTCGACCCGAAGCAGTCTTCGTACTTCGCGTCGCGCTACGAAGCCGTGCAAGAGGACCTGGTGCCGTACAGGCAGTGGCTCGTCAACATCCAGCAGCACTTCGCGCGCACCCCGGTCGCGGCTACCGAGAGCATCTTCCAATACCTGGCCCAGTACCTGCACCTGGATCTCGTCACCCCGTACCCCTTCATGAAAGCGGTGGCCGAGGGAAACGACCCCCCGACGTCGAGCGAGGCCACCTTCGAACAGCAGATCCAAGCCAGGGCCTTCGACGTGCTGGTTTACAACGTACAGACGGTGACCCCGCTCACGACTTCCATAAGACAGCAGTCCGGACAGAAGAACATACCGGTGGTGGGAGTGTCCGAGACGATCCAGCCTCCGACCGCGACCTTCGAGGTGTGGATGGACGCACAGCTCAACTTGCTCACTCATGCCCTTCAGGCTCAAGCGCGTGCCCGGTAGTCGGGGGGCGCGCCGATGACCGCCGGGCACGCTCCTGTCATCGAGGCCAGGGGACTGGCCGGAGGCTACGGCGGGCGTGCGGTGTGGTCCGGCGCTGACTTCACCGTCGCTCACGGAGAGTTCGTTGCGGTGCTCGGACCAAACGGCGCCGGCAAGTCGACCCTGCTCAAGATGCTCCTGGGCCTGCTCCCGCCTCTCGCCGGGGAGCTCAGAGTCCTCGGTTCGTCTCCGAGGAGGGGCAGCGCGCACATCGGCTACGTGCCTCAGGGCCGCAACCTCGAGGCGGCGGTCGCCTTTCGGGGAGTGGACCTGGTGGGCCTGGGGCTCGACGGGCACAGGTGGGGTTTTCGGGTCCCGACGCGTCCGAGACGCGAACTGCCGAGCTCGGTGACAGAGGCGCTCGAGGCGGCCGGCGCATCGGAGTATGCCCGAAGAAGGATCGGGGAGATGTCGGGGGGCGAGCGCCAGCGGCTCATGCTGGCTCAGGCGCTCGTGAGCAAGCCTCAGCTTCTGCTGCTGGACGAGCCCTTCGCCAACCTCGATGTGCGCCACCAATCGGTCATGGCCGCAGTGGTGGCAGAGGTGGCGGTCGAACAGAGCTTGTCCGTGGTCCTCGTGGCTCACGACATCAATCCGCTCCGGCGCGTCGTGGACCGCGTCTGTTATGTGGCTGGCGGCGGAGTGGCCATCGGCACCCCGGAGGAGGTGGTCACGGGGCCAGTGCTGAGCAGACTTTACGGAGGTCCCGTGGAGGTCCTCACCGACAGCCGAGGTCGGCGTTTCGTGGTCGGGCTCGAGGAAGAAACGGCGCATCCTCATGCCAGGTCAAGGGCGAGCGTGGTCGAAGGAGCCGTCCGGTGAGCGTCGCCGCGCGCCACCTTCTGGCGAGCGCGGGCCCCGTGAGCAACTTCAGCTGGAACCTGCTCGCGGACCTCCGCCAGATGCTCGGGTACGCGTTCATGCGCAACGCCTTCGAGGCCGGCGCCATGGTGGCCGTCGTGGCGGGCGTAGTGGGCTACTTCGTGGTCCTGCGACGGACCGCCTTCGCGGCTCACGCTCTCTCGCACATCGGCTTTGCCGGAGCGGCCGGAGCTGTTGCCGTGGGCGTCATCCCCCTTTGGGGACTTCTCGCGTTCTGTCTGACCTCTGGGGCTGTGATCGGCGGGCTCGGTCAGCGCCTGCGAGAGCGGGACACGGTGATCGGGATCGTCCTGGCTTTCGCTCTCGGGCTCGGCGCCCTGTTCATCTCGCTCTACAGCGGAAGTTCGAACGAGGCAATCTCGATCCTGTTCGGTGAGATCCTCGGAGTCAGTACCGGTGACCTGTCGCTCACGCTGGCGATCGGCTTGATCACCTTGGCACTGGTGGCCGCGCTCTACCGCCCGTTGCTCTTCACCTCGGTGGACGAGGACGTCGCCGAGGCCCGCAGGGTTCCCGTGCGCATGGTTTCGGTCGTGTTCATGATGACCGTGGCGTTGGCGGTTGCAATCTCGGTACAGGTCGTGGGCGTCCTGCTGATATTCGGCCTCATGGTGACGCCCGCAGCCATTGCGGAGCGAGTGTGCCGCAGTCCGGGCCAGGCGATGCTTGTGGGTGTCGCCGTCGCCTTGGGATCGACCTGGCTCGGCCTGGCAATCTCGTGGTACTTCGCGTACCCGGTGAGCTTCTTCATCATCTCGATCTCCTTCGTCGTCTATGTGGCTGTGCGGGTCGCGTCGTGGGCGAAGGAGCGCGCGGTGCGAGCTATGGCGGTGGCATAGTGGGACGGGTGGGCACACCGCAACGACGTGACACGCGCCAGCGACGGGCGGTGCTCGGAGCGTTGACGAACTACGAAGCGTTCCGCTCTGCCCAGGACATACATGCTGCTGTTCGCAGCGGCGGTGAGGCCGTCGGTCTGGCAACCGTGTACCGCTCGTTGCAGTTGTTGGCGGACGCCGGCGAGGTGGACGTGCTGCGTGATGACTCCGGAGAGCTCCTCTACCGGCGTTGCGCGGACCGCGGACATCATCACCATGTCGTCTGCCGGTCCTGCGGGACAGCCGTGGAGGTGAAGTCAGATGCTGTGGGCCGCTGGGCCACCACCGTCGCCGAAGAACACGGCTTCACCGAAGTGGAGCACTGGGTGGAGGTTTTCGGGACCTGCGCCAAGTGTGCTCGTCACACGTCCTGAGCTCGCCCACCAGGCCGGCCGGCGCCCTGCGAGAGATCAGGAACGGCCGTCGATTGCCGAGCGTTGGTCGAAGGAGCCTGACTCGAGCTCGTCGGCCAGAGCCAGTGTGCGGGGCCCGAGCCAAGGCGCGACACGTCTCAAATCCTCGGGGCAGAGGCTGTCCAAGAACGACCAACCCACGAGTTCCTCGGCGTCGTCCGACTCGTGTGCGACCTGCTCGAGACTCGCCAGGCAGCGGACAAGCACGCCATCGGAGGGACCGCGACTCAAGACGAGCGAGGCGACGGAGTCCGCGAGCTTGCAAAAGGCAGCAGGCGCTCCAGGGTCGCCGTCGGCTGCTTCGACCAGGTGCATGAAACGATCCACGAACTCGGGCACGGTTTCGAGCACGGCGGCGACCTCGGCAGCGATCACACATCTAAGAGTATGGAACTATACGAACGGTAGTCAAGAGATGGGCAAAGGCAGGGGACTACATAACATGGTAGATGTGTGGGCGATTGGATACTTGATGGACCCCAGGCGGAGTTATCCCAATCGCTGGCCCCGGTCACGGGCGTTTTCAAAACTCACGGCCTAGCCTGGCCATCGTGCGGCGGTTCGATTGGGGGATTGGGCTGATCGTGGCCGCCGCCATCGCCGCCACAAGCATCCTCTACGGCCTCGGGGCCGCCTACCACAAGGACAGCGTGGCCGAGTCTCACACGCTGTTCCACTGGGCCGCTGGGGTGGCTGGCGGCGGGGTGGGACTCCTGGTCGTTGTCCTGTTCTTCTGGCCCGCCTATCGCTGGGCCGTCGAATATCGGACACGTTGGGTGGCCGAACTAGGCGGTCGGCCCGCATTGCGGGTCCCCCTGGTGGGGCATATCCGTCGTCGTAAAGCGGCCGGTGAACTCGTCATTGTCAAAGCGCTCTTTGGACGCGAGGGGGACGTGGTGGATGTCACCGACATCATTCGTGGGTTGGTCAAGGATGGTCGGTTGACGATGGTGGCATCTCTGGTCCAACTGGGCGTTGACGACCCGCTGTTCGGTGTGGTCAAGGAACTGGTGGTGACGTATCGCGTTGGGAGTGGTAGGGAGAGGATCGTCAGTTTTACCGAGAACTTTCCTGTTGAACTTCCTTAGCGCGCCGTGAGCATCCGCCGCGTGAGCCTGCGGCCGCCCGTCTGGCGCATGAGGCGCTTCATCCGCTCGGAGTCCGACAGCTTGCAGGTCGTGTAGCGGAAGTCGAACTCGGCCAGATACCGGGGCAGGTGGGTCTTGCTGACGTGGTGATGTGTCCCCCCGATAGATCGCTTCAGTTGACTGAAGTAGCCTTCAGCCCGGTTGGTAGTCACATCGCCGCGTGCGTACTCGCCCTCTGAGTGATTGACCGTTTCGTGCGAAACGAACTCTCGACCCATCTGTAGGTATTGCGCCCCTTCGTCGGTCCGTAGATGGCTGTTCGCCAGGTCCACATGCTCGGCAATGGCCTTGCGGAGCGTGTGACCGGATACGTCGGTAACGACGCGAGAACGCACTTCGCCAGTGTCGGCATTGATGATCGCCAGCACCGGAGTCTTGTCCGTCTTGCGAATTTTCATGCCAGGGGTAATGGGCTCGTAGATTCTTGCGTCGAGACGCTTCCTGTCGTTGGGGGCTTCGCCGTGACGGTTCTTCGGGTTACCACCGACCCACGTTTCGTCGGCCACGATGGTGCCGCGCAGCATGTCAGCCAACGGACCAGCCTTGGTCGCTTCCCTGATCCTGTGCATCATGAATCCGGCGGTTCGGTTTGTGACTCCGAGAGTGCGGTGAATCTCGTACGCGGCCACCCCGTTCTTGTTCGCGGTGAGCATGTAGAACGCGGCGAGCCACTTGGACAGGGGGACTTTGGAGTCCTCGAAGATGCTCCCGACGAGGACGCTGAACTTGCGCTTGCAGGCTTGGCACTTCCAGATCCGGCGATAGGAAACAGCGCCTGTCGAGGTGGTCCGGTGGCCGTTCCGAGGGGTCAGGTAGGTGGCTCGGTCAATCTCGCCACAGTGGGGGCACTCGGGGCCATTCGGCCACCGAAGGGACTCCATCAGCTCCCAGGCCGCTGCTTCGTCGTGAAAGTAGGGGGCAAGCGAGCAAAGGTTCATCTCCATGCCCCCATTTTCGCAGGGGGGTGTAACGCTTTCTCCCTGTTCAGGCCGTGTTTTCAGGGGGTGATTCAGGTCTTCAGTCTAGGGGATGCGATATCGTTTGAATGACACGTTTGTAGTTCTCCACAGGGCACGTACGTCTTGTAGAGAGAAGAGAGATGCACTTGGTAAACGCGACACGAGCCGGGGCGGTCACCCCAGCTCGTGCCCTTGTCATGGGGGCGAGGTAATGGCACCACTTGGACTCCAAATCCTCAGCAAGCGGGTTCGATTCCCGTCGCCTCCACGATCTTTTATTTGTCCAGGTCAAGAATCCTGCTTGGCCTCCTCATCCTCGTCCTGGGCGTCGGTCTTGGGCGGCTTGGTCTTGAGCGCGCCTTTGACGGCCTGTTCGAAGGTCAGGGGGGCGAGGCTCAGGCGCTCGGCATCCTGGCGCTCGCGGTGATGGGCGCGGCGCGACCGAAGCCGCTTCGTTGGACTCATCGCGATCGCCTCCTTGGGTAGTCGGCAGCCCTCACTCCCGCAAGACCACCAACAGTTGTCAACGCTAGCGCGAAATACGCATTTCTGAGCGTTTCTGTGGGCCTCTGACCTGCGTATACAGCCTGAGCAGGGAGAAGAACTGACCACGGTTCGCTAACACCGGTCAGTCTTCTAACCTGCGTCATCACCTGAGCCCTGTTCAGGGGCCTAGACAAAGGAGGGCCCATGGCCGACGAACCTCAGAGCCTTGAGGAGTTTGTTCTTGGCGAGCTGACCGCCGTTCTCAAGAAAGCCAAGCTTGCCCAACAGGGCGATAGTGCTCGCCAGTTCCCCAAGTCGGCAGACCAGGTCCGTTGGGATGCCTTCGGTGAGGCCATGGTGGGCCTAACCAAAGTCATTACTCGGCTGGCACGGGTTGTTGAGGAGCTAGCTCGGGGGTAAGGCCAAAGAGCTTTCTCAGATCAGCCATTATCTCAGGGTCAGGCTGGCACTCTTTCCAGGCCCGAATGATCTCCGCTGTCCTGTCGTTCTTTGACTCTAAGCCCTGGTCAGAGCCTTGTTTCTCGCTCTGCCCCACCTGCCATTGGTCATGTCTTCGGTACTCTTGGTCCGTCATGTATCCAAATACTGATGTGTGGGGGCTGTGTCAAGTTACACAGCCCCGAACGGAACGGGCCTGCTAGGGCCTCAGCGGTTGCGGGACCAGATTTGCCGGGCCGTATGGCTCACGTTCCCGACAACGCTCGACGAGGCGGCCTGACCGCGAGTGAGTTTCTGAACGACACCGGCAAGCTCTTCCACGACTTTGGCCAACTTCGCTAGGTCTTCTTCGACCGCCGCCGTCAACGACAGCGCCGTCTGGGTATCATCGCTCATTCTCGCCACCTCCCACTCGGGGTTGGTCGGAAGCTAATGGCTGCTCTGCCCGCTCGCCCAGGCCGATGGGTACGCCAGATAGACAGTCCCCGACAAACCCATGACCTCTTCCAGGACCCCAGACGCGCAACGACCCCCGAGGCGGGAACGGGGGTCGTTGCTTGGGTTGAAGGGGAATTGCACCTACGCCCCCCCTTATCGGCAGATCGGGTGCCGACCTTTAGCCCCAAGAACTATCTATTGGTCGGGCCAGGAATCTGGACTCAGAACCCCCATCAGTTTTGTGGAGGGACGCTTGAAGATCGCTGTCGGCCCCGACTCGGTATCGAGTATCCCGACCAATTCCCAGCCCAGTTTGCCTAGGTCGTTGAGCATGGCGCCCAAGGCATCCCGTCCTCTGATGTTGCCGCCCTCAACCAAGGTGTAGCCCTTCTCCCAGGATGAGATCGTGCGGTACTCCCACTTGTCGGCCATTCCTGTCGCCTAGTCCTTCTCGGGCTTGTCCTCGTCCTCCGGGTGCGGCCCAGTCTCCGTCACTAGCTTGATCGCCTCGTCCGGGGGCAGGGCGAGCTTGACCCGCTCGTCGCGCTCCTCTGGACTGGGGTGGTGCTGACCTCTGGGCATCGTTTCCATTGTACTTCCCATGGGTTTTTCAACCCTGTAAAATGAGTGGAGCACTCGGGGATTGGACCCGACACCGTCAGCTTCCAAGGCCCGGCGGTGGTCAACCGAGACGTGACGAGCCCACGGGCAATCTCGATGAGGAGACCCGCGACGACGTCGTGAACCTGCTCGAGTCGATGTCCCGCTTTCGCGACCTCACGCTGGTGATCGTTACCCACGACAGCGCGGTGGCCCGCCGGGCGCCTCGGATCGCGCTGATCAGGAACGGACGGCTGTCAATCCGCCAGCGCGAGCGAAGCGAGAGCCTTGCCTGATCTGAGACTGCTCGGTCGGTCAGGTGGCCCGGCTTGCTCGGAGCCGATCGCTGTCATCGCAGCGCCCTGAGGTGAGCTTTCGAGATGCGAGGGCGAGGTGGATGCATGAGTATGCATTCTGTTGTATAGTCTTGCGCTATGCGTGTGGGTGTCCTGGGCGCCTCGGGTTTCACCGGAGTCGAGCTGCTGCGACTTTGCGCTTCGCACCCAGAGTTCGACGTGGTGATGGCGGGAGCGGAGACTCAAGCCGGCAGAGCGGTGTCGGACCTGTACCCGTCGCTGGCGGCGTGCTATTCCTCGCTGGCGTTCACCAAGGCGAGCACCAGCGACCTGCGTGGGCTCGACGTCGTTTTCCTGGCCCTGCCTCATGGGGAATCCCAGATGTTGGTCCGGGAGCTGGTGGGCGAGGTCGGCGTGCTCGTGGACCTGTCAGCGGACTTCCGCCTGCGCGACCGGGGGGCGTACTCGCAGTGGTACGGGCAGGCCCACGCTTCGCCCGAGCTTCTGGGGCGGTTCGTCTATGGGCTCCCCGAGCTGTTCAGGCCCGACCTCGAAGGTGCGTCTCTGATCGCTGCGGCTGGCTGCTACCCGACGGCTGCGGGGTTGGCGCTCGCGCCACTCGTGCGCGCCGGAGTGGTCGAACCCACGGGAATCATCGTCGATGCGGCGAGCGGGGTCTCAGGAGCCGGGCGCAAGCTGGCTCATTCGTCGCACTTCAACACCGTGGACGAGGACTTCACGGCTTACAGCCTGCTCCGCCATCGCCATACACCCGAGATCGAGCAGGTCATCGGGGGGGAGGTACTGTTCACGGCCCATCTCGCGCCCATGAACCGGGGGATCCTGGCCACCTGCTACGCACGGTCGCGTCCGAAGCCCGCCGCTGGGGTCGCTCTCAGCACCGAGGACGTCATCGGTGTGCTGGAAGAGGCCTACTGCGAGGAGCCCTTCGTGGTCGTATCCGAGGCGCCGCCTTCCACCAAGGCGACTCTGGGGTCGAACTGCGCGCATCTAACGGCCCGGGTCGACCCGCGCACCGGATGGGTGGTCTCGATCTGTGCCATCGACAACCTCACAAAGGGCGCTTCGGGCCAAGCGGTGCAGTGCGCCAACATAGCGCTCGGGATCGACGAGATATCGGGGCTACCGAGAGTAGGTGTGTACCCATGACCAGGTGCCCGGGCTCGAGTGGTGGACCGGGATTGACCACTGAGGTCCTCGAATGAGCATCACCGCGCCGGCTGGCTTCGTAGCCGCCGGCACCTCCTGCGGGACAAAAAGGTCGGGCGAATTGGACCTGGCCCTCGTGGCCACCGACGACGCCCGTGCGGTACCTGCTGCCGGGGTGTTCACCACGAACCTCGCGGCGGCCGCACCGGTCGTGGTGAGCCGCGCCCACCTGAAGTCGAGGGGCGGCCACGCCGCAGCAGTGGTCGTCTCGAGCGGTAACGCGAACGCGGCGACCGGGCTCCAGGGTCTTGCCGACGCGGAGCGAATCTGCGCACTTGCCGGCGGGGGGCTCGGGGTCGAGCCTTCCGAGGTGCTCGTGTGCCAGACAGGGCTCATCGGCGTCGCGATGTCGATGGCTCCGATCGAGACGGGGATGGCTCCTCTGGTCTCGGCGCGCG
>Ga0224558_1003162_pt1 | contig 14043 bp, 12 predicted proteins | sample 714S32024metaG_FD_180682 | JGI IMG/M metagenome (GOLD analysis project Ga0224558, IMG submission 180682) | Peat soil microbial communities from Stordalen Mire, Sweden - 717 S3 20-24 | ecosystem: Environmental > Terrestrial > Soil > Wetlands > Peat | place: Sweden: Norrbotten County, Stordalen... | reverse complement strand
AACGTCCTAGACATTCGCTGCCTGCTTGAAAACCGGCAATTTGGCCTGTTCTGGAACCAATACCGCAAACCATTGCTAAAAGCGGCCTGATGAAAACCCAGCCGGGTAACTATCTTGTCGTGCACCCTCCGCCAGCTTGGCACCGCGATTGTGCTGGACTATTTGCTCAACCAGTCCGGCCAATACACCAACTGGTCGGCAATTGAGCAAGTCACTCGCGCTTTCGTCGGGATCACAGACTCAATGACGTTCGCCCAATTGAACGACCTCCTGACCAGCGCCAATATTCGTTCGCCGGCGGACGTCCCTGATCTGCTCACGCTGACGAACTTACAAACCCGGTTGCTGACAGGCGAACTTGGCCTGCCGGCCATTAAGGGAGATGCCTTTTACTCGCCTTTAAGCCCCGACGAGGTCAGGTTGCCACGCTCGTTTACGGTCTGTGGCCAGAAGTTCGCTCTGGATAGCTGGGCGTTCTCGCAGGTGGTCTATGACAGTATTCTCTGGAGTCCCGACGACGGGGTGAATGTCATCGGCGGCAAGGTCATGCGGCGGAAGCCTAGTTGCCTGGATGTCGGCTATTCGGTGCTGGGTAATGACCAGACGGCGCCTGACCTGGTGGCGCGCATCATGAACACCAACGGCATGCATTGGCGCGATGGCCTGCCTTATCAGCATAACCTGACGGCGGTTCGGAACGTCATAGACAGCCAGGAGGCCGGCATCTGGACCAACAACATCTACACCGGTTGGCTGGCGGCGCTCCGGGCGCTGTCGGCGCCGACCACCGATGCGCTGTATCCCGAGGCGTTGCGCACCCGGGCGTGGGCCATGAAGACGCTCAACACCCAGCTTACTTCCTGGACCGAGTTGCGCCACGACACGCTGCTTTACGTTCAGCAATCCTACACGGTGCCGATGCTTTGCGACTACCCCTACGGCTTCGTCGAGCCCCGCCCTGAATTCTGGCATCGGATGAACCTCCTGGCCACGCTCGCCTCGAACGCCATCGCCGCGCTGCCGCTCTCCGGCTCTATCACCCTGCCTGGCCGAGACCCGAACTATCCGTATATGGCGACGTACGACCTCGGGCGTGTAAAGGGGGGCCAGATCACTTGCTTTAATAACTTTGCGGCTCAGATGCTCACCTTGCAGACCATTGCGACGAAGGAGCTGGCCCAGCAACCGCTCACCCAGGCAGAGACTGATTTCCTCAAGGACGTTATTGAACTGCATACAGCCTACACTTCCAACGGGCGCCAGTACACCGGCTGGTATCCGGGCTTGTTCTATGCGAACGCCTTCCAAACCGTCCCGTACGGCAGCTTTGAGGGCTCGGACATGTGGGACGCGTTGGTGGCCGATGTGCACACCGACTCACCTGATCCCTTCTCAGGCGATCCCGGGGCCGTGATCCATGAGGGCGTCGGTAATGTGCATTTGCTGATGATCGCTGTGGACAACGGGCCTGACCGGATGGTATATGCGGGGCCGGTCCTCAGCCACTACGAGTTCGAGATGCCGGGCACCACTCGGATGACCGATGCCGAATGGAAAGCGAATCTCAGGGCCGGCCAGAAGCCACCGTCCCCGGAGTGGACTCGGACCTACCTGGTGCCGGGTCCCTTCACGGTGCCGAGTGGATATGAGTGACAAAAGGTATTGCAGAAGAGAACTAACATGAAAATACAGCAGACGACAGACCAATCCCGGTTGCCGGGCGTTTCCCGGCGCAAGTTCCTTGCAGCCGGCGGTGCGGCGGCGGCGGCGTTTACGATTGTGCCGCGGCATGTGCTCGGGGGAGCCGGCTATGTGGCTCCCAGCGAGAAGATTACGGTGGCCCATATAGGCTGCGGCACGCAGGGGCTGCGCGAACTGCCCGGCCTGCTCGCCATGCCCGAAGTGCAGATCGTAGCGGCATGCGATCCCGTCAAGGAGAACTACGATTACGTGGACTGGTCAAAGGACGGCCTGCGGACGGATCTCGCCCAGGCGCTGGGCAAGCCGGATTGGAAACGGGGCGCGCCGGGCATTCCCGGGGGACGCGACGTGCTCAAGGAAGTGGTGGAAACCTACTATGCCAGCAAGAGGGGCTCGGAGAAGTTCAACGGCTGCGCCGCTTATGCTGATTTTCGCGAGCTGCTGGAGAAGGAAAAGGACGTTAACGCCGTGAAGATCATGACGCCCGATCATTTGCACGCGACGGTTGCCATCGCGGCGATGGAGCGCGGCAAGCATGTCATGATGCACAAACCGATTGCCAACCGCTTGCTGGAAGCGCGGCTGGTCATCGAGACGGCCCGCAAGACCAAAGTAGCGACGCATTTCCTGCCGGCGAGTGACGGCGCGGACATTCGGCAGATCAAGGCCTGGGTGGATGCGGGCGCCATTGGCACGCTGCGGGAGATTCACAACTGGTCGAACCGGCCGGTCTGGCCGCAATACCCGACGATTCCGACGGACACGCCGCCGATCCCGAAGGACTTCGACTGGAAGCTGTGGTTGGGGCCATCAACGGACCGGCCATATCATCCGCACTACACACATGCCGTGTTCCGGGGCTGGTATGAGTTTGGCGGGGGGGCGCTGGCCGATATGGGCCATTACAGCCTCTGGCCGGTCTTTACTCTGTTCGAGCTGGACGCGCCGTTCGCTGTGGAATCGCGGTCCAGCCATGTCTGCACGCTCCGCGACAACGTCGCCGTGAAGATCAGGAACGACTACTCGTTTCCTGACGCCTGCACGATCCGCTTCCGGTTCGCCGCCAAGGGCGCGAGACCGGCCTTGGACCTCTTCTGGTATGACGGCTCTATGCGGCCGCCGACCCCGGCGGAATTGGAGGCCGACAACAAGGAACTGGGGGCCGAGGGAATAATGTTCGTGGGCGACAAGGGGAAGATTCTCGCCGGCTTCCTCGGCGAGGATGCAAAGATCATCCCCGAGGCGAAGATGCGTGAATTCCAGGCAGTGCGGCCGCGGGAGTCAAGTGGAGACCGGCGCGAGGCTGGTGCGCTTTGGGTAGCAGCCTGCAAGGGCGGCCCGCCCACCTACGGGGACTTCCTCCGCGCCGGCCCGATTTCGGACGCCTTCAACCTGGGGGCGGTTTCCTTGCGGCTGGGAGGCAAGCGACTCGCTTTCGACCCCGCAGGCCCCAAAGTCACCAATGTGGCCGAGGCCAACAAGTGCCTGTCTCGAGAATATCGGCCGGGATGGGAACTGGCCTAAACCTCACTCCCAAATCTGGTTATAGAAGTCCACGATGTCGCCCTTGGTCTCGGACTCCAGGAACTTGATAGCAGAGCGGGGATGCTGATTGAGGAAGCCGGTGAGCATGTACGGCAGGTCAAAGCCCCACATTACTTTCGAGCGCAGAGGCTCAATCGTGTCCTGAATACAACGCAGAACGGGCAGCAAGTTGTATTTGGGGTTGTGCAGGAAGCCGACGAGCAATTCCATTGGGCAATTGCCGGCGCCGCGGCCCAGGCCGGCCATAGTGGCGTCGAGCATGTTGGCCCCGAGGACGATGGCGTCGATGGTGTTGGCGAAGCCTAACTGCAAGTTGTTATGGGCATGCATGCCGACCTCTTTGCCGGCGGCCTTGCAATAGGTGAGGTACTTGCGCACCAGATGCTGGACCTGCTCGCTGTAGAGCGTGCCGAAGCTGTCCACGACATACACGGCCTTGGTTTCCGAGCTCGCGAGCAGCTCCAGTCCCTCGTTTAACTCATACTCCGGAACGGTGGAGACCGCCATGAGGTTGACGGTGGTCTCGTAGCCCTTGTCGTGGGCGTCCTTGACCATCTCCAGCGCGGTGGGGATTTGGTGGATGTAGGTGGCCACGCGCACCATATCAATCACGCTCTGCGTCTTGGGCAGGATGTCCTCGTGGTAATCAGTCCGTTCAGCATCCGCCATCACCGTTAGCTTGAGGGAAGTCGGGTTGTCGCCGACGATGCGCCGCAGGTCGTCTTCGCGGCAGTATTTCCAGTCGCCGTGCTCGCCCGGGACGACGACCTTCCGGGAGGCCTTGTAGCCTAACTCCATGTAGTCAATCCCTGCCTCGACGCAGGCGGTATAGACTGCCTTGACCACCTGGTCGTCGAACTTGTGGTTGTTCATCAGCCCCCCGTCGCGGATCGTGCAATCGAGCACCTTGATTTGAGGGCGGTAGGAAACCCACCGCCCGGCAGGGGTTTCTTTCGGTTTGGCGGTTTTCACCGCTTCGGGTTTGGTAGCCATAATTGGTAACCGGCAGCCCGGATTCGGTCCCTAAAGCTCCCGATGAGGCGCTACGCCGCTTTTTCCTCGGTGTCCAGGAACCCTTGCAGGTGGCGGACGCGCGTGGGATGGCGCAGCTTGCGCAGGGCCTTGGCTTCGATCTGGCGGATGCGCTCGCGGGTGACGTTATACATCTTGCCAATCTCCTCCAGCGTCCGCTCGTAGCCGTCCACCAAGCCAAAGCGCATCTCGAGAATCTTCCGTTCGCGTTCGGTCAGGCTGGTCAGCACGTCGCCCAGCTTCTCTTTGAGCAGGCTGTAGCTGGTCACATCGGACGGGTTCTCGGCGGTCTTGTCTTCGATGAAGTCGCCGACGCTCACGTCGCCGTCGTCGCCGACGGGCGCGTGGAGCGAGATTGGCTGCTGTGCCATCTTGAGCAGCGCATTGATGCGGGAGACCGGCATGTGCATTTCGTCGGCGATCTCCTCGGGCGTGGGCTCGCGGCCCAGTTCCTGGGTGAGCTGCTTCTGGGCCCGCCAGAGCTTGTTCATGATTTCGATCATGTGCACCGGGATGCGAATGGTGCGGGCCTGGTCGGCAATGGACCGCGTAATGGCCTGGCGAATCCACCAGATGGCGTAAGTGGAAAACTTGTAGCCGCGGCGATACTCGAATTTCTCGACCCCTTTCATAAGGCCAATGTTGCCTTCCTGGATCAGGTCGAGGAAGGACTGGCCGCGGTTCGTGTACTTCTTGGCCACGGAGACCACCAGCCTGAGGTTGGCTTCGGCCATGTGCGTCTTGGCCTGGTGCGCGCGGTCGGCCGCCTTCTTCAAGTGCTCGAAGGTCTTGTAGAATGCCTCACAGGGCTGGCGCACGAATTGTTCCAGGGCGCGGACCTTGGTGTGTTCGTTGTGGAGCGAGGTCTGCTGTTCAGTGGACTTCCGCCGGGCTTCCAGTTCCTCGATGTGCCGCATGCTGCCCTTGAACTTCTCATGGACGTTCCCCGCTACCAGGATCATGTCCTCCAGCACGCGCTGCTTGTAAAAGAACTTCGGGAACACGTCCTGCAGCTTCCGGTCCAGCTTCTGGAATTTGGTCTGGTGCTTCTGGCGGAGGCCCTGGGTTGTGGCCTTCTGCCAAACATTGTATTTGTCGTCCACCTTGGTATCGAGCACCCGAACCTTCTTGATCAGGCTCCGCAGTTCCCGCAAGTGCGCTTCGCGGTTGGCGACCTTCTTGTCCACCACAACACGGTCGAATCGTTCCTTGGGCGGCTCGGACAGGAGTTTCTCAGCGATGGCAATGTGCTCCTTGGCCGCAAAACCGAGGCTATAGACCAGGCGCGTGATATCGCATTCAGCTTCCTCGATACGCTTGCAAATCTCGACCTCCTGCTCCCGGGTGAGCAGCGGCACTTTGCCCATCTGGTTCATGTACATCCGCACCGGGTCGTCCAAAACCTCCAGTCGGCTGTCCTCCTCTTCCTCCGGTTCGGCTGGCTTGGCCCGCTCCACTTCCGCGTGATCTACGATCTCGATATCGAGATTGCGCAGCTTCATGTAAAGGTCGTCGAGGTCCTCCGGCGACAGCCCGTCCGGCAGAATGTCGTTGATATCGTCGTAGGTGACATGGCCGTGCTCGTGGGACAAGTGGAGCAACGTCTTGATGGTTTCAGTCAAATCCACCGCCGGGGAGGATTTGCCGGCCGCATGAACGCCACGGCTGCTGGCATAGGCGGCCTTGGCCTGGGAATCGGTTTGAAGCTTGGCCGAGCCATCGACGGGTTCCGGTGCGGGCAACTTACTGTGGCCCTGAGCCTTATGTGAGATAACAAAACGACGGTGCTGCCGGGGCGATTTGGTGGAAACAGGCCGTCCTCGGGGGCGACCTTGATGCCCGGCTTGATCAGCCGAGTTGTTCTCTTTTCGATTCAGCATAAATAATCAGACGCGCGTAGGCTCTTCTACTTCAGATATTTTCGCAGGCCGCTTAATGACGGCATTTCTTCACTGGCACACATAGACTCTGACTGCCCGCTGAGGCGTCCGAAGACCGCAAACACCAGAAGACTGGACCTAGCCCAACCTACTCCATTCTCCCGAAAGCTCAACTGCGCGACTGTTGGTCGAGCGGGCGGTCATTGCGCCAGGAAGCTAAACCCAGGGCACCCGGAAGCGGATAGTATCGCAAACTCAGGGGCCGCTACGCAAGCAGAAAAGGGAACTATTTTTCGGGCCGCGGAAGCTTCTCATCTCTCTGGTTTGGCGCTGCTGACGGCTCGTCCGACGTAATTGGGGATGGCAGGGGCCCCCAGACCTTGATGAGCAGCAAGAATAGCTGCGGTTCTTCCCGTTTCAGTTCGGCGCGATTGAAAGGGAAGAAGTCATTCATGCCGAAATAGGCTTCCGACATTTCGGCAAAGAATTCCTTGTGGTCGGTGAGGCCGTAGTGTTTCTCCATCCGGCCGTCAATCTGGAGCACGGATTCGTATTTGCGGCTCTCCCGGAAACGTTGCCAGGCGGCCATGATTTCGGGGTCTTCAAAGCCGAGAACCTGATCGTGGTAGGCGTGGGCCAGCTCGTGGAGCACAGCCCAGGGCTGACGGAAGTGGTCTCGGGGGCTGGCAAAGAGGGCCGCATCCGGGATGTGGACGCACTTGGCCAGATTCGTCGAGTAGCCGTGTTCCGACAGCCAGACCGGGTTTGGATGATATTGCATGGAGGTGAGGTTGCCATGGGTGCGATCAAGCCAAATGGCCACGCGCCGAAGGCGCTGCAATCGGTCGTCCTGCATTTCAAGCGTGATTTCGTAAAGGCGGTCGGCCAGCAAACGCAACGCGCGCTGCCCGAGTTCGGAATCCGGACCACGCAGCAACCGGTCATCCACGTGAACCTTCCAGCCTTCAATATTGCGCGTGGTGTGCGACGCGGGCTTGGACACTTCAGGTTGCGCGCCGAGCAACCGTGGCGCAATGCCGAGCGCAACGACAATCCAGATTGCGATGGTTTCAGCCCACTTGGTTGCAAGCGCGTTCTTCTTCTGCTTCATAAATGGCGGTTCGTGCTCAACAAAGAACCAAGCAGAACGAGGTATCTCATGGCTCAAAGCATAGCAAGAGTCCCCCGGATTGCGACACGTGCATGCCAACGATCAGTCAAATCCTCGCCGCTGGTCTCCACGGTCGCGGCGGGCACCCTACTTCGCCGCAACCGGCTCCTTGAAATAGAACCCCGCGATCTTCCTAGCTAGAGTCGTGGCGATCTCCTCGTCGGTATTGGTCAGGATGATGACCGCCAGCTTATCGTCCGGGAAACGCTGGATAGACGCCGAGAACCCCGACGTGGATCCGGAATGACCGATGTTCTTGTGCCCCTCCACCCCCCCAAGAGACCAGCCGAATCCGTAGTTCCGGGTCTTACCGTCGTTCAGTCTGACGGGCGACCACATCTGGAACCCGTCCAGCCCGGTGTAGCTCTTGATGCCGGAGGTGTGCGTGAGCAAGTGCCGGATCGTGACATTCTTCCACGCCTCCGGTGTGTCGCTCAAGTACTTGCTGATGTTGTCGTCCACGGAAAGCTTGCCCTCCTGTGCCAGCAGCAGGATGCTCGCCGCCGTGAATTGCTTGGTGATTGAGCCGATTTCAAACACCGTTTCCGGGCTCACGGGCACGTTTAGTTCGAGGTTGGCCAGGCCATACGCGGCGATCTTCGCCGTTTTGCCATCCTGGATGACTTTCAAGGCGACACCAGGGATGCGGTGCCGCTCCATTTGGTTCTTGATGTAATTGTCCACCCCGTCGGCTTGGGCGGCCTGGTTTGCAGGTAGAACCAGCCAAAATGCAACGCCGGCCAATGCAAGTAGTCTCATGGCCGAATCCTAGTGTGGCTTCCCGGATTTGCTAGTCCGTTTCCGCGTGAGGCAACCCGACCGGCCCTGTCAAAACAGGCAACATGAGCGGTATGTGGAAATGGTGTTCTGAATCCTCAATCCTGGGAGCTGTTTATGTCCAACTTCTCTTACGTCGCGGTTGATCCGCAGGGAATGGAATCGCGAGGCACGCTCGATGTGTCCGATCAGAGCGAGGCCTTGCGGCGAATCAAAGAAATGGGTCTGTTCCCCACTAAAGTGCTGGCGACCGACAAACCCCGCCAGCGTCCGACCGCGACACGGCCAAATCCAAGGCTCACGCGCAGGAATTGGAACCTGGCAATTCCGGTCTTGGGTGGGGGCATAAGGGCCGCGACCCTCGCGGTCTTTACCCGCCAATTGGCGACCCTGGTCGAGGCCGGCATGCCCTTGCTCCGAGGATTGAGGACCTTGCAGGAACAGGCTGAAAACCGTGCCCTGCGGCGGATCATTGAGGCGCTTTCGCTCGTGATTGAGAACGGCAGCTCGTTTGCCGAAGCCCTGGCTCTCCATCCCAGGACCTTTAACCCGCTTTACATCAACATGGTCAAGGCCGGCGAGATTGGCGGCGCGCCCGACGTGACCCTCCGGCGGTTGGCGGAGTTCATGGAAAAGGCGCAGAAGATCAAAGGCAGGGTCAAGGCGGCCATGTACTACCCCTGCGCTGTGTTATCCGTCGCTGTGATCATCCTCACCCTCCTCATGACCTACGTCGTGCCGCGCTTCAAAGTAGTGCTTGAAGGATTGCTCGGTGGAGCGCGGATGCCGACCTTCACTTTGTTCGTCTTGCGCCTCAGCGAGGCGGTGCAGCACCATTTCCTCCTCGTCCTCACGGTTGCCGCCGCGCTGGGCATGGCCTTCCTGTGCTCCCTGCGGACCGGCTGGGGCCGATGGTCGTTCGACCGGTTCAAACTGGCGATGCCTTTGCTCGGGCCCGTCTTCCGGAAAGTTGCCATCTCCCGCTTTAGCCGGACGTTCGGAACCCTCCTGAGCAGCGGCGTGCCGATCCTCCAGGCCCTGACTATCGTGAAGGAAACTGCCGGCAACGTCGTCGTCGGCGCCGTCATCTCGGACGTGCATCAGCAGGTCAAGGAAGGCGACCCCATCGCGCCGACCTTGAAGACCTCAGGCGTGTTCCCGGCCATAGTCGCCGGCATGGTGGATGTCGGCGAGCAGACCGGCGCGCTGCCGGAGATGCTCCTGAAAATCGCCGACACCTACGACGACGAAGTGGATAGCTCCGTCAACGCGATGACCTCTCTGCTCGAGCCCATCATGATTGTATTCCTCGCTGTCATTGTTGGCGGGATTGTCATCGCCCTGTTCCTGCCCCTGGCCACCATCACCACCCAGGCCGATCCCTTCGGCACAAACGGACGCGGCGATAACTAGCCCTGCACTACTCCCGCATCTTGGAGTCTATGATAATCGTCACTGGGCCGTCGTTCGTCAGGGCCACCATCATCATAGCCCCGAATTCGCCAGTCTGGATCGGCTTGCCCAAATCCTGCGCCAATCGGCCGGCGAATTGCTCATAGAGCGGCACGGCGATGTCCGGCGGGGCCGAGCGGATGTAAGAAGGCCGGTTTCCTTTCTTCGTGCTGGCGAACAGGGTGAATTGGCTGACCAGCAGGATACCACCGCCGGCTTCCTGGACCGAGCGGTTCATCACCCCGTTGTCATCATCAAACACCGGCAGTCGGACAGTCTTTCCGCTCAGCCATTCAATGTCCTCGGCCGTATCTGCCTCCTCGACGGCCAGCAGCACCACCAATCCCTGCTGGATGGCGCCCTTTACAATGCCGTCAACGCTCACCTTGGCCTCGGCGACCCGTTGAATGACGGCGCGCATCAGTGAGATTGCTTCGGCAGGCAGCCCAGCTTGGCGAAGGCGACGGCGTAGGTCAGGAACCCGACGATCAGCAGCCAGGGCTCTCCCTTGACCGCCAGCAAAATGCCCCAGCCCAGCAACAGCCCAATGACCAAATACGCCACAATCGCCAGCAGAAACTTCATGCAGCCATCTTAATGCTGTTCCGGCTCCGCGCAAGCGCCTGCCGTGGCACTCGCACTTTATTCGTGACCCGCTGCGCGATGGCTGGTATGCAGTGCGCGCACCGTCCGAACTTATGACCGATCGACGCTGGCTGCGCATTATCCCCGTCGCGCTGGTCATGTACACCATCTCGTACGTGGACCGGACGAACATCTCGCTGGCGCTTGACCCCAGCATCTCCTCGATGATGCGCGACCTATTGATGGACGACAGGATGAAAGGCGAGGCGGCGGGCATTTTCTTCTTCGGCTACGTGCTGCTGCAAATCCCGGGCGGCTATTGGGCGGCGCGCTGGAGCCCCCGCAAGATCATTAGTTTGTTCCTGATTGCCTGGGGCCTCTGCGCCATCGGGTGCGGTCTCGCGCACACCTTCCGGCAATTCGAGGTGATGCGCTTCCTGCTGGGCGTTGCCGAGAGCGGGGTTTTTCCCGCGACCTTGGTGCTTCTTGCGAATTGGTTTCCACGCAGCGAGCGTGCCCGAGCCAACGCTTATTGGACGCTCTGCCAGCCGTTGGCCGTCGCAGGCTCCGCGCCCTTGACCGGCTGGCTGCTGGGAGCCTATGGCTGGCAGAAGATGCTGATCCTGGAGGGGATGCTGCCTTTCCTTTGGTTGCCCCTATGGTGGTTCTGCATCCGTGATCATCCACGGCAGGCGAAGTGGATTTCGACCCAGGAGAGGGACTTCCTTGAAAACACCTTGCTGCGGGAAGCAGCGGAATTGGATCCGCCCCAGCTCGTTTCCATATGGGGACGGTTTCGTGAGCGCACCGTTTGGGTGCTCCTTGCCATGTATTTTCTGCAGAACTGCGCCGCCTACGGATGCATGACCTTTTTCACGAGCAGCATGAAGGGCAGGGGATTCACGGGGTTGCAATACGGAATTCTGTTTGGCATCCCCTATGCCTTGACGGCCCTGATCATGGTGCTTAACTCCTGGCACTCGGATCGCACCGGCGAGCGCCGGGGCCATGTGGCCTTGGTCTATCTCCTTAGCGGTATCAGCCTCCTATTGAGCGTGGGGCTGAAAGAGCATTTCTGGCTTTCCTACGCTTTGATGTGCCTGGCTATCCCGGGGCCGTTTGCGGCTATGGGACCGTTTTGGTCCATCCCCAGTGAGACCCTGCCCCGAGGCGCTGCGGGGCTGGCGATCGGATTGGTCAATGCCTTTGGCAATCTGGGCGGGTTTGCCGGGCCCTACATCGCGGGTTGGCTCAAGCACGAGTACCAGAGTCTGCCCCTTGCGTTCGATGCCCTGGGCGCGGGATTGCTCGTCGGGGCCGGGCTGGCTTTTATGCTCCCGAGGGCAGCTTGCCACCCTCCGCCCTCTCCAGCCTCAGAAGCGCGCTGAGCCTCCGGCTTGACCGAATTGTCCCGATCCTCCTTACTGAGCGTATGTCAACGGTCCCCACGTGTTATCGTCCTGGCTGATGCGATGAAAGCCCTGGTCCTCAAAGCCTACAAACAGTTCGCCTACGAAGAAGTGTCAGACCCCGAGCCTGGCCCGGATGAAGTGCTCGTCGCCGTAAAGGCCTGCGGCATTTGCGGCAGCGACGTGCATGGGATGGACGGAAGCACCGGACGCCGCCGTCCCTCCATCATTATGGGGCATGAGGCGGCGGGAGTCATCTCGAGGGTGGGCAGCCGTGTGGCAGGATGGGCGGCGGGTGACCGGGTCACCTTCGACTCCACCATCTACTGCGGCCAGTGTGCCTTCTGCCGGCGTGGCATGATCAACCTCTGCGATCGCCGACGAGTGCTGGGAGTCTCCTGTGAAGATTACCGCCAGAACGGAGCGTTTGCCGAATTTGTGGCTGTGCCACAGCACATTCTCTATAAGCTGCCGGATGGCGTGCCCTTTGAGCATGCCGCCCTCGTCGAGCCCTTCGCTATCGCGTTGCATGCTATCCGCCGCGCCCCGCCAAGCTTGAACGATGCCGTCGTGGTGGTCGGCGCGGGGATGATCGGCCTGGCGCTGGTGCAAGCCCTAAGCCAGTCCGGCTGCGGGCGGCTCATCGTCGTGGACATTGCAGGCGACAAACTCGCCCTCGCCGCGAAGTGCGGCGCGACGCACCTCATTAACTCCTCGACCGAAGATGCCCCCGTGGCGATTCTCCGCCTCACGCAAGGATTCGGCGCTGACCTGGCATTCGAAGCCGTGGGCGTGCCCGCCACTGTGGACTTGGCCCTTGGTTGCTTGCGCAAAGGCGGCGCGGCAACCCTCATTGGCAACGTGACGCCAAAGACCGAGTTCCGGCTGCAAAGCGTGGTCACGCGCGAACTAACCATCCACGGCTCGTGCGCCTCGCAAGGGGAGTATCCAGCCTGCCTGGATATGCTGGCGCGCGGCGCATTGCACGCAGCGACGCTGCTTAGCGCCACCGCTCCTTTGGCCGAAGGCGCGGCGTGGTTCGACCGCCTGTATCGGAAAGAGCCGGGCTTGCTGAAGGTCGTGCTGACGCCATGAGGCGTGAAGAGTCTAACGTGCAGAGTGAAAAAGAACGAGGATTAGCATGAGCGAGAACCCATTTGATCTCACAAGCAAGGTCGCCATTGTCACCGGCACCAGCCGAGGGCTGGGCCAGTATTTCGCGCGTGCGCTTGCGCGGGCGGGGGCAGATCTCGTGATTACCAGCCGGGACCCAGCCACGCTGGCTCCGTTCCAAGCCGAAATCAAGTCCCTCGGCCGCCGCGCACTGCCGCTCCCCCTGGACGTGCGTAGCCTTGACAGCATCCAGGCCATGGCGGAGGCCGCCGTCGCGCACTACGGCAAGGTCGATATCCTCGTCAATAATGCCGGTTGCAATGTGCGCAAACCCGCCTTGGAAATCACCTGGGACGATTGGAACCTCGTTCTGGACACCAACCTGCGTGGCACCTTCTTCGTATCACAGGCCGTGGCGCGGCACATGATCCCCCGGCATTACGGCCGCATCATCAACATCGGCTCCGTCACCTGCGTCGCCGGCTACGCTGGACTGGGACCCTACGGCGCCAGTAGAGGCGGGGTCAAGCAGCTCACTATGAGCCTGGCCGACGATTGGGGCGTCCACGGCATCACGGTGAACTGCCTGGCCCCTGGCTGGTTCAAGACCAAGCAAAACGCAGTGATGTACGAAGACCGGGAATGGCTCGAATACCTCTGCGATCGTATCCCCCTCAAGCGCCCCGGCCAGCCACAGGACCTCGAAGGCTCGGTGGTGTTTCTGGCCTCCGACGCCAGCGCCTACGTCACTGGCCAGACCTTGCTTGTGGATGGCGGGATCTCTACTGGTGCAACGCGCGCCTTACCGAAGAAAGGGCGTTGATCTAATAACTACGGTGCATTGGCTTCGGGGACGAGGCGATAGAACCGGAGTTGGTTCTTCTGCGCGTCCGGATCAACGAAGTCAATTGAGCCGTTGACGACTTGGTTGGTGCAGATGGGCGTCCAGTTGCTCAGGTCTGTAGTGTATTCGACATGGACCCACGCCCCATCCGGACCGCTCGAATTAATGTGGAAGCATCCGCCGGACAGCATGCCTGTCACCTGTGGCCGCGTCGGATGGTCGAGGATGATGGCCGCGGCGGTTCCGTGCCGCGGATCAACCAGGTAATTGGCCAACGGCATGAGGCGAAGGATGACGGTGCTGGTAATGTCCGGCTGGCCGTCATCAATCGGCATCACGGTAATCATCGCGGTCCTTTGGCCGGCGGGAATAGTGACCCTGCCGAGGAGCGTGACATAATCAACCCCGTTGGAGGCGGTGCCGCCGATGGTATAGGCGATAGCTAGGTCGGCGTTGGTTTGACCTAGGCGGCGCACGGTAAAAACGGCATCCTTGGGCCCGCAATTCGTGAAGTACCGCCAAACGGCGGTGGGG
>Ga0224558_1003161_pt1 | contig 14045 bp, 14 predicted proteins | sample 714S32024metaG_FD_180682 | JGI IMG/M metagenome (GOLD analysis project Ga0224558, IMG submission 180682) | Peat soil microbial communities from Stordalen Mire, Sweden - 717 S3 20-24 | ecosystem: Environmental > Terrestrial > Soil > Wetlands > Peat | place: Sweden: Norrbotten County, Stordalen... | reverse complement strand
CCATCGTGAAAACTCCTTTTCGTGTGCTTGGCTGCTCACGTCTTGGAGTTTTCCGGTGGACTGCCGGAAATGTCAAACGGCTACTGCCACCCCGGCAAAGCCGGGGGATCTCCTATTCTTGTTTAGTTGTGACTGAAAACCGGCTCTGGGGGCCGGCACGATGCGCCAGGAAGCATCGGGCGGCTGGCGTGTATCATTAGGTATGCCTGTCGCCTACGATTTCGCCAGCAAGGAGTTCGACGAGGCGGTGCGGGCCGCGGGCCACCAAGCCTTCCTCGAGACGCTTGCGGCCGGGCTTCCGGTCTTCTATCGCGACGCCGACGGTCTCAATGTGATGCAGTGCCCCGATGGCCGAAGATTCGAGATCCGCTGGATTCCTGGCGCGCCCTCCGGCGAGAACTACGAAGTCATCCGCGAATTGACGGCGCATGCCGCCTGAGGCAGGGTGCCCACGCTCACGGTAATCGCAGGGCCGAACGGCTCCGGAAAGTCCACGCTGACGAGATCCGCCGATTTCGAGGGCCGCGACCGGCTGCTGGATCCCGATGCGATAGCCCGCGGTTTGAATCCGTTTTGCATATCAGCTCACATAGTACTTTGAATCGCGGTTCTTGAAAGCCGGCCGGGTTCCCTCCAAAACGTCCATGATCTTCCTGTTTATAGCCGGACTCTCGATGGCGCCGGACGTGTACGTTACTTTGCTTCCTGCCTTCTTGTCGAGATGCGCATAAACTATCTGGTCTGCATCACAGACGACCGCCAGATTGGGGTTGTGAGTTACGATGACGATCTGCCGGCGCTGCCGTGCTTCTTTGATCGCAGGTACCAATATGTTGAATACGGTTTGATTGTCTAGATTCTCCTCTGGCTGGTCGATAACAAGCGGAACGTCCTCGCTATCGACGAGCAGGTAGAACAGCAGTAATACCGTTCCTCTCTCGCCCGGCGACAGCTCATCTAGTTCCCTTTCGCTCCACAGAAGCCGGTAGCGAGGAGCGAGATACTCAAAAGAGTAGAGGAAGTTGTATAACGCCGCGACGGACCCTTCCTTCTTCAATTGTTCAGACAACACTACCGGTACGGGAGATGTCGGGTTCCTTAGATCACGGCTGAGGTGGTCAATCATCTGATCCAGGAATGCCAAAGCGCCATCACTGCTGCTCCAGTCCGCCTTGTCCAAAACGTCCTTAAGTATCTGGCGGCCGTCTTCGACGCCGCAAAACGAGCCCTTCTTGCCCTGACTTATGAACTCGAAAAACTGCCGTTCAAATCCGCTCTGGACGATTGTGACCTTGAAATCCAGTTGCAGGCCTTTCTGGGCTAACGGATGGTGCTCTATAAACTCTTGGACCGGTTTGTACAGCGTTTTGTAAAGGTCGGCCAGTGACTCAATGGCGGCGTAAATGTCTTTCGCCTTCGCCTTCCGTTTCTCGCCTGCATCTTTGAGTCTCTCCGGAACGGTATCCACCTGCTTCAGAGCGGCCAAAACATACTGAAGCGAGCCGACGGTTTCCACGTCCCCGTGGATCTCTCCTCGCTTGCGCTCCCACTCTGCGACCGCAGAAAGGTAGTTCTGGTATTCCTGGTTCGGCGCGTCAAGTTGTGCGTGAATGTTCCGTAGCCCAATGGCAGCCGCGGCGATTGCCCCAGCGAGTGAACCGGACACGGTGGGGTCGAGCTTAGCTCGGATGACACCAAGGCGAGTTTCAGCTTCCTGTTGGATCGCCGCGATAGCGGAGGTGTCGAGGGTCAGGCGGACAGCCTGCTCGGGGCTAAGCCCCAATTCGCTAAAATCCCCGGCGGAATCCCTCAAGAACAAGGCGTGCTGTTTCTTGAAATTCTCTATTTTTGAGATCAACTTCGCGGCAACTGTGGCCCGGCGGGTCAGTACTTTCTGCTCCTGGACCAGCTCGTCACGTTCGTACCGCAGCATTTCCACGTTCCTCTGGGCTTGAGCGAGCCGCTCTGCTAGAGCAGCCATTCCGTGCTGTTTCTCCGGATCAAGTTCAGGCCTGCTAACCTCCGCCGGTTTTGCCGCTTGATGCGCGTCCAACTCGCGCTGCTTCTCGGCGGCCTGCGCCTCAAGGGTCTTGCGGTAAGCAGGGGACAGCATGGCCTCCAATGAGGCAATCCCCGCGTTGATATCGGCAAGCTCGGAACGCAACAATTCGATGGCCCGATCTGTTTCCGTGGTCTTGTATTCGATCAAACCGTCAAGTGATGCCGCGCCAAGACGGTCCGGCGCGCCCACGTGAGAAAAGATGACGCTCTTTAGTTCTGCGTCGAAGCGACTTTCACCACCGCGCAGTTCGTTGCAGATGTTCTCCAGATAGTTCTGGGGGATGTACTTCACCGTTTCCACAGCTGTCGGGTCAGTATCCGCATCAAGCGGTTTGAATTGATCCAGACCGTTCTCCCAGGAAAGGGTGCCAACAAAGTGCCGGGCCTTATTGTTCTTGGGCTGACGGAACTTAGTGGGGTTCAGAAACGAAAAGGAATCACTGTGTCGGGTTTCCCCTACCAAACCGATGACATCGGTGAGGGCACTCTTGCCACTGCCTTTGTTGCCGATGATCGCGACGAGTCCCGGATTGAGGGGTACTGAGCATTCAAACCACACCTCGAGGAGTTTTGAATCCGGCGTTTTGTGGATCGAAACGGATTTGATGTATTTGGTCGTGTTTTGGGCAACCCGCTGCAGGATGGGTGGAATGTCGCCCCGGAAGATCCGATCATCGGGTTCGTTGAGGAGTTGGCGCAGGCCCTTGAAGGTGGGGTCGCAGCGCATCCAGCACGGTCCGCGCGGAGAGTAGTGTTTCGCGTTGTGGTTATCCGAGCACAGAATCAGTGGCAACTGCCGCCCGATCTTCGGGAAAACCACATCTTCGTAGTCAGCGGCATCTGCGATCCGACCAATTTCCAGAATGTCAATACACGATTTCGCCAGATCTTCCTTGACCGCCTGTTTGAACTCCTGGGCGCTAGCGATTTGCTCAATCGAGTTCGATTTCTTCCCCGCGTGCACCGACACCACGCCGCCGAGATCGTGAATAAGCCCGGCGGCGCTTTCGAATCTGACATAGACCCGGTCGTCGGTGTTGGCCTTCACGGCCGCCGGGGTGATTTTGAGCGGACCTTGCAGCCGTGTCCACACATCCCCGATGTCGCAATCTTCCGGGAATATGCCGATGATGTGAACTGACTCCTTGCCGCCGAGCTCGGTCCGCAATTCAATTCCGGGGAAAATTGTCAAGTCGACCCCGGCGAGCGCCTGAAGACGGCTGATCCGGCCGACATCTATCGTGTGATGGTCGGTTATAGCGGCGGCAGCGATGCCGGCACCTTTCAAGGCTGCGATGAGTTCCTCATCCGTAACAGCCTTGTTCTCATATTCGTACGACGACGGCGTGTGGCAGTGCAAATCCCACTTGCGCCAAACCGAACCGGCAGGCCACGTGGCCGAGCCAGTCCCGCCGACCTCGCTCGTTGTCTTCTCATTGGCAGCCATGGGCCATTCTCCTAGCCGAAAGCGCCTAGGCGTGCGCCGTCGATTTCAAATGCGAGCCCGCCAGCATGTGGTCAGATCCCGCCGTAAGCCTCTCAATTAATAGCGGTTAAGGTCCAAACGATTTTCATTATACACCCTAGGTATTTCTTTGCCTATAGTTTAGGGTCCTTTAGTGATCCACCTTGATATTTGTTGGACTGGACAGCCCGGAACGATGTGTCACAGGCGTACGGAACCGGGCGGCGCGCGGAGGTCATTTCATCCCGGATCCCGGCGTAAGGCGCCGGTACGCCAGGAGCATTGCAAATGCCGCGCTGGCGTTGCGATTGGCGGATACGGCCAGGTTCTATGACAACTGCGGCGACGGCCATCGCCTCATTCTGGTAGCAAACGCGGGTGTGGTGGTGTGGCGGAGCGAGGCGGCTCCGGAATGGGTCAGATTGTGAAGCGGGCTGGATGAGCGCGCGGTTGGTTGCGGGAAGGGGCTTCACGGGAGGACGCGTCACGGTTTCGCGAACGATGCAGCGTTTCCGGACCACGAGCGGCACAAGTCCGACGATACGGCCAAATGGATGCCGGACCCTGGGGTGTTTGCGGGGACAATTCTCGATAGTGCTCGCCTCTCGTGCGCCCCGGTGCCGAGACATGGTGCAAGCCGGCACGATTTCCGTTAGAATCACTGTAGGTGCCTATGGTTGAGATCCAACCTCTGCAGATTGAGATCGACCGCGAAGAGGATGGGAGATTCCTGGCCTCGGTTCCCGAACTACCAGGCGTGATGGCCTACGGCGACACAGAGGAATCCGCTCTCCGGAAGGCGAAGGCGATCGCCCTCCAGGTGCTCGCTGACATGATGGAGAGCGGCGAGGAACTACCACAACCCCTGCGGGTCCTGTTTGCGGCGTGAGCACCTGGAGTTCCACAAAAGCCAGGCGCGTCTACGCAGCGCTGGCCAGATTGGGGTGGACATTAAAGAAGCAGGTCGGCTCTCACAGGAAGCTGCAAAAGCCCGGGTGGCGAAACTTCACCTTCTGCTTTCACGACAACGAGGAAGTTGGGCCGGCAGCGCTGGCAAAGATCGCAAAGGATACCGGGCTTCGTCCAGAAGATCTCTGAGACCACCAGCTATTCCGAGATCGACAGCGCGTACGACAGTCTCAGTCTTATGCAGCGCCACGGGATCGCAGCGCGTTTCTCGTTCCCGATCTGGCCGAATCGCTCGGAACGACATGGACAATCGGGAGTTCCTCTCTTTCTGAGGATCACAATGGCGGAATGGGCGTGATACGGTCATGTGAACTGCGGAGGCTACGGCGCGTCTCAGAAGGGGTGATGTTACATCATCGAAGGCTGGAGTACGGCCTAATTGCCGTGATGGCCGAGGTACTGCAAGATCCAGGCGGTGATTTCTTTCTTCGCAACCTCAACGCCAATGCTAACCGCCATCCCGCCCGACTTTTTGCCCAGCTCCTTTAGCCAAGTGGTTGCGCGCTTTCCCAAGCTAGGTGTCGGTGTTGTCACGTCTCGGGAGTCATGATCCAAGGCTGCTTGCAACTCAGCTATCGCGGAGTCGTTTATGCCGAGCTTGGTGAGGGACTTAGCCAGCGAGTTCCAATCACCTTGAGCTATTTCGATACGTTCAATTTGTGTGAAGTCCCTTGAAGCGATCACGTTTGTGCCGCCAAAAATATACGTAACCACCTGCTGATCGACCTTTCCCTCCGGCAACTCGTCGAGGTTTTCGCTGACGGAGCCGAGATCATCCTTGAGTTCAAGCGCGAAACGCAAAATTCTCGTTTTGATAGTGTCAATCAGACCTACAACCACGGACCCTGGGATCTCCTGCCACGCCCGATTCAGGGCGTAGCCCTCGAAAAACCCCCTCTCGTATAGGATGGTCAAATTAGCTGGCCAGTCGAACTTAAACCGCGAGCCAGGGCCCACATTCTCGTAAGACGCTATTGGCTGACGCAACTCCACTGATTCCGCGAAAATCCTGTGTTCTTTTTTCAGCATCGCTGGCGGTATTGGCTGGTCATTTATCTGTGCGCCAAAGGCACCCATAAATAGCCCTTTGGCCGGAGCTGGAGTGTGTCTGTACTCTGGCACTTCATCGTTTCTGTAGCCGTTCAGTTCGTTCTCCGCCCAGGTCTTTAACCGCTCGTTCTTTAGGGTGTGGGCTAACACCAAGCACTTACGGAGTAATGTCGCAACCGAACCTTGTTCGCGGGCTGCGAGGTCGATTATTTCATCTAGTAGTTGCATAAGGAAACGTCGCTAAATCCCGCCCGCTCAAGTTCCCAAACGCTGGTATCATCGGCGCGCCTGTCGTAGAGACCCTAGCACGTTTCGCGATCTAGCACAACATAACGTCCTTTATGTTCGATAAACCACGCAACCACTTGAAACGGCATGCCCTTCATCCTGCCAGCTCGGTCGACCGCCTTCGCGCCTGATCCACTTTGACCGCTTGTCGACTCGTTGAAATGGGTTTGATCGGATTAGGGCCGCAAGGCGGCTTCGGTTCGGCAATGGCGCGCCCACCGGAGATGCGACCGAGGTTTCGGAGTCCTCGTCGGCGCGGCCGTGGCGCGGGAGTCCGCGACGCGAACTCGGAGCCGGGGAAGGTTCGGCACCTTTCCCTTCGTACGGCCTTCCCACAGGCCTTGCGAAACCGGCCGGGGCCGTGCAAGCTGGGGAAGTATGCCCGAACTGCCGGACATCGCGGCTTACATTACGGCGCTGGAACCGCGCGTGATGGGGCTGCCGCTCGAAGGCGTGCGGCTTGTAAGCCCGTTTCTGCTTCGAACCACGACGCCGGCGCTTTCGGAAGCGGCGGGAAGAACTGTGCGCGAACTGCGGCGAGTGGGAAAGCGCATCGCGATCGGCCTGGATGGCGACCTCTGGCTGGTGCTGCACCTGATGATCGCCGGCCGCCTGCATTGGAAGCCTGCCCACGCGGCCCTCAGGGGGCGCCAGAATCTGGCGGCTTTCGATTTCCCGCCGGGCTCGCTCACGCTCACAGAGGCCGGCAGCAAGCGGAGGGCATCGCTCCACGTGGTGGCAGGCGAGGCCGGCCTGCTCGCAATGGACCCGGGAGGCATAGACGTTCTCACGGCCGATCTGGCATGCTTCCGCGCCGCGCTGATCCGTGAGAACCGGACCCTGAAGCGGGCATTGACGGATCCCCGCATCGTCAGCGGCGTCGGGAACGCGTACTCGGACGAGATTCTACACGCCGCGCGACTCTCACCCCTCGCTCTGACCCGCAAGTTGACGGGCGACGAATGGGACCGGCTCTTCGCGGCGACTCGCGACACGCTCGAACTGTGGGTCGGGCGCCTGTCGGCGGAGGCGCGCGCGCGGTTCCCGGAGAAGGTCACTGCGTTTCGCGAAGGCATGGCCGTTCATGGGCGCTATGGAGAACCGTGCCGCCGGTGCGGCGCGAAGATTCTCCGGATACGCTATGCGGACAACGAAACGAACTACTGCGCGAAGTGCCAGACCGGCGGGCGGGTGCTCGCCGATCGCGGGCTTTCTCGGCTGCTGGGCGCCGACTGGCCGCGCACGCTCGATGAATTGGAGGATCTACGGCGGCGTTGAACGGGCGGCGGTTGAGCGCGACCGCTTCTACAGCGACAACTGAGGCGGCCCCGCCGAGAGACTGGGACGCCTGCCGGGGGTGGTCCAAAGAGCGTCCCGATGAGTCGGGACGCGGCAGACTGAGAGTCTGCGCCACGCCGCTCTCTGAACGTTATGCCGTAACGAGCCCTAAGCCGCGTCCTCCACTTCCATGGTGAGCCGTTTGCCCAATACCGCCAGGGCGGCCTGGATCTTCTCGGCTTTGGTTTCGTGCGCGGGATCGAGCATACGGCGCACAACGCGTTCATCGACGTTCAGGCGTCGCGCCAACTCGGAATTGTTGATGCCGTGGTCCCGCATCGCGAGATAGAGGGCCAGCTTGGGAGCGAGCCACCAGGGGACCGGGATCAGGCGCTGGCCGCGTTTGGCGCGCGATGGCACGGGGATTTTTTCGCGCCGCGAAAGGCGAATGGAAAGATCGGAACCTAAGGCGTCAATGGCTTCCTCCATTGCCTCCGACAGGTTCCTGCCATCGGTTGCTACACGCGGGAAATCGACGAATTCGACCAGGACGCGGCCGTCCGATCGGGTTGAGAGTTTGGCGGGATACGTAAATGCAGACATCGAGAACTCCTCTTCGCCAACTTCTATTCCGCGCCCTTCGCGCTTCTATGGTCGGACAGAACTGTCCGAATGTCAAGAGCCCGTCAGGAGAGGCACTCAAGGAGCGACCTCGGGTTTGCGCCCGCGCTTTGCCGCTTATTCTACAATCAACCCAGGGAGTGAATCATGAGAACGCAAAGGCTTCTGTGCGGGGCGATTCTGCTTTCCCTGGCGGCGTACGCGGCCGACTGGCCGCAGTGGCGCGGACCGCAGCGGAACGGGGTTTCCGCCGAAACCGGGCTGCTGAAGGAATGGCCCAAGGAAGGGCCGCGGTTGGTTTGGCAGGCTAAGGACATCGGCGATGGCTACGCCACTCCCTCCGTCGTGGGGAATCGTATTTATCTGCTGAGCAACCGGGGGCTGGACAACGAATTCGTGCAGGCGCTATCCACCCAGGATGGTAAACAGGTGTGGGCCACCAGGCTCGGGAAAGTCGGAAATCCTGACCAGATGCCTTCGTTTCCCACGGCCCGGTCTACACCAACCGTCGATGGCGGGCTGCTCTATGCGCTGGGCTCCGATGGCGACCTGGCGTGCCTGGAAACGGCGAGCGGCAAGATTCGATGGCAGAAGAGCCTGCGCGCCGATTTCGGCGGCCATCCAGGGCGGTGGGCCTATGCCGAATCGCCGCTGGTCGATGGGGACGTGGTGGTGGTGACGCCGGGCGGCGCGCAGGCCACCATCGTGGCGCTGAATAAGAAGACCGGTGAGACCATCTGGAAATCGGCGGTGCCGGGCGGCGACGACGCGGCCTATGCATCGCTCATCATCGTGGAGGCCGCCGGCCACAAGCAGTACGTGCAGTTCCTGGCAAAAGGCGTTGCGGGAGTGGACGCCGGAACGGGCCAGTTCTTGTGGCGCTACGACGCGACGGGCAAAGGCAACACCAACATACTGTCAGCCGTGACCAGTGGCGGATACGTCTACAGCTCGCAGAACCCGGGTCCGGGGGGACTGCTCCGCCTGACGGCCGCCGGCCAGGGTGTCGCAGCCGAGGAGGTTTACCTCCAGCGGGGCCTGCCAAGTAGCAAAGCCGGCGGTTCAGTGGTAGTTGGCGCGACCCACTATGGCACCACCCCCGAAGGGCTGGTGGCAGCCGATTGGGCGACCGGCAAGGTGCTGTGGCTGGAGGCCGGCGCGGGCGGCGGCGCGATTCTCGAGGCGGAGAACCGGCTCTATATCCATGGCGAGAATGGCGAGGCGATCCTGGCGGAGGCGACGCCCGAAGCCTATCGCGAGAAAGGACGCTTCACGCCGCCGGACCGGCCGAAACGAACCAGGGTCGCGATGGAGAAGGCTTGGACGCACCCGGTGGTCGCCAACGGGCGGCTTTACATCCGGGAACTCGACTCGCTGTGGTGTTACGACATTAGCGGCAGGTAAATTCTTCGCGGGCCAGAGCGGCCCAGCGGCGTGAGATTCGCTCGCGCGTCTCGGGCGGAATCTAGCGGACGGTCGCGCTCAAGAATATTCTGCGCCGCCTGCGAACCGCGCTCACCCTGTGCGGCGTGGCCGTCGGAATAGCGCCTTCACCGGCAGCGGCAAGTCCACCCTGCTTCACCTGCTCGGCGGCCTGGACGTCCCCACCACCGGCGAGGTCCTTTTCCGCGGTAAGAATCTGGCCCACTCCTTCGATCTCGACGCTTTCCGCTCTCGTTCGGTCGGCTTCGTCTTCCAGGCCTTCTATCTGCTGCCCACCCTGCGCGCCATCGAGAACGTGCAGATGCCCATGTTCGAAAGCTCGCTCACCCTCCGCCAGCGCGCCGAAAAGGCCGCCGCCCTGCTCTGCGAAATGGGGCTTGAGGACCAGTTCCGCCAATATCCCAATCAACTCTCGGCCGACGAACGCCAGCGTGTGGCCATCGCCCGCAGCCTCGCCAACGACCCCGAAATCCTCCTCGCCGACGAGCCCACCGGCAACCTCGACAGCGAAAACTCCGCCCGCATCATGTCCGTCCTCACCGGCATCCGCGAAAGCCGCAACCTCACCATGATCGTGGTCACTCACGAAGAGGCCGTAGCCCAATCGGCCGCCCGCAACATTCACATTCGCGATGGACGCATCTGCTCCCGGTGATCTATGCACCCGCCGAGAATCCTCGCCGCTCTCCTTCTGCTGCCCGCGGCGGTTCCCCGCGCCGCCACTCTCGATGAAGTCCTGACCCGCCTGCGCGCGGCACGCAACAGCGCCGACTTCACGGCATCCGCGCGCCTGGTCGACGTGGCCGCCTCCGGCGAGCGCCAGAGCCACGCCATCACGGTCAAGGCCCACGCCTTCCCCGACGGCCTGCGCATTTTCTGCGACGTCACCAACCCGCGCGTTCGCCTGCTCCTGATCGCCCCCTCCACAGGCCGCATCGTAATCCGCACCGGCCACCCCGGGGACGCCGCGCCGAAGGAACTTCCGCCGGAACGTTGGGGCGAAGGGCTGCTGGGCACGAATTTTGCCTACGAGGACCTGATCGAGAACCAATCCACGTGGCGCCGCCAGACATTGCTGCCGGATGCTACTTACGGCGCCCGCACCTGTGTCGTCCTGCGCAGCGAGCCCGGCACTGCCGACCAAACCCGCTATGCCTCCGTCACCTCATGGCTCGACCACGACGTCTACAGCACCGTCATGGTCGAAAAGGTGGTCAAGTCCTCCGGAGAGTTGAAGCATTTCATCTACTACGGCCTCCGCGAGGTCAGAGGCGTGTGGTCCGCCAGCCAGATCGAATGCAAGATCGAGGGCAAGCCCGGCTCTTCGCTGCTGATCATCAACCGCGGTTCCGCCGCCCCCCATCACACCCGCGCCGCCTTCGATCCGGCGCTGCTCACCAGGCCCTGAACTCTGCCGTATTGCGTTAAACGCGGCGCGGTAGTATCCTTGAACTGTGATCCGGTCGTTCCGGGACAAGGAGACCGAGAGGATTTTCCGGCGCGAGTTCAGCCGGAAGTTTCAGCGTATTGCCACGGTGGCGAAGCGAAAGCTCGATCAAATGCATGCGGCGGCGGCCATTTCCGATTTAGGAGCGATTCCAGGGAATCGGCTGGAGACCCTCGCCGGTGATCGGGCAGGGCAGCGCAGTATTCGGGTCAACGACCAGTGGCGGATCTGCTTCCGCTGGGTTGAACCCGATGCTCTTGAAGTCGAGATAGTGGACTATCATTGAGGGACGCGAATTATGGCCAAGAAGACCAAGATCATGCCGCCGATTCACCCGGGTGAAACCTTGCGGGAGGACTTTCTGAAACCGCTGGGCCTGACAGCCAATCGGCTCGCGATGGAGTTGCTGGTGCCGGTAACCCGGATCAATGACATCGCTCGCGGCAAGCGGGCCATCACAGCGGACACCGCACTCCGCTTAGCCCGGTACTTCGGAACCACGCCCCAGTTCTGGATGAATCTTCAGGCGAATTACGAGTTGGAGTTGGCACAGGACGCGGGGGGGCCCGACATCGCCGACCGGATCAGGCCGCATCATCGGGCAGCGTGACGGTCAGCCGCGCTGGCGGTGAGGGTGGGAGTCAATGAGGGCGGGCAGTGAACGTGAATGACAAAATCCGGAAGCTGGGCCCGGTTCAGCGCAAGAAGGTCGAGGCCCGCGCGGCGGAACTGATTGAGGAAGAGATGACATTGCGTGAGCTCCGGATGGCACGGCAGCTCACGCAGGTCCGCATGGCCAAGGCGCTCGGGATCACCCAGGACAGCGTTTCCCGTCTCGAAAGGCGCAGCGATCTTCTGCTGTCCACACTTCGGAAGACCGTCGAGGCGATGGGCGGCAATCTGTCCCTTGTCGCCGAATTCCCCGACCGCGCGCCGGTGGTGCTGTCCGGCATCGCCGACGACGATCCGCGACCCAACTTGGCCGGGCGGAGACACGCGCGTGGTTAACGGCCAGGTGAACACGACCGAGCCTGGGACGTCCTCGGCTCCGTTCAAATCGGTCATGCTAAACTGGAATTCTCAACGCGGAGAGGTGGCAGAGTGGTCGATCGCGCCCGCCTCGAAAGCGGGAGTACCTTTACGGGTACCGGGAGTTCGAATCTCCCCCTCTCCGCCAGCTCTCATTTCCATTCCATAGTGTTGCTCGGGCCCTGCATCCGCGCGGCCAGCCGCCGGTGGCGCACGAGGACCGGGTCGAGCGAAATGGTTCTCAGCTCGCCATCCTCCACTACCACGCGGCCTTCCACCACCAGCGTGCTCACGCGGGTGGGCGCGCACAGCAGCAGGGCGGAAAGCGCATCGCCGGCGCCGCTGTAACCCACGTCCCGCAGATCGAAGAGCGCCACATCGCCGCGCTTGCCGGCTTCCAGGCTTCCGATGTCGTCCCGGCCCAGGCAGCGGGCGCCTTCGACTGTGGCCATGCGCAACGTGTCCGCCACGTTGAGCGCGGCCGCGCCGTGGATCAAGCGGTGCAACAGCAGGGCCTGGCGGGCTTCGGCCAGCATGTGAGAACTATCATTCGAGGCGCTGCCATCCACTCCCAGTCCTACCGGGCACCCGGCGCGGCGCAGAGCCAGTACGGGGGCGCTGCCCGATCCCAAGCGCATGTTCGAGCTGGGGCAATGCGCAATCCCCACACCGGCGCGGCCCAGACGGGCGACTTCACCCCGGTTGAAATAGATTCCGTGCGCCAGCCAGGTGTTGGCATTGAGCCAGCCAACATCTTCCAGAAGATCGAGCGGGCGTTTCCCAAAGCGGTTCAGGCAGTACGTCTCTTCATCGCGAGTCTCGGCCAGATGGGTATGCAAGCGAACGTCGTAACGGGCGGCCAGAGCGGCGGTCGCGCGCATCAGTTCCGGGGACACGGAAAACGGGGAGCACGGGGCCAGCGCAATGCGCAGCATGGAACCCGGCGCGGGGTCGTGATACTGCCGGATCAACCGCTCGGAATCCGCGAGGATCCGGCCGTCGCTTTGCACCACCGAATCGGGCGGCAGTCCGCCCTTGCTGCGGCCCACGCTCATGCTTCCGCGAGTGGGATGGAAACGAATGCCGATGCGGCGGGCGGCTTCGATCTCCGCATCGATCAGCCGGCTGTGGCCGCGCGGGAAAAGGTAATGGTGATCGGTGGTGGTGGTGCAGCCCGAGAGCAGCAGTTCGGCCATTCCCGCCAGCGCCGCCACATGCATGGATTCTTCGTCGAGCCGCGCCCACAGTGGATACAGCGTCCGCAGCCAATCGAACAGCTCGGCATCGGCCGCCGCGGGGCACGCGCGCGTGAGCGTCTGGTAGAGATGATGGTGGGTATTGACCAGGCCCGGCACGGCCACCGCGTGGCGCCCGCTGATGGTGCGGTCCGCGCGCGGCAGTTTGGCCGGCCGCGTTCCAACCTGCCGGATCTCCCCATCCTCGATGTAAAGGTGCGCGTCGCGGAGGACAGTATTCTCCGCATCCATGAGAACCAGGGAGTGGATATCGCGGATGAGCAAAGAGCGCGGCATTCAGGTAATCAACTCCTGCCTGCGTAGAATATCGGGCAAGCCATCCCCATCAGGCGCAATGTCGAATGGTTGTGTAACCGCGGACCGCGCCGACTGGACATCCTTCAAGCCGTTCCCTGTGATCAGCGCCACCACGCTGGCGCGGCGCCCGACCGTGCCCTCCGCCAGCGCGCGGCGCAGCCCGGCGACAGCCGTGGCGGCCGCGGGTTCGGCGAAAATGCCGGTCACCCGGCCGATCGAGCGCATGGCCTCGAGAATCTCCTCGTCGGTCACGTTGATCATGGCGCCGCCGGATTCCGCCACCGCCAGCACGGCTTTCTTCCAGTTTCTGGGGACGCCCACGGCGATGCTGTCGGCGAGCGTGTGCGGCTCGATGGGCCGCATCGGTTCGCCGGTGCGAAAAGCTGTGGTGATGGGGGCGGCGCCTTCGGCCTGCACGCCCAACATGCGGGGAGTGCGCTCCGTCAGCCCCAGGATCTTCATCTCGCGGAAAGCCTTCCAGACTCCGGCGATGGTGCAGCCGTCTCCCACCGAGACCGCCACCCAATCGGGGGGCTGCCAACCGAGTTGCTCGCCGATTTCGAGGCCCACGGTCTTCTTGCCTTCCACCAGGTAAGGATTGATGCCGGAATTGCGGTTGTACCAGCCCCAGCGGTCGCAAGCCTGCTGGCACAACTGGAAAGCCTGCTCGTAGCTGCCGCGCACGCGAAAAACCGTGGCTCCGAAAATCAACAACTGCGTGACCTTGGGCTCCGGCGCGCGTTCCGGCACGAAGATGACGCTGCGCATCCCCATGGAGGCCGCCATACCCGCGCACGATGAAGCCGCATTCCCGGTGCTGGCGCAGGCGATGATCTGGCGG
>Ga0224558_1003159_pt1 | contig 14054 bp, 13 predicted proteins | sample 714S32024metaG_FD_180682 | JGI IMG/M metagenome (GOLD analysis project Ga0224558, IMG submission 180682) | Peat soil microbial communities from Stordalen Mire, Sweden - 717 S3 20-24 | ecosystem: Environmental > Terrestrial > Soil > Wetlands > Peat | place: Sweden: Norrbotten County, Stordalen... | reverse complement strand
GCATGCAGGCCCTGACCCTGAAAACAATCTTGCGCAAGGTGCCCGGCGTCAGGAAACGCAAATGACTGCTCTCACGTATGTTAGGTGCTAACTACGCGCCATTCCAGGGTAGCCTCAGGGTGGCTTCCGGGTGCTTACCGGTTGGCTACCAGATAGCCTCAGGGTGGCTCCAAGGTAGCCTGAGGGTGGCTTGAAGCCATTCATCATTCATCATTCCCCCTTCTGCATTCCCTGGGCTTTGCGGTGGCTTTCCCTCCTCATTGGAAGTTGGATGTTGGCCCAACCTCTAGTTGGCCCGTTCCCGGGGGCTATTACCTTTTTTACTTGCCGGCCCTGCTCCATCGGGGCTAATCTTACAGCATGAGCGGGGCAGTGCCAAGCAATTCCGCGTTTCTAGGCCAATACGCACTTAGGCGGAAATCTTTCCGTCTAAACAAATAGTTAGCGCAGAGGCCGAAATGAACCCTTATCAGCGCAGAAGAATCTGGAGTTTGCTCGGTATGTTCTGTGGCGTGGTCTTCGTCTGCGGCGGAGTCGTTTTCCTTCTCGAATTGCTGGTGTCGCGGTCCATCAGGGTGCCTTGGCCCGAAGAGCCCGTCGGCGCGGTCTCGGGCGGCAAGGCGTGGCTCTTTGTTGGCAGCACTATTATCTGTGGTGCTGGAATGCTTTGGTCTGCGATGCGTGAGCTACGAAAGGGCACGCGGTTATGAACGGGGGCGCTAACTTTTCGGTGGAGCGAATGCCGGCGGGGGGCACCTGTTTACGTATTTGTGCGCTTGCGGCCCGCCGCCATCTCTCACCTCTGCGTTAGCGGCGAGAACGCGCAGCAAAGCCATGAAAATCCTATTCTCATCCCCGAGCGAACCGGAGGTTGGGCTGCTCAAGAGCGTGCTAGACGAGGCCGGGGTTGCCTGCGAGATCCGGAACGAGAACACTCACCCAAATCTCCCTGGCGCAGCGTTTCAGCCGGAGATTTGGGTTGTGAACGATGAGGATTACGCGGAGGCCTGCGAAGTGCGTGACGCATGGCGGGGGTCTCGCCCTGCAGAGAGCCCCCAGCAGGCAGCCGGAGGGAGCGAGTCGGCTCGAAGCAACGCGCTTCTTTACACGTTCACTGGACTTCTATTGCTCGCGGCAGCGGTGGTGTTGGCTTCGCAGTTTGCATACGCCGGAGACTGGAGGCGTTTCACAGGTGTCCTAACCTTTTTCGGGCTGCTCGGGGCTGTGTTCTTATGGACAGGGGTGGCGCAACTGCGTGGCCAGCGAAAGAAGGGATGATGAAAGGGCCGCTAACCAAAGCGATGCACCGAATGAGCGGCACGCACGTCAGGCTGCGATTCGGCTGTCACAGGATGCCGCTCATCGGTGATCTTCGTCGTTCGGCGGTGGCGATGGTAGGAAGCGTTTGGTCAACTACAAAAAGCGTCACGGGGTCAGCCCATAGCTTGGGTCATTTCCAGCACCTCCTTGGGTCAAATCTCCAGTTGGCCTTGGCGCGCTGGCGGCGCGGCCTACGCGCATGCATCTGCGCCAATTCCGATTCGTCCCCCTCACGCCACTCCCCGCCAGCCCCGTAGAGCGATTTGTGACCGCAGATCGGCCGGTTGGAGCCGACACTCCCAACTGCTCCCAAAAGCGGCTCCTGAGCCCGCCAGACGCGAATCCGGGGCCCTCCAGCCGCCTGGCTCGCCCAAGTCAGTAAACGGCCCACCCCCAAGGACTTTATAAAACCATTCGACAACCCTGGGAAGGGTCTTTAGCCTGTCCTTCCGGAATGAAGATCTTGTTCCTAAACGGCCCAAACCTGAACCTGCTTGGCCAGCGGGAACCCGAAGTGTATGGACGGATGAGTCTGGCCGACGTTGAGGCTAAAGTCCGCGCCCGGGCGAAGGAGCTAAAAGTAGCAGTGGAGTTTCGTCAGTCCAACCTGGAAGGCGAATTGATCGCCTGGATCCAACAGGCCAGGGGCAAATTCGACGTCATCGTGCTCAACGCCGCCGCCTACACTCATACAAGCGTTGCGCTGCGCGATGCCATTGCGGCGGTCGGCGTGCCGACGATCGAAATCCACCTGTCGAACGTCCATGCGCGAGAGGAGTTCCGGCACAAGTCCCTCATCGCCCCGGTGTGCCGCGGCCAGATAACCGGCTTCGGCGCGAATTCCTACGTCCTGGCCATCGACGCGGCCATCGGCCTTAATCCGTGAGTCAATCCGGATACCGAGAGGGCATTGTTGAATACGTCCGCGCCCAGGCCAAGCCGCTGGACAAATTCAGTCATCAGCCCCGGCTTTATCAACTCGCGAAACGGCTTACCGAGGGTCAGCCCTGCGATGATGACGTGCTTTTCGCTGCGGCGTGGCTGCATGACCTCGGGGTTTTCACCGGCCATCGTCCCGAGGACCCGACCGCGCTGGCGGCTTGGGACCACGTGGCTTATGCCTGCCGCCAGGCGCCGCAGATACTGAGGCAACTCGGCTTTCCTGAAGCCAAGATTCCTGCGGTCGTGGAAGCCATTCGGACGCATCTCGCTTCAGGCAGGCCAGTTTCGTTTGAGGCCACGTTGTTGCGCGATGCGGACCTCCTCGAACAACTCGGGACTATCGCCATCCTCCGCACCGTCAGCAAGGTGGGTCGTGACACACGGTTTGTCCGGCACGCAGACGCGGTGCGAGTCCTGCGCCAGCAGGTCGAGCAATTGCCGCCTCAACTGCGGCTTGCCTCGGCGCGTCGCCTCGCCGGACCGCGGGTCGAGATCTTGAAGGCATTCCTGGCGGCGGTGGAAACGGAGTCAGACGGAAACGAATTGTAGCCCGATGCCTCGACCGAGCGGAGTATTGAACACATAGGCGCGACCATGAAACCGATGGCATACGAATTGTTGGAGAGAGTCCGTCAGCAACAGCCGGTCGTGCATCACCTAACGAACTGGGTGACCATTTGCGATTGCGCCCAAGTCGTGAAGAGTCTGGGCGCGTCGCCGGTAATGGCCCATGCCATCGAGGAAGCGGCCGACATGAGCCAAATCGCTTCCGCCCTGGTGTTGAATATTGGGACGCTGACAGTTGAGTTTGTCGAAGCCATGAAGCTCGCCGCTCGAAGCGCCAACCAGAAGGGCATTCCCGTGGTTCTCGATGTCTGTGGGGCAGGCGCAACAGCCTTGCGCGACCGGAAATGCCTCGAGCTGATCAATGAAGTCCGAATTGATGTGATTAAGGGAAATGCCTCTGAAGTGGCGCGAGTCAGTGGTGAAAGCGTCAAGACGCGGGGAGTTGACGCGACGGAGGTTAGTGGAGACCTGGCCCTGCTGGCGGAGAAGCTGGCTGCTCAGCGGAAGGTCACCGTGGTGATTACGGGCAAGGTAGATATCGCCACCGATGGCAAGCAGACCTACCTCGTAGAGAATGGCCATCCCATGATGTCGCGCGTGGTCGGGACCGGGTGTATGGCCGCCTCAGTGATTGGAACGTTCGCGGCGGTAGAGCACGATTTGGCCTTGGCGGCCACGTGCGCCCTCGCATGTTTTGGGATTGCGGCTGAAGTTGCCGCTGAGAACTCATCTGGCCCCGGGTCCTTCAAAGAACAGCTATTCGACTGCCTCTACAACCTGGACAAGGCGACTGTAGATCGTATGCAGAAGATAAGGGCGTGAGGGGATATTCCATCCCGGCTAATCCGCCGGTGAAATTCATTTTGACTCCCTTACGGGCGGGGACGATGTTGCCGGCCAAATACTAGAAACGCTATGTTCAAGAACCTAACTATCGTATGTGCCGCAATGGCATTTTCTCTATCCATTTTCAACGGCACAGCCGCTGAAAAGAAGGGTGTGGACCTCTCCAAGATCCCGCCGCCCTCAGACAAAGCTGGCGTTACGTACGCCGTGGACATCAAACCCATGCTCGAAAAGTCATGCACCAAATGTCACGATGGGGAGAAGCCTAAGGCCAAACTGCGCCTGGACAGTCTCGAAGGCGTGCTCAAAGGCGGCGAGGACGGCAAGGTGGTTCTGCCCGGCAACAGCGCTGGCAGCATGCTTGTCCACAACATAGCTCATGCGGGCGATCCGGATGGCTATATGCCGCCGCCTCGAAACAAGGCTGGCATTGGGCCTTTGACCAAAGAGCAGATCGGGCTCGTCCGGGCTTGGATTGATCAAGGGGCGAAGTAGGCGAGACGTGACTCGTGATGCGTGAGGTCGGCGGGTCGTGGGTGCGCTAGCGTCTAAGGCCGCGCCAGTCCTCTGGCGCTTTCTTATCAACTAACGCCAATAAGAAACTGAAAGCGCCAGAGGGCTGGCGCAATCCAAGACCTTGCGGAGATTCGGCTGACATGACGCCCTAAGCCCCGCCGTTGATCGGCTGGCGCTTGAGCTGTCGCAATTGCTGCTGCTGGCGCAACAAGTCGAGTCGTTCGGCCTCGCTACATTCCGGCTGGTTCGCGCGCTGCATCAGGGCGGCAAATTGGCGATCAATAAACTGATTGCGCAGGCGTAACGCCAGGTCGGGCAGTTGCTGCGACGGATTGGGGATCGGACGCGGCTCAGCGGTGGCTTCTGTCACCAGGCTCCGCATCTCAGGCGTCTCGCACTCGTCGAGGAAGGCCGCCAGGCTGGTCCACGTCTGATTTGCATCAGCAGCAAGACGCTGCGCAACGATTTGCCTCGCCAATGGGTGCTGCAGCCAGCCCGGATCCAGATGCGCGGCAGCCCAGGTCACAAGATCGTCATGCAGCAGCAGGAGCTTCAGCAGCCAGTATTCGTGGTTGGATGGCCTTTGCGGGCTGGGACTTTCTTCGACCGGCGGCTCCGCGGTCTCGGGTGTCGGCGCCTTTGCCCGCGACAGTTTCCTGAACTCGGCGCGGACGGCGTCCGGCGTGACGCCCAGGCGCAGCGCTGTCTTTTGCGCGTATTTGTCAATCAGGACTCCGTTGCCGGTTTTGTGCACGGCTTCGGCCATGCCGCGCAGCACCGTTAGTCGTCCTTTGTCCGTCGTCATTTCGTTGGTGGCGCAAAGGCGATTGAGGTAATAGTCGAAAAAGCCATCCGCCCGCTCGATGAGCTGCTTGAAAGCAGCGCCGCCCGAGGCTTTGATGAAACTGTCCGGGTCATGAGGGGCAGGAACCACGACCACTCGAACCGCCAGACCGGACGACAGCAGATTATCGAGCGAGCGGACGGTTGCGTTTTGTCCCGCTTCGTCCGAGTCGAAGCAGAGCACGACCTCCTCCACGTAGCGCTTAAGGATACGCGCGTGGTCGGCCGTGAACGCGGTGCCTTGGGGGGCCACGACGTTCTGCACGCCGGCCATGAAGCAGGCGATCAAGTCGAGCTGCCCTTCGCACACAAGGGCGTAACCCGCCTCCAGCACGGCCCGTTTGGATTTGTCCAGCCCGAAGAAAACCTTGCTCTTGGTGAAGATCGGCGTCTCGGGGGAGTTGACGTACTTGGCGGTCTTCTCATCGCCGGACAGAACCCGCCCGCTGAAGCCAATGATCCGTCCCTGCTCGTCGCAGATAGGGAACATCAGCCGTCCGCGGAACCGGTCGTAGTAGCCGTCGCCGTCCTGCTTGCGCAAGATGAGGCCTGCCTGTTCAACCAGCGCGAGTTCGTGGCCTTTACTCTTTGCCCAATTCACCGTGTCGTCCCACAGCTCCGGCGCGGAGCCCAGGCGGAAGAGCTTTACCGCTTCTTCGGGCACGCCGCGTTTGGCGAGATAATTGCGCGCGATCTGGCCGCTGGCTTCATTGGCGAGGGCGTTTTGCCAGCGCTGAGCGATCTGCTCATGGATTTGCAGCAATCGTTCCTTCAGATGGCGTGACTGCTGCTCGACGGGGTTCTTCTCATACTCCAGGGGAATCTTGGCCCGGTCTGCCAGCCGCCGCACCGCCTCGGGGAAGTCAATGTTCTCATGTTCCTTGACGAAGGCGAACACGTCGCCGCCCTTGTGACAGCCGAAGCAATGGAAGATCTGGCGGTGGGGATTGACGTTGAAGCTGGGGGTCTTCTCTTTGTGAAACGGACAGAGTGCAACGAAGTTGGCCCCCGCGCGCTTGAGCGGCAGGTACGATCCGATCACATCCACGATGTCGCTGGCAGCGCGGATTTGTTCAAGGGTCGCCGAAGAAAACAGGCCAGCCATAGGGACACAAGGGTAGGCGCCGACACAAAAAAGACAAGCCTTGGGCCAGCGCCCTGGCGCATCTTCATACTGCCGCCAAGCCCGGCGCGCGGACATTCCTGTCCGCAGCAGCGTTGGAAGTGAACCGGTGCATGGATAACCAACATCGCGACGCGTCCGGACGTTGCTGCGGACAGGAATGTCCGCGCGCCGGCCGAGGTGGGAGGCCGCCTCAGCGCCTGAACCATTCCGCGGTACAAGTGCTCAAAAGGGCCGACTCTCCCCGACCTGCTGTCCGGATCCCGATATGGGGCGAACGGATGCCGGACCCGAGCCTCAAAATAATTGTAAAAAGGTTGTTGACAGGTGCGGCGTACTGTCATACTGTCCTATGACAGAATATAACAGCAGGACAGACAATGTTAATTCAGCTTAATTTCAAATCCGGCAAGCCGGTTTACCTGCAAGTGGTGGACCAAGTGAAGGCGGCGGCGGCCTCAGGAGCGTTGCGGGCGGGCGAGCCGCTGCCTTCAATCCGGCCGTTGGCGGAGCAGTTGCGCGTGAATCGGAACACGGTGGCCAAGGCGTACACCGAGCTCGAAGGGCAGGGAGTGATCGAGACCATTGCCGGCCGAGGCTGCTTTCTGAAGGAGAACAATTCCCCGTTCCGGAAGGACATCCGGCTGAAGATGGTGGCCGAGGAGATCGATGCTGCCATCGTGCAGGCCCACCATTTGCGGGTAGAGAACGAGGATTTCCTGGACCTGGTCAAGGAACGCCTGGAGGTATTCGAACAGACAAACAAGGCCAATGAGGCAAGAGCGAAGGAGTAATTATGAGCACCGAACCTTTCGTCATTGAAGTCAACCACCTGGTTCACAAATATGGCCGCACTGAAGCCATCAACGATCTGAGCCTGCGGGTGCGCCGCGGCCAGTGTTACGGCTTTTTCGGCCGCAACGGCGCCGGCAAGACCACCACCATCAAATGCCTGTTGAACTTGCTCCGCCCGGTGTCGGGATCGGTCCGTGTGTTTGGGCTGGACCCGGCCAAGGAGGAGGTCGCGGTCAAGTCGTGGCTGGCGTATGTGCCGGACAATGTGGCGTTTTACCCGTGGATGACCGTGCGCAACATGCTGGATTATCTGGCGTCCTTTCGCGCGCACTGGAACCACAAGACGGAGCGTGAGCTGCTGGGGCAGTTCCGATTGGACGACACCAAGAAGGCGGGTGCGCTCTCACGTGGCCAGAAGACGCAGTTGGCGCTCGTGGGAGCGATCTGCGCCGAACCGGAGCTGCTGGTGCTGGACGAGCCAACCTCGGGGCTGGATCCCATTGTGCGCCGCGAGTTCATCCAGACGGTAATTGGGGCTTACCAGGAGGCCGATCCGGGCAACCGCAGCGTGTTTGTCTCGACGCACTTGATCAGTGAGTTCGAGGGGCTGATTGATGAGTTCACGATCCTCGAGAACGGGCGGGCGGAGTTGACGCTGGGGGCGGACGAAGCGCGGTCGCGGTACAAGAAGATTCGGGCGCGCTTTGCCTCGGCGGCGCCGGCGGTGGATTTCCCGGAGGCGCGGCATATCCGGCGCGAGGGCCGGGAGCTGGAACTAACTGTGAACGGCCACTCGGAAGAAATCCTGCGTCGGCTGCAGGCGCTATCCCCGGAAGAGCTAACGACGGAAACGCTGACGCTGGAAGAGATCTTCGTGGCGGCGTTGAAGTGATGGGAGGCGCTATGAATGCGAGGCTGATTAAGGAAACGCGAGCGCTGCTGCCGGTGTTTGCCTGCACGCTGCCGCTCATCGTCGTGCCCTCCCTCATTTGGCCGTCTGAAGGCTTCGGTTATTTCGCTCTGGGCGTGGCTTGCGTGTTGATGGCGGGGAGCACTTTTGGCACGGAGTTCCAACACCGGACAATCTCCTTGCTGCTCTCACAGCCGATCCCTCGGTCGGTCATCTGGCGCGAGAAGATGATCATCCTGGGAGCCGGGATGGTGACGAGCCTGGCCGTGTTGGTGGTTTGCCTGGTAGTCTCACCTCCCGGGAACGGCCATCAGGATTGGGTGGTGCTGGCTTTGATTCCGCTGTGCGCCTTTTGCGGAACACCGTTCTGGACGCTGGAGATGCGGCAGGGCATCGGCGGAATGGCGGCCGCGGTGGGTTTTCCGTCTGCGGTAATGGCGGTGTGTGCGCTCGTGAACGAGCAGTTAGGCGTAAAGAATGAAGCCGCCCTGGTGACGGCCATCCTCACCCTCCTCTTGATCTACTGCGCGGTCGTTGGCTGGCTGGGGTACGCCAAATTCAAACAACTGGAGGCTGTGGATATGCCTTCGAGAGAGTTGAGCCTGCCGGTTGGTTTGGAGGCCATTCTTGTGGCACCGCTGACAAGGATCTCTTCGCGGTTCGGCGGACCGGTTGCCACACTGCTCAAGAAGGAGTTTCGCTTGCAGCAGATCAGCTTCCTTCTGGCCGGGGTGTTCGTCCTGATCGCGCTGGCCGGGTTCTGTCTAACGAAGTCCCACCGCGAGGTGGCCGCCGGGATTGTGGGGGGCGATCTTTTCCTTTACGCGCTGATACTCCCGTTGATTGCCGGGGCAATGTCCGTCGCGGAAGAGCGAGGGTGGGGATTGGCCGAATGGCATTTGACTCTACCGCCATCCACGCTGACACAGTGGTCCGCAAAGATGGTGGTAACGCTATCAACGAGCCTGGTCCTGGGCCTGTTATTGCCAGCCGTCATATTCATGCTCGCGGATCCACTGTTCAATCGGTCCGGTTCGGGAACCTCTCTGCCGCCTGCGTGGGCGATCCCGTGCTGGGTGCTGGGCCAGTTGCTGTTGACCAGTGTGGCGGTTTATACGGCCTCCTTCGCCAAGAATACGTTGCAAGCCATCCTCGCTGCTTTCGTCATTCTTGCCGCACTCGGAGGTCTCATCTGGTGCGCGATTTACTCGGCGCATTATGGCGCCTTCGCTCCGGTACAATGGATGGGTCAGCCCCGCGTTGACGAGTGGCTGATATTGCCTGTTCTTTCCATAGCCCTGATCTCTGTGCTATGCTTGTTCCAATGGCTCGCCTGGTCCAATTTCCCGCGCTACGGTCTGCGCATTACCCGGTTAATAGGCCAGTTTGCCGTGACGCTCCTTGTCGTTTGGCTGATCGCATGGTTCTTCTTCTCGGCTCTGATTTTCTTGAACGGCGGATTCTAAGGTAGCCTCAAAGGCCCTCGAGCAGCAGGTCTGCCAGGAAATCCACCCACTCGATGGAGACTGGTTCGGACAGCTCATACGAGCGGTCGAAGTCTTCCTCGAATAATTCGCGCTTCAGCCGGGTCGCAAAAGCAGGGTCAGAGGTGGCGACATTGTGTTCCTGGCAGAGCCGGAGGCTGAGGTGATTCAAGTTGGCGGAGCCCAGGCAAGCCCAATCATCAACCATCAACGCCTTCACGTGGGTCATGCCCGGGTAAAAGTAAACCCGGACGCCGTGCTCCAGGAGGTAGTTGGCCAGGACAAGGTTACTCCGACCGCCGGGCTTGAACTCATTGACGCGCGGCAGGACGACGCGCACGTCCACACCGCGGTTCCGCGCCCGCACCAGGGCGATAATCACCCGCTTGTCGAAGAGATAGGGGTTCTCAAGGTAAATATAGCTTTGCGCTTTGCTAATGGCGCCTTGGACGGCCGCGCTGAATGGTTTCCAGGCCGTCTTGGTGGGCAGCAGACGCATCTTGATCCACCGGTCCTCGGGCCGGGAGGGGGGGATTTCGCGCGGGCCTCGAGCCAGCTCGGTGACGTAGGCGAAGTCGCCCAGCAGCCCCTCGTGGGCCCAGTCGTGCCGGAAATCGTTTTCGAGCGAGGCGACCACTGGCCCTTGCAGTTCCACCATCAAATCGTGCCACTCGTAGCGGTATTCACGACCCAGGTTCATCCCGCCCATCCATGCATGGGTTCCGTCCACCAGGAACACCTTCGAGTGGTCGGACGAAAACCAAGGGTTGAGGAACGGGCGCACCCGGACGCGAGAGTCCTGCTTCAGGTAGGAATACATCGAGGTGGGGGCGATGAAATCCTCCGACATCGGAGTGTCGGGAGGTGCCGCTCCGCCGCCGATGGTGCCTAGCCGGTCGAGGATCACCTTCACTTCCACCTGGCTTGATCGCTCCTTCAATTGGTCGGCCACGCCGGTTCCGACGTCGTCCTTGTCGAAGATGTAAACTTCGACATGGATGTGGTTGGTGGCGGAGGCAAATGCCTGCTTGAGCCGCGGGAAGAACCGTTCTCCGTCAATCAACAGGTCGAGCGAGCCGTCCTCCCGCCGCGTGCCGGTGTAACGATCCAGCCAGGCCTCCCACTGAGTGAGATCCATGCCTTGGGTATGGCTTAGCAATGGATAGTGGGTGGTGGGTCTGGGGAAGGGCAGCCGGACAAACCTGAACACCGACTCCACGCCCAAATCGCCGAGACGGGCCACGCTGGAAATGGGGTTTTTGAGCAGGGCCAGTCCGTGGCTTTCCAGCAGCATGGCGCTGATGCCCTGCGCGGTCGTCGAAAGCCCGAGCCCCCGTTCGGTATTGTCGTATAACGCCGCCGGCGACAGCCAGATACACTGGCGCTGCCGGCGGTCGAGCAAGAGCGGTTGGGGAAAACGCCGGGCGTTCGGCGCCAGCAGAAGAAACAGCGAGTCGCCGGAGTGTTGCCGCGCCAAATCCTGCTCCACCCTATGTGCCAGCATTGCCAGGGTCTCCTCCACCGAATATCGGCGATCAATAATGATCCCTTTGGGCGAATCGTCAACGGAGCAGAAGCGGGACACCCCCTCCGTGTCACGATATAGCAGGCGGTCTTCGAGAAACCCCTGGTAATAAGTCCCGTGCCCCAGGGACGCCGGAGTCAGCGCCTCGAACAGGTTGGTGGCAAGCCGGCCCCACTCGGCCCCGGCAATGACGGTCGCCTCGCGCCAGCCGCGTTCGCCTTGGGGCATGCGCGGAAGCTTCTGGTCCCACCGCAGCAGTCCGGATTTAACGCGATACCCGTCACTCGGGATACGATGCCGGTCCCAACGTGCGCTGAACTCCTCCACGCCTGTAGCCGTCTGGAAATAGAACCGGACCTGGTTTCCTTTGACAAAGACCCTGGGAGGCGGTGTGTTTGAAGCGGTGAGACTCCGCCACTCATCCAACATTCGCTGCTTGGGCACTGCGGCGCCAGCATGCCTGCTGGTTGCATCGCATAGAAGCATGAGCAGGGCAACCGTCGCCGCCGTCAATTGCTTTGCGGTGCGTCCTACGATCATCGTCTAACCAGTGAACAACCAGCGTCATGAGAAGTCAACCGCGCCTCCCCCCCTTCTGATGTGGTTGCATCTTGCCGGTGCCACCGGACCGCGAACCGTCTCGGTTCGCAGCGCGTGCGCCCATCCCAAAGGGAGAAGTCTGATACCTCGTTGCGCCTCGACTCAACTGACTGCCGGCGCTTTGCGAAATCCATCGAGCCAATGGCGCAGGCTTAGAATCGGGTGCTGCCACAGCATACGCGGACCCGCATAGCGCATTACCGCCCTGATTTGTTCCCGCCGCGCGCGCTGATAGCAATGAACCGGGCATTTGGCACAAACAGGCTTCTCCAACCCAAAACGGCAGCGTTCCAGCCGGATGCCCGCATAGTCCAGCAGCCCTTGGCACTCCGGACAAAGCGTCACCCTGGTCGCGTGATGGTCTCGGCAATAACAGGAGATCATCACCGAAATGGTTTGCCATTCTCGGGTAAGGCGCTTGCCGGGGAAGCCAGGCGCGGCCGTCCTGCCTCCCTCCGTCGCCGGCCCCGTCTCAGTGGATTCGATAATCGCCAATCTGGTCATTGTCGGTTTGAGCTTAGCCTGACGGGTACCGCGCATCCTTGACGCCAGTCAAAGAAGTGATCTGGCCGGGCTGGACTAATGCAGCACTCCCAAGACTACCCCTGGCACCGGCCCGCGGGGATAGCTCTGGCCTAAGGCCGTCATCGCCACCTCACTGAGCCGGCAGTCCAATCCCCCCGGGTTGGCGAAGCCCGGCTCGAAGACGCGGCTGGCCTTGTCAATGCCGAGTTCGGCTTGAAAGTCGCTCAGTTTCGCATAGCTCTTGTGCCGCCCCCATGTGACGCCCCACGCGAACCAACCTTGGCCCGGTTCGGCAAAATATACGTTCTCCTCAAAGCTCAGCCGCAGCTTTTCCAGCGTAAGTCCTTCGGGCTGGCCGTGGCTGCTCGTGGCCGCGTAGGCGCCCGCGATATCGCCGGGTTTGGACGCATCAACTGCGGGTGACGCCTGGCTCTCGACTGTTTTGGCCGGCCATTGACGACCGTCTTTCATGTCGAACCAGCCCAAAATCTGCGCATCACGGTTCAGAGCGATGATGTTGTGTCGAATCAGTTCATCGTGATTCCAGATCGGCACCTCGGCCTTCTTGCCAATCCTCGGAGTCGTGCGCGTCTGCTCGCGAAAATTGAATCCCTCCCGGTTGGCCACAATCAGATTACGCTCGACCTCACACTCCGGACTGCTGGAAAGAGAGATGCCCGCCTGCGCCCCCCAGGCTCCGGCGGTCGCAGCGAAACCGTTGCCGACGATCACGTTGTCGTGAGCCTGCAGGCCGAAGGAAATCTCGCAGAAGATGCCGCTGTCCTCGTTGTCCGCCAGCAGGCATTGGCGCACCGTGCAATGCTCGTTGCCGATATCGAACCAAACGCCGTTGCCGCGGTTGCGCACGAACTGGCTTCGCTCCAGCACCGCATCATGGCACAGCACCAGCTTGTCGCCGCCGGCCTCCCACCCTCGGTCGAAGCCCTTGGTGTTGTTGTTCTCTACCAGGCATTCCGTGAATAGCAGGTGATGGGCGCCATTCGCGCCAAAACCTATCTGCCCGTTGTCTCGAAAGACACACCGGCGCACGACCTGCTGTTCGCCGGAAAAGGTCGCTCCGCTGGCGTTCATGGACTCGGCTATGCAATCTTCGAGGAGGTCATGCGATCCGGCGAGCACCACCGCCCCGTGCTGTGCCATATTGGCCGCAAAGCGAAACCGCAACCCGTGCAACTGCACCCAACTGCCTTCCACCCGCACAGTCTCTTGCCGGACCGACGCCTCCGCCAACACTTTGTTCAGGTCGCGGCTCCCTGGATCCCAGACCTGCAACACCTGGTTGGAAACATCCACAAAGAACGTCCCTGGAGCGAGCTGGCTGCCCTCCAGCACCTGGCGAAGCAGATAGTCATCAATAGCCACCTGTTCGCATCGGCCAATAAGACGATGATACTCGTCGTCCGGGTGGGTCATGTGCTTGGACCACGGGATGAATCGGTGCTTCCAGGGCACATGGTAAACCGGCGACCCTCCCTCCGCTCTTTGCCAGCCGGTCAGGCGGTCGGCTCCTGTGAGCACCACACGCGCGCCCGGAGCCGCCTCGAAACGGATGGGCGCCTGCTCCGTGCCGCTGGTATGGAACACCACCTGTTCGCGATACGTACCGTCGCGGATCATCACGGTGTCGCCCGGCGCGACTTTAGCTGCCGCCCGGCTGATGGTTTTCCAGGGCCGCTCCCTTGTCCCGTCGCCGTCATCGCTGGCCTGCGGATTGCGCTGCGCGACCTCGAATGTCGCTGCCTGTGCGGAAACGCTCGCTGCCACCGCGAGCCACGCCGCACACCCCAAATACTGCCAATTCACTCGGTCAGTGAAACAGAATTCTAGGCCCGATACCAGCCCCATCCACAAGTGGGCCGGATTGCCCAGGGAAAATTCTCCTCCGTGCTTAAACCGTTGACAGCACTAGCATTAGCCCGACTTCGCGGATTAGAGGGTGCAACCTTGCGTAACCCGTTGGCAATCAACGCAGCGACGTCAAAGGTCGGCACTACAAACTCTTTAGCTGGTGTCCATGATCCTGAGAGGAAATCTTGG
>Ga0224558_1003158_pt1 | contig 14057 bp, 10 predicted proteins | sample 714S32024metaG_FD_180682 | JGI IMG/M metagenome (GOLD analysis project Ga0224558, IMG submission 180682) | Peat soil microbial communities from Stordalen Mire, Sweden - 717 S3 20-24 | ecosystem: Environmental > Terrestrial > Soil > Wetlands > Peat | place: Sweden: Norrbotten County, Stordalen... | reverse complement strand
TATGCCATTGGGCATTGACGTGGTAGAAGCGAGTGGTTGAGTCCGCCGACGAATCGGTCAAAACCACCGTACTCCCGTTGCCGCTCACAGTCTGGACGGGTGTCCAGGCCGAAGCCCCCGCAGTGTTCTGGTACTCGAGAATGTAGTCCAACCCGAATTGTGTGCCCACCGTAGCGCTGAAAGTGGTCCCGGCCAGGTGTGGCTGTTGCAGCACGGGCGGGACGGCTACCACCGGTGCGAGCTTGATAACGTCGGCTACGGCATACGCGTTGGTCTGGCCCGAGCCGCTGACCGCCATCTCGAGGACGTTCGATCGAGTGGAATCCAGCAAGGGAGCCCCTAAATAGACCCACTGGCCGGACGGCAGAGACGCGACGACGAATTGGGCGACGGTGTTGGAATCTTCGTCAGAGATGGTGAAGGAAACGTTGCCCGCCGCGTTGGTCACCGCGGGGACCTGAGCGAAGATGGCGTAGTGGCCGGTCCAGGTGAGCGGCAGGGACCATTGCACGCGGGCGGTGTTGTTGGACGCCAGGGGCGCCATGCGGGCGTCCAGGCCCCACGCGAAGGCGGGGCTTTGCGTCCAGGCCCCGCTCACCTCCTTGTACTCCGAATCCAGATTGTCCAAATAAAGATCGTCAGGAAGGTAGCGCAGGATGCGGGTGGACAGATTGCCCAGCTCATCGGTAACCGCCAGACCCACCTTGGCGATTTGGCTCAGAGGCACCGGCAAAGTGACGAGCCAGGAGTTGGTGGACGACGGTTGGCAGGAGACAATCTGGTAATCCTGGAGCGCATCACGGACCGCCACGAAAGGCTGGGCCTGGAAAATCGGCTTGTCAACGCTCACGGTTAGCGTCAAGGCGTCCCCCTGCACCGTCTGGGTCACGTCGAGTTGGGGCGGCGGTTGGTTGGAAACGCCTAGCCACCGCTGCATTGCTTCAACGGCAGTGCAATAGCGGAATGAAACCGCTGGATAGTTGGAAGCGGCCACCTGGATGAGATTGGCGGCGTTAGTTATCATCGTAAGGTAGTTCTCGGGCAAATGGTTCCAGAGGCAGGGGACCTGGTTGGTCCCTTCCTGCGCGAGCGCGAAAATCTGGTTCATGATTGTTTGCGTCAGATTCTGCATCTTAATTGAGCGCGTGTTCCAGCCCTTGCCGTCGCCCGCTACCTGGTAATTGGTTGTCGAGGGGTGGAATGGAATAAAGTGAGACGTCGCCTGGGACCAATCCTCGACACCGGCGATCGGTTCCGGGTCGGGCGCCCAAACCTTCTTGACGCCGTAATCGTTGTGCAGGCAGTACGGGAGGAGTTGGTTTAAGTAGGCCTGCCAGTCGTTGTCCATGAAATGCCAGCCACTGCGAAAGGAAACAGGGAAGACGCCTTCCTCCAGGAGGTACTGCGCCAGGGTGACATCGAAGTCTGCCCGGCAGTCGGCAAAGGTCGGCGATTGGTTCCAGTAGGAGTTGGTGCCACCGTTGTAGTCGCTCCAGATGAATGTGTGGTAGTGAAGCGAGACTTCGTCGCCCAGTTGCTGAATGCGGTCGCCGTGGTACTTTTTCATCAGGTACAGGGTCATCGTGTTGTCCAGTGGCACGTTGAGATTTGTTGCGTCCCGATAGATGTTGCCACCCATCATCCACCAGGTGATTTTTAGCGACTGGCCGAATGAGTCCTTGAACTGGTCACGGAAGCCCTGGTCCATGACCTGATAAGCCACACTCGTTGGGGCGGTGAAGATATCCTGTTTGTAGAAGGGATAACGCGTATATGCATCTACCGTGGTCGGGCTCCCTACCGGATAGTTCCAGATCGCCGTGTCCGAGCCGACCACGAAGAACACAGTTCCAGGTGCTGCCCACGCGGAGATCAGCGATAGCCTGGTCAGGCAAACCAGCGTCAGGAGACTGAGAGCGTGTTTTGAAAATGCCCTCATATGGCTTTCACGCGTCTGATCATGATCCGGATCATGCAAGTCCGAAACATCGCCGCACAGTGGTCCAGGCGCAACTAAAACCGGTGGCAACTGGTAAGGCCTCAGTCATGGCGGGTAGGGCGGGCAGTCCTCTGCACGCCGGGCCGGGATCATGGGCGTTCCACGGCGTGCAGAGGACTGCCCGCCCTACCTCCTTTCGCCATCACTGAGGCATTATGGTAACTGACACCGATCGGAAAGAGACTCGGCGGGCAGACCGGAGTGAGTGGCGCCGCTAGCTTGAAATCGGTCTAATCCCTGTAACCTGGGCAACCCTGCCGCAGTCTATACCCTGTACCCAGGCCCTGCGGGACGCTATGCCGCTCGCGGGCTGGATCGCACCGGTGCTCGGCCTGGGGACCGGGCTGGAGAGAGAAGGAGGAAGGTTCCAACAAGCTTGCAACAGGCTTGCAACATGCCTGCAACTTCGTTGCAACTAGCGCCCTGCTCCGGCACTGCCAGGGTGTTACGCCGGTGCCGCTCGGGGGCCACGACCGCGTTGCTCTCGCCGAAAAGCCGCGCTCCTGCACCGTCGGAGCTCCGCCCTGCGTGGTAGGAGCGGCAAGTTACGCCCGGTGTGGGCTTTGGCAGTCTATTTGCATTGAACTGATAGGGTTGGTTGGTTTACCATGCAGGGGTGAAGATATGCGCGCCACTGCATGTGAGAAGAAGCCAGGGGCACGAGCTTTGGCGTGCGGGGAGCGGGAATCAACTGCTTTCCACTATTGTGGTTGTTGCGGTCCTCGGCGGAGCCTCGGCTCCTGCGGGCGTGCTCGATTCGCCCGCAATCCCTACGGGTGTCCTCTACACCAACATTTTGATGGCCGAAGTCCCTTGGTCAATACACGTGGTTAAAGTCCAGCGAGGCAGTGCTTTATACGAGATTCAATCGAGGCATGCCGGTCGAGGCGCGCTCGGGCTAAGCACGCTGAGCGATCAGACTACCGCACTCGATCCGGCGCTGGGCACGGCGGTGGCTGCTATCAACGGAGGCTTTTACCGTCGGGACAACGCGTATGCCGGTTGTCCCCGCGGCCTCCAAATTGTCGAGGGTGAGGTGCTCAGTGCGCCTTCTGGCAACGTCAGTTTCTGGATAGATGTTTTGGGCGAGCCGCATACGACGAATGTCTCGTCCCGGTTTGAACTTACTTGGCCGGATGGCCGGGTGACGCCGTTCGGATTGAATGGAGAACGCTCGCGGAACGGGGTCGAGCTCTATACGCCTGCGGTGGGAACCTCCACGCGCACGGCGGGCGGAAGAGAACTGGTGCTGGAGCGGCAGGAGGGCAGCCGGTGGTTACCCTTGCGGATGGGTCGCAATTACCCGGCACGAGTGCGCGAGGTTCGCCAGGAGGGAAATACATCCCTGGGTTCCGATATTATGGTTCTCTCGTTGGGGCCCGGCATTATGAGTCAATTCCAGAGCGTTGGAACGGGGGCGGTATTGCGGGTTTCCACGGTGTCTCAGCCGGCGTTGCTTGGCGCCAGAACGGCTCTCAGCGGCGGCCCATTGCTCGTGCAGAGCGCAAAACCCCAAAAGGTAAGGTCTTCGCCTGAAGACCCATATGAGTTCAGTTCCATGTTGGAACGGCATCCACGCACCGCATTTGGGTGGAACAAACAATGCTATTTCCTGGTCCAAGTGGATGGTCGCCAAAGGGATCTGTCGGTCGGAATGACGCTGGATGAGCTTTCAGCCTGGCTGGTAAAGCTGGGTTGTGAGGAGGCTTTGAACCTGGACGGCGGCGGCTCGTCCAGCCTGTGGTTTGAAGGACATGTGCGCAATAACCCGTGCGACGGGTATGAGCGCGCTATAGCCAACTCGCTGCTCGTGGTGCGTAAAATGGCAAGCTCGGGAGGAACGCGCGGAACGACGAAAGGCCCGAACCTGATGGAAAGGAGCAAGGGAAATGAGCATTGAGGAAGCCAGGCTGAGGGTTACGGTTCGCAGTTCGGGGATAGGTATCTCCCGGCTCCTGGTTTTGGCGCTGGCCGGGTCCACAAGCGTCTTCGGCGCATCCAAACCGGAACGTGCCTTTTCATATACTAACGAAGTAGTGTCCAGGATGCCGTGGTCAATTCATGTCGTGAGAATCGAGCGTTCCCATCCGGAGCTGCAGCTCTGCACTACGCTGGGCGGAGGCACGGTCTTGGGTATGGGAATCCTCACTGACCAGCTTAAGGCCCTGCCAGTGGAACTGGGTACACCTCTGGCGGCGATAAATGGCGACTTCTATGAGAAAGCCAAGGATTATCCGGGACGTCCGCGAGACCTGCAAATCCGTAATAGCGAGGTGGTAACCCATCCGGCGGGCCATACCTGTTTCTGGATTGATCCTCAAGGGAACCCGCAGATGACAAACGTCTATTCGTGTTTCAGGGTGGTTTGGCCAAACGGCAAAGCAACGCCCTTCGGGTTGAATGTGGAGCGAACTAATGACGCCGCGGTGCTGTACACGTCAGTCATTGGGGCCTCCACCCATACCAGGGGGGGACTGGAATATGTCCTTGAGAAAAGCCCCGAATGCAAGTGGCTGCCGCTGCACGCCGGGCAAACTTATGAGGCTCGCGTGCGCCAGGTCCAAACCGCCGGAGATACAAGACTTGATCGGCAGACCGTCGTTTTGTCCATTGGGCCTGGCTTGGTTCCAAGTGTGCCGCCCCTGCGACCAGGAGCCACCGCGCGTCTGATCATGGAAACCACCCCGGACCTCTCGGGCGTGGAAGTGGCCATTGGCGGTGGTCCGGCACTGATCAAGGACAGCAAGATCATGTCATGGAAAGGGTGGCTTAACACTAATATTCAACATCCGCGCACTGCGGTGGGCTGGAACAAGACGCACATCTTCCTGGTCGAGGTGGACGGGCGCCAGATCGACCTATCTTTGGGCATGACGTTTCAGGAATTGGCGGAGTATATGCTCAAGCTCGGCTGCGAACAAGCCATGAACCTGGACGGCGGTGGGTCCGCCACCCTCTGGGCTCTCGGCATGGTACGAAGCAGTCCCAGTGAAGGACAGGAGCGGCCCTCGCCCAATGCTCTGGTGGTCGTCAGGAAGAATTCGCGACCGGTGGCACAATGAACCTGCGAGCCCACAGTTTAACGCAACTCTGCCTACTGTTGTTCGGGAGCGGAGCACTTTGCGTGGAAGCATCATCCTCTAGCGGGACTCCGGAGAGGCGGCAACCGCCGGTCCTGCCTGGAACCGACCTTTTCACCGCCGGTGTGATACCCCGGCTTCGGATCGAACTTGAACCCGGCGCGTTGGAGAGTCTGCGCAAGGAGCCGCGGGAGTTTGTGGCCGCAAAGGTATCTGAGGGATCGGCGGTTTACGCGAAAGTCGGCGTCCACCTGAAGGGTTCGACCGGCAGCTTCCGCCCGTTGGATGACAAACCGGGTTTGACGCTGGATTTCTGCAGGTTCGACCAAGGCCAAAAGTTCCATGGCTTGCGGAGAATTTACCTCAATAATTCGGTGGAGGACCCAAGCTTTGCCAATGAAAAGCTCGGGAGTGAGCTTTTCCAGGCCGCTGGAGTGCCAGCCCCTCGAGTCACGCGGGCAACGCTCGTGTTAAATGGGCGCAAGTTAGGCCTCTACGTCCTCAAGGAGGGGTTCACCGAGGATTTTCTCGCCTGCCATTTCAAACGTGTGGGCGGCGGGCTGTATGAACCCGAGGAGGGTCATGACATTGATCAACGTCTGAAGCGGAATTCGGTTCTGGCCCCTGTGGAGAACCGAGCGGCGGTGGAGACACTAGCCGCTGCCGTGGTCGAGCCCGACCCAGCCCGGCGCTGGCAGCGTTTGGAGGCGGTGCTGGATACCGACCGTTTTTTCGCTTTCATGGCCATGGAAGTCATGCTCGGACATCGGGATGGCTATTGCCTGGCTCGAAATAACTTCCGGGTTTACCACGACCTCGATACCGGCAAAGTCGTTTTCTTCCCTCATGGCATGGACCAGTTGCTGGGCACGGCGGATCTGCCTTGGCAGCCCAGTCTGGCCGGCCTGGTGGCCCAAGGAGTCATGGCAACTCCGGAAGGCAGACAACGCTATGCCGCCGTGTTCAGTTCCTTGTTCACGAACGTTTTCAAGGCAGCAGCGCTGACGAGTCGGGTGGATCAATTCGCCATGGAGTTGCGCCCGGTTCTGAGTGGGAGTGAATGGGATAGCCTTAGAAGCGAGGTTGCGATAGTGAAGGACCGAATTGTGCAAAGGCAGCTCAGTTTACAATCACAACTGGCCCGGCCCCCGTTGCGGCTGATCGAGCCTCAAGCTGGGGAAGCGCGCCTGGACGGATGGCTGATTGCCGAAGCGCCAACGAAGGGTAAGATGGACCAGGTCAATGGGCCCGGGAATGTGCGCTCGTTGCACATCATGGCCGGCGCCGAGACCCTGGCATCCTGGAGAGCAAGGTCACTGATCGGGCGCGGGCGTTATCGCTTCGAAGGCCGGGCGCGCGTGGCCGGCGTCCAGCCCCTCCCTTACGGCTTGCATCAGGGGGCCGGACTCCGCGTCGGCGGCAAGGCCAGGCAAATTGACTCGTTGACGGGCGACTCGGTATGGAGGATGCTTACTATGGAGTTTCAGGTGGAGCAAACCACCGAAGAAATTGAGTTTATTTGTGAACTTCGTGCCCATGCCGGGGAAGCCTGGTTTGACCTCGACTCTCTCAAAGTGGTGCCGCTAAAATAGATTATGAGAACAAATGTAGTTTCGAGAGCCTTCACGCTCATTGAATTGCTGGTGGTCATAGCGATCATCGCCATCCTGGCCAGCCTGCTCCTGCCCGCGCTAGCTCGGGCCAAGGCGAAAGCCAAAGACATTAGTTGCATCAACAATGTGAAGCAAATTGACCTTGGCGCTCGGATGTGGGCCAGCGACCAGGGAGACAAGTATCCCTGGGACGTGGACGTCGCTAACGGAGGCAGCAAGGGCTCGGCCGACTGGACGGATCATTTTCGGGTGCTCGCGAATGAACTGCGCAATGTGAACCTGCTGACCTGCCCGGCGGATACGGACAAGCTCAAGAGGATGACCAACAACTGGACCACGCTGCGGGGTGATCTCAACGTCAGCTATTTCGTCGGCACGAACACGGGTCCCGCAAAAACCTATGTCATACTGCTGGGCGATCGGAATGTGACCGGGGGCGGTGGCGGGCTGGATCCTTCCTGGAATGTTTACCTGGGGAGTTCAATTGATGCGGCATGGGATGGGAACCAGCACATGCTAAAGGGTAATCTCGGCATGGCCGACGGGAGTGCGCGCAAGTTCGCCACCGCGGTGCTGCGGGAGGCGATTAGTGCCGAGATAGCCTCCGGTGTGACGAATGTGGTATTCTCCAAACCCCGGGGCGTATTGTAGGTGCGCGACAGCAAAGTCATTCAAGGCGCCGCAGGCTTGGTCACGCTGGGAGCGGCTGCGATTGTTTGTCTCACCTGGCGGGGAGGATTTTCTCCCCGGCTCGATTCGAGGCCGCATGATGCGGTGGGGTGGTTCATGGCCCAAGAGACTTTGCGGCATCTGCAACCGGGGGGCCAGGTAATCCTTATCGCCCGCGACACCACTACGTTTCAGAATCCCGCGACGGATGTTCAACTGGCGAGCTTTCGGAACACCCTTCGCAAAGCGCACGTGACCGTTGGCTTGGTCCAGTCGCTCCAAGTGGATCCCTTGCGCCCAGTGGAGGTGCCGTCGGGTGACTTCCAGGAGTTGATTCGAAAAGCGCCGAAGGGGAGCGTGATTGTTTCTTTCATGGGACCTCCGCCGCTGCTCAGCTCAGTCCAACGCCAGCAATTGGAGGAAACCAAGCCGGCGATTGTGGCCTTCTGCCCCGGAAGCCTGCCCGAACGCGTCAATCTGCCGGCTTTGTTTGAACAAGGCTTGCTCCAGGCGGCAGTCATCAGCCGCCCGAACCCGTCTGCATCAACTGCAACGCCCAGGAGCCTCCAAGGATGGTTTGACCAGGCGTTCGTTGGGATCACGAGCGCGGACGCCACCAGTCTTTCTGCGCGGTCGGACAGGCCATCGCCGGCGAGGTCGCCATGAGAACTTGCCCAAAGTGTCTTGCCTTCACGCTGACGGACTTGTTGGTAACGGTGGCGATCCTGAGTATCCTGGCCGCGATCGTGGCAAACCGGCTGGTGGCGGCGAAGACAAAATCCCGAACCGCGCTTTGCCTGGCGAACGTTGGGAAGGTCAACCGCGCGGTGCTGGATTTCTCCTCCGACAATCACCAACAACTGCCGGGCTCCTTACCTGATGATAGGGAGAATCTATGGTGGTGGTACAAAGAACAGGTCAAACACTATGCCGGCCTGAGTGGGGCGTCTTCGGCCGGCGACACAGTCTTTGCCTGCCCGGATGACCGAGGTTACACCGACAAGACTCCCTTTCATCTCAATCCCCGATTTGACTTCAGCAGCTATGTGTACAACGGTGTGACAATGCCCGGCATGCCAAACATCGCTGGGCTGCCGCTCTCATCCATCCAACACCCCAAGCGCACGCTGCTCGTCATGGAATGGACCGCCCACGCGCCGTTGTCCTGGCACGAGAGCAAGACCGGCCGGAAGAACATGCCCTTCTATTGCGACGCTCAGAGTGTTGTTGGCTTCGTGGACGGCCACGTGAGCTTCAGCAAGATCTACTACGACGGCTACAACGCCGCCTATACCCAAGACCCAATCCCCCCCTACGATTACCAGTACAGCGGGAATTAGCACCCGCCGTCCTAATATGAATAAACAATGTCCTTTCTTTAGAGCGTTCCTTGCGCTCACGCCGCTGTTCGCGGCCGCTTTTTGGGCACAGGCCTCGCCCGTTTTCGGTCCCTGGACCCCCCTCTTCAAAGGTATCGATCATGCTGTCGGCACTAATAACCCCAACATCGCCGGGAACTTCCCCAATGAATGGCAGGTCGTACACTGCGTCCGGGTGGACTTGACTGACCCCGACGTTCAACTGTTCACCACCCCCCGGGCCTCAAGCTACGTGACCGAGTCTCGCGAGACTCTCACCCAGACCGTTCCCGTCATCCTCCAGCAATACAAGCTGCAGGTGGCCTCGGACGCCAATTTTTACAATGCCCCTCCTTGGGGTGCGGATCCGACCAGCGCAGGGGTGAGTTGTGAAGTATATGGCCTGCAGATTTCCAGCGGGATCGTGGTTTCCGCGGAAACATCTGCCGACTACTCCGGCGACCCTCGCGCTGCTTCGCTACTGTTCTCGACGAACAAACAGCCGAGGTTTGTTTTCAAGAACCTTCCACCGGGAACCAGCACGGCGGGCATCTATACTTCCATCACGGGCTACTACCCGATTGTGTCAAATGGCGTCAACATAGGCGCAGCCTCAATCGCCGGCTATCCCGATTCCGCTATTCATCAAACCCAGCCTCGCACCGCCTTTGGCGTTTCGCAGAATGGCCGTTACCTGTACCTGATGACCATTGACGGGCGGCAGTCGGGATACAGCGATGGCGCGCTGGACTCGGAAACGGCTTATTGGATGCTTCAATGCGGCTCCTGGAACGCCATCAATATGGACGGGGGCGGTTCGACCGCGTTGTATATGGCCGACAGCACGGGCAGTCCCGTGGCTTTGAACCACTCCAGTTACCTGGCCGGGACCGGGCACGAGCGCTACATTGGCTCCCACTTTGGCGTGTATGCCAAGCCGGTGCCTGCTTTCATCAACGATGTCTCGGCCAATCCCGACGACACGGCGGCCACTATCACCTGGACCACAATCGATCCCGCTACCAGCCAGGTGCAATATGGACTGACAACCGACCTGGGTTCTTCAACCGCGCTCCAGTCTGGCCTGGTGACCAACCATGCCGTTTTATTAAGCGGCTTGACTCCCGGCACGGGCTACTACTTCAAAATCCTCTCGGCCGTGGGCAGCACCCAGTTCGCCAGCTCGAATTTCTTCCTCGTAACCACCAACTATCTGCTGACCGATGCCATGTTCGATCTCACCAACACTTGGACTTACACGAGCGCCAACCTGGATGGAGTCAACTGGACCACACCCGCTTACGACGACTCGGCCTGGGACGGTTCCGGGCCCGGAGCGCTTTGGGTGGACAATCGCGGTCCCAATTACATGGGCGACATTCCCATTCCGCTGCTGACCGAAATGCCGCTGGATCCCAACACCGGCTACCCCTATCATACCTATTATCTCAGGACCCATTTCACTTATACTAATGACTTGTCCGGGGCTGCTTTTCCGGTCGAAGTCTATGTGGATGATGGCGCCGTGGTTTATCTCAACGGTGGCGAAATCTGTCGCTTGTTCATGGCCCCTTATCCGACCCCGATTTACAACTCGACCCTGGCGACAGGCTATGCCTGCAGCGGTGACGCCTCCTGTCCCGTGGATTTTGTGGTCCCCGCTCCGGTTCTTACCAACCTTGTTCAAGGCGACAACGTGCTGGCGGTCGAGGTGCACAATTACGACCCCCTCAGTCCCGACATCACGTTTGCAATGTCACTGGCCATCACCCGGCCATACGATTTGGGTGCTCAACTGAGCATCATTTCCTCCAATGGCACTCCCGTCCTGAGCTGGACCCGCGGCGGGTTCACGCTCCAGCAGGCGAGTAACCCTGCTGGCCCATGGGCCGATGTGCCCGGGCCAGTGGTAAGCAGCCCATTTATACCTTCTGTTATCAGCTCGCCTCTTTATTTCCGACTTAGGAAATAGCCGTTTCATTGCTCGTGACTGCTCTGGAACACAAACGCCAGCAACGATTCAGGGTCGGGGTGTATGGTGTCTTGGCTGGGCTGATGTTATTGCTTATCTTGCTCTTGATGCAAAGCTTCCAAACCGCATATGGAACGTGAATGTCCCGCTCCACTTTCCCTGCAATCTCAAGAGAGTCTATGAATACTGTCGTTCGAAAAACCGTCCTTTTGATGCTGGCTTCGGGCTCGATCATCTCGGGCCCTGCCCAAACCATTACCATCAAAGGCTCCGACACTCTCCTCGGTCTCAGCCAAAAATGGGCGGACGCCTACAAGGCGAAACACCCCGGGGTGGCTCTCCAAGTGGCGGGTGGCGGTGCACCCGCCGCCTTTGCGGCCCTGGCCGAGAAGAAGCTCGATATTGCCTTAGTGTCGCGTTCGATTCGGTACAAGGAGGCAGAGCCTTGTGAGGCGGCTTTTGGCCAGCGACCGGCCGAATATAAAGTGGCCGTCAGTGGCCTGGCGGTATATGTGAACGCGAGCAATCCGGTTAAGGTGCTCACCTATGACGAGCTGTTCGGCATTTTCAAGGGCAAGCACAGGAATTGGAAGGAAGTGGGGGGCGAGGAATTGGCCATCTCGGTGTACGCTCAGGAGACCAATTCCGTTCAGGGCGAGTTGTTCGGCGAAGAAGTGCTCAACGGCAAAGGGATTTCCACCGAGGTTCACATCCTGGCCGCTCCGGATATCCTTAAAGCCATTGCTAAGGACCCAAAGGGCATTGGCTACGGCGCGCTCGTCCAGATTGAAGGCGTTCGGCCTCTAAGCATAAAGCGAGCTTTCTCCTCCACGCCCGTGGCTCCCAGTGAAGAAGCCATCGCGAATCGAATCTACCCTATTTCGCGCTTCGTTTACTGCTACACAGCTCCTACCGGGAGCAAGGACGAGACCAAGGCTTATCTGGATTGGGTCCGCAGCGATGAGGGGCAACAGATCGCCAGGGAGGCCGGCTACTATCCGTTGCCGGCCAAATGGCGTCGGAGTCAATGACCGCAAGCAGTCACGCCGTTTTCAGCACGCTGCTTTTCTTTGTGCTAGGAAGCGGCGCAACCCCGGCCGCAAACCAGCCTGCGACTTTTTCAAATGACCCCGGCGCCAGCCAGCAAGTCGCGCCAGCCGGCGCAGTGCTGTTCGACCATACCAGCGGGTTTTATCAATCTGCATTCGATTTGGCTCTTTCGGGGCAGGTTGAAAGGGTAGTGATTTATTACACGACCAACGGCGCCAGCCCGCAGCCGGCGAGCGCTCTGCTTTACACCCGTCCCATCGCAATCACCACCACCACGATCGTGCGCGCAGCGGCGTTCGGCCAACGGACCAATCTGATCGACACGGCGGCAAGGACCTATCTGTTTGTTCCAGATATCCTCAGGCAAACGGGCGCACGGCTCCCAAGAGCCTGGGGAACGAACCAGGGGCGACCGATCCTTCCCCACTACGGCATGGCAACGGCGAACGCGGAGAATGCTGCTTCCCGCCAGGCGGTGGCAGAGGGACTCAGGTCGGGTCTTACTCTCTCCATTGTTGCGGATCCGGACGATCTCTTCTCATGGGAAACCGGGATTTACGTTCACCCGCTGGAGCGCGGAGCTGCCTGGGAACGGCCCGTCTCGGTGGAAATGATTGATGCGGAAGGCCGGCCGGCGTTCCAATGCGCCGGCGGGCTGCGCATTCACGGTAGTATGAGTCGCCATCCGGAGGAGTCGCCTAAACATTCTTTCCGTCTCACTTTCAGGCCCCGTTATGGTTCTGCTAGACTCCATTTTCCTGTGTTCGGCCCCGGCGGCGTACAGGAGTTCGACGCCCTGGTTCTCCGTGCCGGGAATAACAATTCCTGGCTGGATAGCAACGGCGAGGGGCGCCGCCGGGCCGATTACATTCGGGACGAATGGATGCGCCAGAGCATGCTGGCCATGGGATATCCTTCAGCGCGCGGCATCTTCGTGCATTTATACCTCAATGGCCTTTATTGGGGCCTGTACAACCTGTGCGAACGGCCCAGCACTTCCCTGCTCGCCGGCGACCAAACCATTCCAGCCACGGGGTTCGATGCCAGAAGAGCCGATAAAACAGAGTCTGGCGACCAGGTCGCCTGGGCCAGCATGATGGCCCTGGCCAATTCCGGGGTAAGCGATGAGCGCGGCTATGAAGAAATCGGCCAGCACCTGGATCTTGCGGAGCTGGCGGATTATCTAATCCTCAACTTCTACGCCGGCAATTCCGATTGGGACCGCTCCGCGAATTGTTTTGCCGCCCGCCCCCGGACCTCCGGCGGCCGATTCAGGTTCTTCGTTTGGGACGCTGAACGCACCCTGGAAGACCTCGAAGCCGATACGCTGGATTTCGATGATGACGAAAGCCCACCGCGCTTGTTCCATAGGCTGTCTGAGAATGCCGCGTTCCGAAGGCTTTTTGCGGCCCGTGCCCAGCGACTCCTCTTCAACAACGGCCCTCTGGCGCCCGATATATCCGCGGAACGTTACCGGACTTTAGCCGACGCGATTGCCAAACCTCTGACAGCGGAAGCGGCCCGCTGGGGTAATTATCGCCGGGATGTGCACCAGTACAAAACCGGTCCTTACGAACGCTACACGGTGGAGGGTCATTGGCAGCCGGAAATTCATCGCATCCTGACCCGGTATTTCCCTGAAAGGCGCGGGATCTTGTTAGACCAATTCCGCGAGCGAGGCCTCTTTCCGCCGGCCGATGCTCCACCACGTAATTAGCAAAGCGCAATTCAGGCCGCTCCACAGCATCAGCAAAATGATAAACACCCGGGCCTCTTGCATGCGATGCTAATTCTCTTTGGAATTCCGAGGCTGACGCACCGTGCCTGGTTCTGGCGAAGAGAGCGGACGGTGCCGGGGCACCATCGCACGGAAGTCGCCGAGGTTGTATGGCCCGATGTAGGGCTGGCTCAAATCGACTTCGGCGACGGCGACCGTGCCCCACTCCCCGGCTTGGGCGATTGGTTTGCCGGTCTGATCAAAGATCGCGGAAATCATCCAGCCGTCCTTCGGCTCCATGAAAGTGCTGCTGACCAGATAGACGTGATTCTCGCACGCGCGGGCCTGGCCCAGCAATGGATTGCAGCCATAGACCGGCCAGGCGATCACCTCCGCCCCGCGGTTCGAAAGCTCGCGGGCGACTTCGGGAAAGAAGCCGTCGTAGCAAACCATCAGGCCGACCTTGCCGAACTTCGTGTCGAACACCGGATAGTCCTTGCCCGGCGCGATGCCGGCTGCAACCTCACTCGGCGGAAGGCAGACCTTGCGATACTTGCCGATCAGCCTGCCATCAGGGCCAAGCAGAACGGCTGTGTTGT
>Ga0224558_1003155_pt1 | contig 14072 bp, 12 predicted proteins | sample 714S32024metaG_FD_180682 | JGI IMG/M metagenome (GOLD analysis project Ga0224558, IMG submission 180682) | Peat soil microbial communities from Stordalen Mire, Sweden - 717 S3 20-24 | ecosystem: Environmental > Terrestrial > Soil > Wetlands > Peat | place: Sweden: Norrbotten County, Stordalen... | reverse complement strand
TATCGCTGCTTGCCGCCAAGCTCAGCATCGCGCATCGCCTCCCAATGGCCGACGCCATAGTTTACGCAACGGCAAAAGCGTCAGAGTGCCAGGTGGTTACGAGCGATAAGCATTTTGTAGACTTAGATGACGTTATTTTTATCGACCCTCCCCCTGGCGCATGAGTTGCTGGCCGTGATCAGTATAGGCGCCGGCAAGAAGGACAACCAGCGACTAAAGATTTCTCCTTCCTTGATGCTTTCCTTGATGCCTACCAAGACGTATCACCTCTATAAATACTACTAATTTACATATCTAGTAAACTGATCACCAACGCTTTCAGGACTAACATGCGATCACCCCCGCAGGAATTTGACGTTTTGTGTAGAATGATCTTCATAAGGAGTTCATCCCTTTTGTGAGTTTGTATGGTGATGCTTATATAATTCCATATAAAGGGCGGAAACTCCTTGCTTTTTTAGCGGACAAACTGCGTTTTTCAAGGATCTTTGGACGTTTTTAAGCGAGTATTTCATGCGCAACTAACTACTTTTTAACTAATTTTAGGTGGCCGAAAAATGAACTTACGTATATTAAAGAAAATTAATATCGAAGTTGGATTTGGGGAATGTATATTTTTCCTTTACCTTCTTGTATTAATAAGGCAATTTTCATGGATTATACCAAACAACATGATCGCATGGATTGCAACAGTTATTATAACTGTATTAGTATGGTATATTTATTGTAGTATTAACCCTCTAAAATGCACTAATTCATTACGCTCAATTGCATTTTGGCTAATTGTTGTATGTCCTATTTTTTTGTTTTTTATTTTGCGATTGCCGTTTGTTGATATTTCTTATGATGTTTTAAATTATCATTTAATGAGTTCAATTAAGTCACTTAATGGTACATTATTTGATTTCAAATTTCCCATATATATTCTTAATACACTTCCTGATATGATTATTGGTCTATTTAGATTATTATTAGGGTATAGATTAGCGACTATTATCAATGTTTTTGTTCTTTTATGGTTAGCAATAGAATTGGATAATTATCTAAAATCGATAATTACAAATGAGATAGTACGATATGTGGCTATCCTTGTTGCAATAATGGGAACGGAAAATATTTTATTTTTAATAAACTCTGGGCTGACAGATCTGTATTTTTTGCCATTGGTTGTAAGGGCTATTTTTATTCTGCAAATACTTCCAAAGAATCATAAGATAGTTCATTTACTTTTTCCTTATAGCTCTTTCTTGCTAGGAATGGCATTAGCGCTTAAATATACAAATATAACCGCTATTATCCCAATTATTTTTGTGGGCGTATACATAATAATCAAAAATCGTATTCGAATAGCTCCAGTTACACTTTTGCTTTCGTTGATATTTTTTTGTCTTCCATTAGTTCCATTTACTTTTTGGATAGCATATAAGACACATAATCCTGTATTTCCATTTTTTAATAACATTTTTCACTCGCCATATTGGTCACTATCATATTATACAAGTACCATATTGGGTCCTGCCAATCTAAAGGAAGCATTAATCTGGCCGGTGTTAACCGTCTTTGAGCCGGGAAGAATTTCTGAAATATACGTATATTCAGGTAGGCTAGCCATAGGCTTCATATTATCCATTTTGCTACTTATTTATAAAAAAGTTGATGAAGATATTAAGATACTAAGTTTTATTGTGTTTGCCGGAGCCGTCCTCTGGAGCTTTTCGACAGGAATAATAAGGTACGCACTTTTTTTTGAGATTATAACTGGTATATTAATGGTATATATAATATTTTATTTGTTTAAATTTAAACGTTCATCTATTCCAGGAATATGCATATTAATTGTCTTGACATGCATATGCCAATTCCAATTAATTTGGTCATTGAACAATTCTCTACAGACTGAATGGAGCTTGCGTCCAACATTTTTTGACAATAAAGGTGATTATATTTCGGAATCCAGGTTTATATTAGGTGATAGGGACTTGGAAACTTTTATAACCAATGATGAAAAGCATGCTATTGATCAGGTTGATGTGTGGGCCGTAGTTGATCCATTAACAAGTGGGATAGAAGCGATCTTAAAACCGCGTATACCTATAAATAACTTTAATCCAGATCTAACCACAACTGAATCTCAACTTGAGTTTAAGCGAATGTTAAATTCGTATAATAATAAAAAAATTTATACAATAGTTTATCAACAAAATTTACCTGAAGATATTAAAGTTATCAATAGCTTAAATATGAGTATTGCGAAAGAATATAGCTTTCCTATTCCATTTTATTCATACTATACAATATTAGATTGTGTACTTTTAGAGATAGCGCCAAATAGTCAAAATCAAAACCCGTTACTTACTGCTTTATCTGGACCACTGCCCGATAATGCTTATAAAGCCAATATTACTTCAACTATTGCCTATACAAAATTCGGGACTGGTAAAACCAAGACATTTATTTTAAGGGTTCAAAACCAGAGCGGAGTTCGATGGCCTGCGCTGGGGGCGGAATCAGGATTATATAAAATTCAGTTGGGAGACCACTGGTACAATACTAATGGACAATTGTTAATAAAAAACGATGGCGGCTCTGGGTTACCGTTTGATCTTGATCCTGGGCAGGAGATTGAGCTGCCTTTGAATGTTACAGCTCCATCGCAACCAGGAAACTATATACTGGGGTTTGACATGGTGCAGGAAGGCGTATCTTGGTTTAATGCAAAAGGTTCCCAAGAATTAAAGATGATGGTTTCTGTTGAATAGGCAGATTGAACAAGGTACGAGTTCCAGTGAGGCGCTTTAATTATTAGATTATGCAAATACTGAGAGAGCAGGATGGAGGTGGCCGTATAATGAATGTAGCTGTGATAGGAACCGGATATGTTGGCCTCACCACCGGTACTGCCCTGGCCTATCTGGGACACCGGGTAACCTGCGTGGACAAGGACCCTGCCAAGCTGGAACTCCTCTGCAGGGGGAGGAGCACCGTCCACGAGCAGGGCCTGGAAGAATTGATGGCGCTGTCTGGAAGAAACCTCAGCTTTGCCCGCCAAACTCAGGAGGCTGTCAAAGATGCCGATGTGATTTTAGTGGCGGTGGGCACACCGCAAAAATCCAACGGTGAGGCGAACACGCAGTATGTGGAGGCTGCTGCCCGGGAAGTGGCCGAGGGACTGGAAAAAGGTCGACTCTACTGCCTGGCGGTAAAGTCCACCGTGCCTGTCGGCACCGAACGGCAGGTATCCCAGGTGGTCAGGCGGGTCCTGGACGCCAGGGGCGTGGAAGACAAGACGACCGTCATGGTGGTTTCCAATCCCGAATTCCTGCGGGAGGGCAGGGCTCTCCATTGCACTTTTTACCCCGATCGCATCGTGGTGGGGGCGGAGCAGCCTGAAGACGCCGATATGCTGCGGCGTCTTTACCAGCGGATCTTGGAGCAGTCCTTTGACCCCCCTCCGTTCCTGCCCCGCCCCGGAGGTTACAATCTGCCCACCTTGGTGAGCACCGATCCTACCAGTGCGGAAATGATCAAATATGCCTCCAACGCTTTCCTGTCCCTGAAGATAAGCTTCATCAATGAAATCGCCGGATTATGCGAAAAAGTGGGCGCTGACGTGACAGAAGTGGCAAGGGGTGTGGGGCTTGACCCGCGAATCGGCCCCGGTTTTCTCGCTGCAGGACTGGGATGGGGAGGGAGCTGCTTCCCCAAGGATACCGCGGCCCTCCTCGCCATAGCGGAGGAGCACGCCTACACCATGCCCATCGCCGCGGCTTCCCGGGAGGTAAACTTCCGGCAGAGATACAGGGTTGTAGAAAAACTCCAGGAAGCTCTGAAGGGAGTGCGGGGCAGGTTGATAGGAGTACTGGGCCTGGCCTTCAAGCCTGCCACGGATGACGTGCGAGAGTCTCCCGCCCTGGATGTGGTGAGGATTCTGGTCGAGCGGGGCGCCCGTGTGCGGGTACACGACCCGGTGGCCATGGACAACGGACGGCGGGCCTTAGAAGGATTGGAAGTGGAGTTTTTCCGGGACCCTTACACCCTGGCCTCAGGCGCCGAAGCCCTGGTGCTGGCCACCGAATGGCCCCAGTACCGGCACCTGGACCTCGCACGCCTGGCGGGAATGATGCGCACCCCGGTTCTGCTGGACGGCCGCAACCTGATCGACCCCGAAGAGGCCAGGCGTGCGGGCTGGACCTACATGGGGACAGGCCGTTGGGTTTGATCTAGATTGCATGATTTTATTAGCGATCGCCGGCGTCCTGTCAGATGATCGGCCCGGGACGAGCTGAAAAGAAAGGATCAGATCACAACGGCGCGCTACTGTCTAATGGGGGAATGGAGAAATGAAGTTAATAATTCAAATCCCGTGCTACAACGAGGAAGAAACACTTCCCATCACCCTCTCCGCATTGCCGCGCCAGGTGCCGGGATTTGATGCCGTCGAGTGGCTGATTATCGACGACGGCAGCCGGGATGATACCGTGAGAATTGCGAAGGAGAACGGGGTAGACCATATTGTTTGCCATACGCAAAACCAGGGGCTGGCGCGCGCCTTCATGACAGGCCTGGAAGCCTGCTTGCGCTACGGTGCCGACGTGATCGTGAATACCGATGCAGATAATCAGTACAATGCAGACGACACCCCGGCTTTGGTGGCCCCCATTTTGGAGGGGAAGGCCGATATCGTTATCGGAGCCCGCCCCATAGATGCTATTGAGCACTTTTCACCCGGCAAGAAACTACTTCAAAAGTTAGGAAGTTGGATGGTGCGAATTGTCAGCCGCGCCGACGTTACGGATGCGCCCAGCGGCTTCCGCGCCATCAGCCGGGACGCTGCGCAGCACCTGATGGTTTTCAACGACTATACCTATACGCTGGAAACCATAATTCAGGCCGGCCAGAAGAACATGGCCATCATGTCTGTGCCGGTGCGGGTAAACAAAGACCTGCGCCCTTCCAGGCTCGTCAAGAGCACCCCGGCTTATATCCAGCGTTCCATCGTGACGATGCTGCGCATCTTTATTATTTATCGGCCATTTCGTTTTTTCGGGAGCGTTTGCCTGGTATTGACCGCGATAGGCCTTTTGCTCTGGTTGCGTTTCTCGTATTTCTATTTCGCCGGACAAGGACGAGGGCACGTTCAATCCGTTATTCTGGCCGGAGTGCTGATCGTCATGGGCTTTGAAGCGTTCCTGGTGGCTCTTCTGGCCGATATCCTGGCGGTAAACAGGAAATTGCTCGAGGATATTCGTTATTCGGTAAAACAAACATTTACATCAGGTGAGAACAACAGCACTTTTAACAGGGAGGGCAAGCGTGGCTGAGCAAGGGACAGAGGGGTTGGGCCGTGTTTCGACAAACGGGGATTTCTTATGAAAATCTCTGGCGGTCTCACCGAAAAAGGCTTGGTAGCGGGCAATTATTATAATAAATACGGCTCATGCAATCCGATTGTACGTTGGCTCAATAAGGGTTTTGAATCCGCTTTGACGGACCTGGTGGATAAGGTAAAGCCGGCCTCAATTCACGAGGTGGGTTGCGGGGAAGGCTATTGGACTCTACGCTGGCTGGAACAGGGCATTGCCACACGCGGCAGTGACTTTTCGGGAGCCGTTATCGAGTTGGCGCGTGCCAACGCCTGCGAACGAAAACTCCCCCCTGACGTTTTCAAGATCTGTAGTATCTATGACCTGGATCCGGCGTCTGACGCCGCAGAGCTGGTCGTCTGCTGCGAAGTACTTGAGCACCTGGAAAGACCTCAGGATGGCCTGCTTCGTTTGCAGTTGGTTGCCAGCCCTTATCTTATTATCAGCGTACCGCGCGAGCCCCTCTGGAGTATCATGAATATGGCCCGAGGTCAATATTTGAGTAGTTTAGGCAATACTCCGGGCCATGTCCAAAAGTGGTCGCGGCGCGAGTTCATCCGGTTAGTTTCCTGCTATTTCGATATAGAGGAGGTTCGCACGCCTGTTCCGTGGGCGATACTGCTGTGCCGTCGCCCGCGACATGCCTTTCTATGATGCCAGAGTCCTTAAAACGGTTGCTTCGTCTGGCGGGGAGTACGCTAGGCGCCATCGGGGTCGTTTTTGTTGCCATTAAGCTGGTAGAGTACGGTAATCAAATCGAACTCTCAAAGTTTGGCGCCGGCATGTATCTTTCATTGTTCGGCCTGGCGGTAGTTTATGGCGCAGCGGGCCTGCTGCTGGCGTTTGCTTGGCGTGACCTGCTGAACCATTTGGGAATAAGTGTGGACGCCAATTGGGCGGTACGGACCTATGGCTTATCGCAACTCGCCAAGTATATACCTGGAAACGTCTTTCAGTTCGCCGGACGACAGGCGATCGGTATGACGGCGGGATTGCCCGCTTGGCCGTTGGCAAAGTCGGCATTGTGGGAACTGGGTGCAATGTCAGTTACCGGCAGTTTATTTGCTATAATGGTTTTGCCTTTGTTCGTTGGAGAAATAACGGGATCGTTAGCATTGATCATCTTCCTTATTTCCGTTTTGGTTTGTGTTTGCGTTGCGTATCGCTTGTTTAGCCCTTGGGTCGCACGGGCCGTGAGCAGATATGCTGTTTTTCTCGCGATATCGGGAATCGTTTTCGCGGTGGTTTTGTATCTTGTAGCCCCTTCTGGACCGGCTATTACTTCTGTTTTCACGGTGATTTGTGGGGCGTATGTAGTCGCTTGGCTGGCTGGATTGTTGACACCTGGCGCACCGGCAGGCGCCGGTGTCCGGGAACTGGTGCTCTATGCGATTCTGCATTCTGTAGTCGGTAAGGCTGATTTACTTACCGCCATTGTGCTTGGGCGAATCGTCACCGTGTTTGGGGATGTGGTTTTTTATTTGCTTGCGGTCTGTATCCGGCCCCGGCTGCCGCAATAACCATCCTGAGGCTTTGATACAACTTAGCCGCAAGTTACTTCTTGCTTTTGTTTATATTCAGGGGATATACTAATAATTGACTGATATTGGTATTTGGAGGTGTGGGAATGGGCTTTCGAAGAATCACCGCGGTGTTCCGTGCATCCGGGGATTGCGTATTCCCGTGGCCACGGTTGTTGATCTATTTGCCAACGGCCTAAACCGAGAGGAGATACTCAAGTACTACCCCGATCTCGAACCGGACGATATAGATGAGGCTTTACAATTTGCCGCTGAAGCCGTGCGCGAGCGGGAACTGCCATTGGCTAGGGGGCTATGAAGTTCTTAGTCGACAATGCGCTGTCCCCTTATATAGCAATAGGGCTCTGCAGATCCGGCCACTTATTATTTTTCTTCAAATTGTGTCAACAGTGCTTATCAAAACGAAATCTTGTACGATAATCTTTATAGACGATTAAAATATGTGCCCCAGTGGCAGAGAAGAGCGCTTTAGGTTTGGTTGGTCAAGCGCCTCTCAGAAAAAGCGTCTATAATGCATAAAAAAGTTTTATGTAAAGCAGGTGGTGAATTGCCATGGAAAAGAGGGCGGATGATTCCATCAAATTTTGTTTTAAGTCTGCCGAACAGAGAAAACAAAAGAGCGAAGAGCGATTCAGCCGCCTGCTGCAGGAAAACTTAATTGACATCGCATCTTCATTGATTTCCGATCATGATTCGGCGCTGGATAGGATCCTCGGTATCATGCAGGAAATAACCGGATTTCCTGAAGGTCTGCTTTTATTGCATTCAGCATCTTTATATACCAAGAAAACGGTTAGAGGGAAGCACGCGCAGACATGTCGTGAGGCAACTGTGTTGGAAAATGACCCTACGATCAAAGCCATAACGGAGTCAAAGAGCCCTCTATTATTAACCGATATCGACCTTAAATATTTTAATGTTCCCACTGTAGCCCGCACTCTGTTGGGCATACCGGTCATTTCTCAGGAAGAGGTCACGGCAATCGTGATCATGCATAGTGATGATATCAGGGTATGGCAAGATATCGACCTTGAGGATCTGGCTACATTCACTGCGCAGGCGGGTATAGCCATCGGATACATCCGTCTCTTCTCCGAGGCCAAAAAACTAGCTACCACCGATGGGTTGACCGGTTTGCACAACCAGACGCACTTGCTAACGCTTGCAGAAATCGAATACAAACGCGCTGAGAGATACAATCATCCTCTGTCGGTTATTATGATTAGTGTTGACCGTTTGCGGGAGATCAATGACGAGTATAGACATGTTGCCGGTAATCACATATTGAAGATTCTATCGAAAACGATCACTCAAACTGTTCGAAATACAGATCTCGCCGGGCGTTATAGCGGAGACGGGTTTATTGTCGTGCTGCCGGAAACCGATCCGGAACAAGCAAAAACCTTTGCAGACAGACTGCTGAGGGCGCTATTAATTGAACCATTTGCCGTGCCTGGCCACGGTGCTATTCAGGTGACCATCAGCATCGGCATCTCCTGCCTTGATGATGGATCTAGATGTTTTTACGATATCTTTGAAAAAGCATACAAAGCACTATACCAGTCAATTAAAAGAGGAGGAAACCAGGTCACGACTCTAGTTTAACCCGCGAAGGGGTTGGTCGTTCAAAAAGATAACCCTAATGAAAATAAAAGAGCTTTGGATCACTTGATTACTAAAGCGATCATTGAAAAAAGCGGACGCGGGTCGTATAAATTCATCGAGCCGATGTTTCGGGAATACATTTTGCGCGAAGATTGAATGTGGTAAGCCTAATTTTTACCGTTGCTCATATTTAGCCATATATCAGCTTGACAGACGATTAAAGATGATTACCTTATACATCTAGGGGTATATGGACAGCAGGAAGGCGTTCTAGGTTAATAGCAATCCGGGCAAGAGGAAGGCGGCTCGCTTGCAGAACCGTCCCAGGCAACAGTTCCACCCATGGCTTCGATGAAGGCCCAATAGGAAGTACAACTCTCCCATTCAGCAGCATGGAATCTGTCCCTCTTCCGGGGTCTATTTTACTGTTGGTTCCATAGAAAGTTGCCGGCCACCGGTTGCATGGCAGCACCGATGATAAAACTGGTTGCACTTATGATATTTACTGCTATAATTTGTTTACCACAGATGACTACCCGCTCTAATGCCCCCCGCTCCCTCCGCATCCGGGCTTACAGCCCGGCCTGAAAGAATGCGGAGTACATCCGAAGCGGTGGGATAAGAGCGGCATGCAAATAGGGAAGTTACGCGAATTAGGGAAGTTGTGCGATCTGTGGAAAAGTCCGCCATGTGAAGAAGTCATACCAATAAAGAAATCATGCCAACATAGGAGGGAAAAGAATGGACACACTGTCTCGAGAACAGCTCAAGGCACTGGTGGAAGGGGCGAACGGTCTATGTGCCTCGATATTCATGTCTACCACGGAAACCCAACAGAACCCGATTCGCTTCGACAACCTGCTCAGGAAGGCCGAAGAGAATCTGATCGCCAAAGGAATGCGTTCCCCGGAGGCCAGGAAAATGCTGGACCCGGCCCGAAAATTGTTGCTGGACGACTTTTTCTCATACCGCGGCGAAGGCGTTGCCGTGTTCCTTTCCCTGAAAACGTTCCATCATTATCACTTGCCATTCGAACCTGAGGAGTTATTGGTAGTATCGGACCGTTTCTATGTCAAACCCCTGCTTCGCCTGGGCGCCCATGACGAGCGGTTCTACATCTTGGCCCTCAGCCAGAACCATGTCCGTCTGTTTCAGGGCAACCGCCAAAGCACCCGCGAGGTCGAGCTGGAGGGCGTTCCGAAGAATCTGGCCGAGGCGCTCCAGTACGATGATTTTGGAAAGGAGCTGCAGTTTCACAGCGGCGCATCAGGGGGAGCATCCATCTTTTACAGCAGTGATTCCTTCGATGCCAAGGACAACATCCTGCGCTATTTTCGCCAGATCAACAAGGGGTTGCACGAGCTGGTCCGTGACCAAAAAGCCCCCCTGCTGCTGGCGGGAGTTGAATACCTCTTTCCAATCTATAAGGAGGCCAACAGCTACCCCTATCTCATGGAAGAAGGGATCGAGGGCAATCCCGACAGGATGAGCGCTGAGGAATTACACCGGCGAGGATGGGCGATCTTAAAGCCATACTTCTCCAGAGCACAGCAGGACGCGGTCAGCCGGTACCAGCAGTTTGCAGGCACCGGACTGACATCGAACGATGTCAAGGAAGCCGCGCAAGCAGCCTATCATGGCAGGACCGATCTGCTGTTTGTCGCCACCGAGCTGCAGCAGTGGGGGAGTTTTGATCCGGAGACCGACGAGGTCTATCTACACCCGACAGCAGAGCCGGGCGACATTGACTTACTAGATTTTGCTGCCGTGCACACGATCCTGAACGGGGGGACGGTCTATAGCGTAGCCGCTGAACAGATGCCGGACAACACCCCCCTAGCCACCATATTCCGCTACTGATCGCCGCCGCGATCGGCCTCCTTGAAAAGGCCGCTTCCGCTGCATCTGGGGCTTGAACAGCCGTGTCTCCAAGAGGATTAGACTGATCCCTGCTCCGGTAATTCCGGAGCAGGGATTTTTGGTTGCCGGTTCAGCAGGCCGCCAATTTGGTGCGGGCTCATCGCCTTGATGCTCGCTCTGCCGTTCAATTCATCGTCACCTCCACACTACTTGCCCAATACGGTGAGCAGCTTGTAAAGCATCGCCGCTGCCTGGGCCCTGGTAGCGTGCGCCAGTGGGGCAAGCCTATCTGCGGTCATGCCGCTGACGATACCTGCCTTGACGGCTTCTTCCATACTGGTGACTGCCCAACTGCTGACAGATGAACTGTCGCCGAAAGCGTTCAGTTCGGTGCCGTCAGTGGCAGGGGCATTATCCCCCAGAGCTTTGGCTACCATCACAGCCATCTGCTCTCTGGTGATCAGAGTTTCTGGAGAAAACAGGTTATAGCCCATGCCGGATACCAGGCCGGCATAAACGGCGGAGTTCACGGTGCCATAGTACCAGGAATCTGCTGTAACGTCCGTAAACGTGCCGGTTGTTCCGCTAGTGTTCAGCCCGAGGGCTTGCACCAGCATGGCGGCAAACTCGGCCCTGGTGATGGCGGCATTCGGTTTGAAGGTGCCGTCCGGATAACCCGATACAATGCCCTCGCTGCTCAGACTGCTGATGGCATCATAGCCCCAGTATGTGGCGGAGACATCGGAGAATTTGTTAGTCGTGCCTGATTGCAGGACCGTGCCACTTTGCCCCACCGCCACGAAGGTGCTGTTGCCGTAGCTTATCCCATAGAGATCATTGGTGGTGCCCGAGCGCTGGCTGGTCCAGGTCGCCCCGTCCGGGGAGGTCAGTACCGTGCCGCCACCTCCCACCGCCACGAAGGTGGTGTTGCCGTAGTTTACCCCACCGAGATCATTGGTGGTGCCCGAGTTCCGGCTGGTCCAGGTCGCCCCGTCCGGGGAGGTCAGGATCGTGCCGCCACCTCCCACCGCCACGAAGGCGCTGTTGCCGTAGCTTACCCCATAGAGATTAATGCTGGTGCCCGAGTTCCGGCTGGTCCAGGTCGCCCCGTCCGGGGAGGTCAGAACCGTGCCGCCACCTCCCACCGCCACGAAGGCGCTGTTGCCGTAGCTTACCCTAAGGAGATAATCGCTGGTGCCCGAGTTCCGGCTGGTCCAGGTCGCCCCGTCCGGGGAGGTCAGAACCGTGCCGCTTTGCCCCAACGCCACGAAGGTGCTGTTACCATAGCTTATCCCATAGAGATTATTGGTGGTGCCCGAGTTCCGGCTGGTCCAGGTCGCCCCGTCCGGGGAGGTCAGTACCGTGCCGCCACCTCCCACCGCCACGAAGGCGCTGTTGCCGTAGCTTACCCCACCGAGATCATTGGTGGTGCCCGAGCTCCGGCTGGTCCAGGTCGCCCCGTCCGGGGAGGTCAGAATCGTGCCGCCGGCTCCTACCGCCACGAAGGTGCTGTTGCCGTAGCTTACCCCATAGAGATTATTACCCGTGGGCAGGGGAATTCGCCAGTTCCAACCGGCAAGCGTGTTCGTGGCATTGGCCGGGGCCGACATGCCCAGCGACAGGAACATGATACACAGTATACAAACACAAACTGTCATCAATTTTGACTTTCTGCCGATCAAGCCTTGCAACATTATCAACAGACCCCCTTTGGTATTTAACATTGCTCATGTCTATCTAACTGAACATCATCCGAGCAGATACCTCATCCCTGGAGACATAATTCTTCTTTTTATTCTTCTTTATCTTCGATAATCCTTTGAGTTTGGTAAAAAGTGTACTATATACCTATATTGTTATGCAATTCCTACCCTGAGTATTTTTTTCTTGGTGATCGGCATCCCCGACACCCAGACCCAGGTGGACTTCAGGGGTTGCCCATCCTTCTCACAGGTCTCGTCGCAAACTGCAACATGAATTGTAGTGTGATGAGGATGACCTACTGGTTTCGTACTTATTGTCTGTAGAAATATTGAGACCAAACTCCCATGCATCCGCCCGAGCCTGCTTTCCACCCTGCCACTCCGGATCTCTTTACATGCCACTTTCAGGCTGGTAAAATAAAATCAGGATTGTATCATTTCAAAAAGCAAAGGAGGCTGAACGGATGGAACTGAGCGCACGCAATCAACTGAAAACCCGGGTCAAGGAGATCAAAGCGAACGACATTTCCGCAGAAGTGATCCTCGACGTTGGCGGACAGATCATGGTCGCTTCCATCACCGCAGACTCGGTAAAAAGACTGGCCTTGAAAGTCGGCGACGACGTCACCGCTATTATCAAAGCGAGTTCAGTCATGCTGGCGAAATAAGTATCACTCTATATCAGAAACATTGTACGCCCTAGAAATAGATCTAGGCCGCTACTTCACAAACTGGTAGCGGCCTAGATCTTTCGCATCCCTTGTTGCCCACGGTCGGCGTAAGGCTTCCGCCTTCGCGGGGTACCCTCTGGGTCGGCTCGGCACAAGCCAAGTTTTTCCACAGATGGCTACCCGCTCTAACGCCCCCGCTTCCTCCGAAGCGGTGGGATAAGAGCGGCTACATCACTGTATTAACCGGAACCGCCTGTTTTTCGCTCATGGCTGCCTGCTGTTTGTTAATGTGCAACGAGTTGCCGATCATGGCGCCGCCTCGACGTGGATCGCATTGCTCAACTTAGGCCAGGCTTGATGATGGCGCCTGGCAGCAATACGCCTTCCCAGGGCTATTGGCCCACCAGGGGTCTATTTCATGCTGAAACCGGCTTTTTCGAAGATTGCTGCTGCCTCGCTGCCGGATAGGAAATTCTCGTAAGCCTGGGCAGCAGCCGCATTTTTGCTGGCCTTGATGATGGCCACCGGGTAAACCACCGTGGCATTGATGGCATCCGGAGCCTGGGCTACCACCTTGACCTTGGTGGTGGTATTGGCATCGGTCTGGAACACGACACCAGCGTCAACATTACCGCTCTCGACGTAGCTCAACACCATACGCACATCACTACCCTCGACCACCTTCTTGTTCACCGTGGCCGCGATCCCATCCGCTGTAAAGACCTCCTCTGCATACATGCCGCAGGGAACAGACTTCGGCTCGCCGATGGCCACCTTTTTCACGTTGTTGCTCGCCAGATCCTTGAAATCAGTGAGACCCAGCGTGCTGTCGTCCGGTACGACCAGCACCACCTTGTTGCCCAGCAGGTCTTTGCGGGTGTCATCCAGCAGCAGTTGCTCCTTCTGCAGGGCGTCCATCTGCTGGGCAGCCGCCGAGAGGAAAACATCGACCGGAGCGCCGTTCTCGATCTGTTGTTGCAGGGCGCCGGACCCACCGAAGGTTGCCGTGATGGTTACGTTGAGATTTTCTTTCATGTAGAGGCTGTCAACATCTTTCAGGACGTCTGTCAGGCTAGATGCGGCGGAAACAGTCAGGGACACGGGTTGCTGTGCAGCGGGTGGCGCCGCCTTCGGGGCGCATCCGGCCACGGTCGCCAGAACCAACAGCAGGGCCAAAACCATACAGGCAATACCAGTTGGTCTCTTCAAAGACGATCATTCCTTTCGTTTTTACTCAAGATGAATGGGTCTGACATAACTTCACTCCGGCACCCGGGAACAGCACTCCCCGGGCATTGGCTTCAGTAGGGGATTGCTTTCCCTCCACTG
>Ga0224558_1003154_pt1 | contig 14074 bp, 6 predicted proteins | sample 714S32024metaG_FD_180682 | JGI IMG/M metagenome (GOLD analysis project Ga0224558, IMG submission 180682) | Peat soil microbial communities from Stordalen Mire, Sweden - 717 S3 20-24 | ecosystem: Environmental > Terrestrial > Soil > Wetlands > Peat | place: Sweden: Norrbotten County, Stordalen... | reverse complement strand
CCATCAACGTCAACGGAATTACAGTTGCCGCTGTCAATCCGAATACCAGCGGTGTCCGCCACTCTCCGTTCGCGCGCCGCACAGTCAGACCAACAAGGATCACTCCAATTAAAAATAGCGCCGTGAAACTGGGGTCTTTTGGAATGTTATTCGCGTGGTGATAAGGTACCCGATGAAATATTGATCGAAGCAAACTTTCGGACATATGACCGCGCGTTGCATTGAAAACGTCATCGAGCGCTCCGACGGCGTAGTAGAACCCGAGGAGTGTTATCACGCCGAGTCCGAGGCCGATCAGCACCGCGAAAAGATCCGGACGGTATTTTTTAGAACAAAACACTGCCAAAAGGAACAAGAGCGCGGCACCGAGCAGTAGAAGCGGCAACCCCGCGAGCGGTAGTAAGGCGGATAGCAGCACAAGTGCAACTCGTCGCGGACCGGGACGTACGATCGTGGAGGCAAGAACAACCATCACCACCAAAAACGCCATCAATGTGTCGGCTCCTCTGCTGCGGTAGCTGAAGCTAATTCCGTAGCCACACAGAATTAGGCAGACGAGGAGCACGCGCTGGATTCCCGATCCGAATAGCTTCGCGCGAATGGCCGCCCACCATCCGGCAAGTGCCGTCAGAGTGATCAGGGAGTAATTCAGAGCGCGCTCCCACTCGGGTGCAACGCGTCCTATTCGAAACCAAACACTCAGCACCAGTGGATACAGCGGCACGTAGCCAATAAACAGGGAATCCGCGGAGCGCATAGGCCAAAACGTGGATGTGAAGCCTTTGCCTATCGCGAGTCGCACAGCGGGATCGGAAAACATCACTTCGTCCATCCACAGCACGGGATAGAGCATTGAGGTCGCAACGTTGGCAAGAAGAACGAGGCCACAGACCGCGATGATGATGATTACCTCGAAGGTCGAAACCCGAGATGCTGTCAACCCGCCACCTGCGCCGCTGTGCCCCATTTGAAAACGTTCCCTTTGCAATGATTAGCCGATTCGCAATTGTGTGCCTAATTCCCCGGAGCCGACGTACATCAGTAAGCGGCCGATATCACCATGGTGGCAGACCCTCCTCTACACCCTTCCATTTATCCCGGCATTAATTCAAGTCCCCACATAGACTATGAAAAAAATAATACGTCAATTTGGCTGTGAAATTCGCAAACTGGGATTAAAAAGTGCGATGTTGACTCGAATTGAGCCCCCAGACATGCCACAATCCAACCATTAATCGTTCGTTTAGAGGTTTTCGGACATGGTGCTCTCACGGCTTGCCTTCATCGTATTTTTTAGTGTTTTAGGTGCTGGCGTGGTGTTGGCGCAAGACGCGACCTACACGGTGAAGCCAGGCGACATATTGAAGGTCTCGGTCTGGAAAGAACCCGATCTTCAAGGTCCCATACTCATCAGACCGGACGGTGGATTCTCGTTTCCTTTGGTCGGAGAAGTTGATGGCCGGGGCAAGACCGTCGCCGAACTGCAAGTCATCATGACGCAGCGGCTGTCGAAGTACATTTCGGATCCGGTCGTCTCCGTATCGGTCACCGAAATCCACGGCAACAAAGTGTATGTCATCGGCCAAGTCGCAAAGCCCGGTGAATTCATCGTCAATCCGTCGGTCGATGTGATGCAGGCACTGAGTATGGCGGGCGGCATGACGGCGTTTGCTTCGTTGGCCAATATTATCATTTTGCGCCACAATGGAACTGCGCGAACGGCATTGCATTTTGACTACACGGACGTCGCTAAAGGTAAGAAATTCACCGATGACATTCAATTGCAGAGCGGCGACGTGGTCGTCGTTCCCTAGTTATGAAACGTAGTTCGATGCCGGCAATGGTCGCTTCCAGCGTGGCTGCGCTGGTTGGTCTTGGCATCGGGTGTGCGGATGCCGCCGACTACCATCTGGATCCAATGTTGATGGTGGGCGGCAATTACAACGATAACTACGGATTCGAAACGGGCAATCTTCAAAAGATCAGCGTGGAAGGCAGTATTGTGGATGCCTCGCTGCATGCGAGCATCATAAATCCAGATTCGCATTTCGACATCACGCCGACGGTGCACTCCGTCTACTATCCTGGACAAGGGCAATTTGATGCCAACAATGTAAATGTCGATTCGCAATTCGAGCAGTTGTGGCCGCGAGCCAATTTTACCGTCAATGGGAGTTTCTGGTCGCAAGATGTGCTGACCAGTTATTTGCCGACGACCGCCATCGGTGCCCCCCTGGGTCAAAATAGCCCGGGTGCCGATCTTGCTTCGGTCAGTGAGCGAAGCCGCCAGGATTTGTTGCTGCTCGGGCCCATGGCGACTTTCGCATTGTCGCCGCGGGAACATTTGGAGGTCCAAGCGCAATTCCTCAATGTGGATTACTCACAGGCAGTCTATGGGCAGATCCAGAATTTTAAGAGTTACAGCGGCAGTTTGGGCTTAGGAACCGATGTATCGCCTCAATCGACGATAACGGTTCGTGGAACCGCATCGGACCTTAGGCCCGTTAGTGGGTCCGGGGCAAATACCTACGGCGCCGAAGGCGAATGGAGAACCCATCTTTCAGAAATCGTGCAAGCCTATGCGAGGCTCGGCCTTGAACATACGTCGTTCAATCAGGCGCAATTCGGTCAATCCTCGGCGACAAGCGTTTCCGGCGGCATGGGGATTTCGCGTAAATTTGTAGCCTATGATTTGTTTGTAGATTTCGACCGAAGCATCCGTCCCGACTCGTACGGCACGGTAGTCGCTCGTAACGATTTACGCGCGCGTCTCGAACATAAATTTAGCGGGCGAACGGCGGGGTTTGTGGGTTTGCGATACATCGACCAAGAGGCATTGGGTAATCATTCCGGCGGTTTCGTGGGCCAGCGTTACGGGCAAGCCGCCTTAGGCGTCGAATGGCGTATTTATAGGCAGTTCTCCATCATTTCCGAATACGACTATTCAACTTACAAGCAATACGCTGGCGGCGCGCAAGCCGCCGGGTCAAATGCTGTGACGATTTCCCTCAAGTATCAGCCGCATAGACCGGCCGAGGAATTCGGCGTCAATATTCATCGATATTGACCGGTCCGGTAACGGATGATTCTTTCGCGGTCGTGCCGAAATCTGACGGCATGCTCCCAAATTTTAGCCCGCTGGCGCCTATCCGCAAGCGCTGCGTCAGCCCTGAGAAGAGCTGTCACTGTGCGTCATATAGGACCGCTAAGGCGCGTTGTAAGTGAGCTTGGTGTTCACTGGCGCGGTCGGCGTCTGTGAGCCGCTTAATGTCATTTAGTGCTGTTTCAGTGGCCGAGACCACTGCGGCATATTGACCAAGGAAAGCTTCTATTTCCGCACGAGCCGTTTGCGGGTGATACCCAATGCGATTACCCGTCTGCATGGAGATCGTGAGATCGTCTGGAACTCCGGGAGTCGCGGGGTAGTCCGCTGAGATTGTGTTGTAGGCTTCGCGCAGACGGTGCATGCGTCCGGTGAAACCCTCCAGCAGGTTGCGTGAACTGACCGAGCCCGGCGATCTGCGCACCGTGATCGTGGTTGCCTGGTGCACATTGGCTGGGGCGACGGGCACGATCGTGGTCAGCGTATTGCCCTCAACACGCCAGCCGGACTGCCTTGCGTCCAATGTGAACTGAAGAGGTACTCCGTTGGCCGTGACGGAGGCGGGTGGCCAATCCGCCGGGAGGCGTATCTCGTATCCACGCACCGGCCGCATCCCAGGATAGCGGCCACGAATCGGCGCGACCGTGACGGTCAGTTCTTCGCCGGACTGCGTGGCGGTAACGTCGGTCCATGCGGTGCCAACATTTCGCTGATAATCCTCTGCGTGGCCGGAATCCTCATAGACGGTGTAGTGCGAGGTTTGGCCGTCCGCCAAGGGAAAGATCGAGAGAATCAGTGGATCCACCGGGCGCTCACCTGTGTAGAGCATAGGTGGCTGCATGGGTACGATCGAGCCTGCTTTGAGAAACACCGGCACTTGATCGATCGCGTAGTTTCGATCGAGCGTCAGGGGACCATGGAAGTGCTTGCCGCTCGACCATTCAATCCAGTCGCCTGCAGGCAGCCAGAGCTGTTCGGTTGCTAGTCCGGTCGCGGCATCGACAGGATGAACCACGGGCGCGACGAGCATGTCCTCGCCAAACAGATATTCGTTCTTCGCCGTGTAAGCTTCTGGAGCCTCGGGGGAGTCGTAGTAGAGCGGACGCATAAAGGCGACGCCGGTATCAAAGGTTCGCCGTGCTTCCGTATAGACATACGGCTCCATGGCGTACCGAAGCTGGAAGCTAGCGCGCATGATATCGCTATAGGGTTCTGGATAGGCCCAGATGCGACGCTCACCTCCAGCGTTCTTGCTGGTGTGCGTTCGCAGAATCGGGCTAAAGGTGCCGAACTGGATCCAGCGCAAATAGAGCTCTGGTTCGATGACGCCGGGTAGGTGTCCGCCAATGTCGTGCGACCAATAGGCGTATCCGACGTTGGCAGCCGTTGCGGTGAACCATGGTTGGAAGGCCAGGGAATCCCAAGATGAGATTGTGTCTCCCGAAAAGCCGATTTGGTAACGGTGATTGCCGAGGCCGCCCCAGCGATGAAAGAGAAGCGGGCGTTTGCCCTCGTGCTCTTGGTCGGTGAAGTGAATGTAATTTAACCACCAGGTCGGATTGACGCCGGCTAGCTGCGTATTGTTCCCCTGCTGCCAGTCAAGCCACCAGAAATCGACACCCTGTGCTTCCAATGGATGAAGCAGCAGATCCACATAGTTTTGCGCAAACTTGCGGTTGGTCAGGTCAAAGGGAACATACTGCTGGGTCGCTGGATCGATTCCCATGTTGCGCGCGAACTGTGCATATGCGTCTTCCCAGGGCTGCACGCCGCTCGCGGGATGCAGATTGAGCGTCACCTGCAGCCCTTCCCTGTGCAATTCAGTCAGGAAGTCCCGGGGATCGGGAAAGAGCGCCGTGTCCCATGAAAAACCGCTCCACCCTTTGGGATGACCGGAGGCATCCTGGATCTCGAAGTGCTTCCCAAAGGTCTTATGCCAGTCCATATCGATCACGAAGACATCGAATGGAACGCTGTTCTGATGAAAGCCAGTGACGAGATCGCGCAGCTCCTGATCACTGTAAGCCCAGTACCGCGACCACCAGGCACCGAATGCATAGCGCGGCGGCAACGGGATGCGTCCCGCGAGGCGCACATAGTCGCCCAGGGCCCGCTTGTAATCATGGCCGTAGCCGAAGAAGTACAGGTCATGCCGCGGACCCGAAGGCCGTGGAAGCACCCACGGCTGGGTCGTTGGGTCTCCATGGCTGAAGTTGAAATCGGAGGAATCGAAAAGCGGCCCGGCGTCATTCACCAGGACCCATCCGTCCCGTGAGATCAGTCCCTCCCCGATAGGCTCTGCCAGGTGCACAGCGCCCTGCGCGCCGTCCAACGTACGCGTCGTCCCCTGAAGATTGCCGGTCGAGTGCGTGCCCGGGCGCCAGGTGACAGCCTTACCGTTTACCTGAAGCGTGATTGTCAGATCGGCGGCGGTAAAGCCCGTGCCCTCACCGGCGGGTCGGTAGACCAGATGCAACTTACCGGTGTCGATCGTGACCGCATGGCCCGAGAGCTTCTTCGTGAACTGCGGCACAGGCAGTCTGCGATTCAGAAAAACAAACGAGGCGTGGTCCTCAAATTTGTCATCAGCAGCCCATTCCATGCGGATGAGCTCCGGCGTGAGCACCGTGAAACGGGCGTGACCGGCCCGAACCACCGCGGCAGGTTCCGCAACGGGTTCGGTTGTTTGCGAAGTCGCATCGGCAACGCCCACTGCGGGACTCTGCGCGAACAGTGGAGAAACAGCGAACAGGGTCAAACCCGCAAGTAGCGGGCATGCGCAAAGAGCAATCATTACGCCATCTTAGCCACTTTGGTGATTGGCATCAGCTCATTGTCCGCCGCTAGCCGACGCGCCGCATCCGTCGCCTGATCCATTCTGCGAGGCGCTGCTCGTCAAGCGAACCGTATCCGAAGCGCTAATCAAATGAATTTTTTCGATGTAACGTTGGGACACTACTGATTCCTAATTTATTGTGAATCAGGTCCCTGTTTGTGGGCGCAAGCCTTACGTTCCAGCCGACGAGGTCATCTACGGGTTCATGAACGGCACGCACGATGTGCTGGCGGGCTAGTGGTAGGGCACATCCTGTTTGCGCTCTTCCATGCGTTCATTGCGCGTGACGGCGTGCTCTCACGCACGTGGGTGCGAGTTCGTAAAGTTTGGTTTCGGCGCACCGTTGCGCCACCCGAACCAGACACCGATCCTGATGCAATCACGGATTCGCGCCCGCCTTCACCAATAAGTCCCTGACATTGGCATGTCCTCCTTTCGTCGCCGCGATCAGCGCAGTCGTACCATTGTTCGTCTTGGCATTAACATCGGCCCCCTTGGCGAGCAACGCCTTCGCCACTTCGAGGTGGCCATTCATTGAGGCCTGAATTAGCGCAGTCGCACCATTTTTTGTCTTGGCATGGACATCGGCCCCCTTGGCGAGCAGGGCCTGCACGATCTCGTCGTACCCGTTCCGGGAGGCCTGAATCAGTGCAGTCGCACCACTTTTCGTCTTGACATTGACATCCGCCCCCTTGGAGAGTAGGGCGTACACCACCTCGTTGTGTCCCTTCTCGGAGGCGAGCATCAGCGCGGTCGTGCCGTCGTTCGTCTTGGCATTCACATCGGCCGCACTGGCGAGCAGCGCCTGCACCACCTCGTTGTGTCCGTTGCGGGAGGCTTGAATCAGCGCAGTCGCACCATCGTGTATCTTGGCATTGACATCGGCCCCCTTGGCCAGCAGCGCCTGCACCACCTCGTTGTGTCCGTCGCGGGAGGCCTGAATCAGCGCAGTCGCACCATCGTGTATCTTGGCATTGACATCGGCACCCTTCGCGAGCAGCGCCTGCACCACGTCGTTGTGGCGGTAGAGGGAGGCCAAAAACAGCGCCGTGGCGCCGTCGGTCATTTTGGCATTGACATCGGCACCCTTCGCGAGCAGGTCCTGCACCACCTCGTTGTGTCCGTTCTGGGAGGCGAGCATCAGCGCGGTCGCACCGTTGTTCGCTCTCGCATTGACATCAGCCCCCCTGGCAAGCAGCGCCTGAACTGTGGTGGCATCTCCACTAATTGCAGCGTTGAACAAGTCCTCTGGGGGGGGCGATACGGCCGCCGCCCATCCGACCCCCAGTGCTATGCACCATACCAATAGCACCCAACGAAAACGAATCATCGAGCTTTCGATAGCGATCTTTTTAGTGAACGACATCTTTGACTCCCCGACGATCCTCACCGCCGGTAATCTTGTCATATGCGTGCGCAAAAAGGGGGAATAGCGAGGTAGCGGGTAGCGTCCCGCAACAAACACGCCAGCGCGCAGATCGCTTGCTCATCGGTGACAGCCAGGCTTGAGGCAGCGACGACAAGCGAAATACCCGTCTCCTGGTGCGCCATAGACAACAATCGCGCATCGCCGGCGGACATGCTTTGAGAGGCGATTCAAAGGCAACTTTCCGTGGTTCCCTCACGAGATAAATCTGCTGGAGTAGCCGGGTCGCGAAGCCTCACCCCTCCGGGTGCGGGAGCGCGCCGTATCGTCACGGCAACAGACCAAAGACGGCGACGCTGTTCGTGGTCGCGACGAAGACTTTTCCGTCGGCGACCACCGGGGCGATATATTTGTTGCCGGCGCCGAAGTGGTCACGCCCGTCGGACGCCTGGTTGCTGTTGTACAGTTCGGTGGCGAGATTGGTCGCCGCGTAGGCATGAAGCACTGCGGGCGAAGTGTTCTCATACGCCCAAACGATCGCATTTCCTGTGCCATTTGCCGAGACAACCGGGAAGGTTCCGGGATAGGCGAAGTGGGTGGAAGTCTGCGACATCGGAGAACTCGAGAGGAGCGCGTTAGTCACCGAAAACGCCTTCAAGGAGCCGCCTTGGGGGCCATAGTAGATGCTGGAGTTGAAATAGGCGGGCGTCGCCCAGACGCCATTACCCAAAACGCCGTGGAGTTCCTGCCAGATGTTGTTGCCCACAGAAGTGAACTTGCCCATGTTGTCTCGATTCACGACATAGATGTTGCCGTCCTTGCCCGCTCCGACGGCCAAGTGCCGCACCGTCCCGTTGGCATCGGTCACATCGGGCAGCAGCATCACCCCGCCGGAGCCGAGATCGCCGTCGCCGGTGGACTCATCGATCTCGCCCGACATCGCGAAGTAGTCGGCCACCGCCAGGTTGCCGCCCGAGGAGGAGATCTTCACGAACGAGTTGCCGTAGTCTCCGCCATTTGGGAATCCGCCGGCGTTAAGAGTGGTCTCAAAACGACCGTTGGCGGTCAGGACATACACGTCGCCCGCCAAATCCGCCGCCGGGCCGCCGCCGCTCATCCAAATCGAAGGACCCTGGCTGGCATAGCCGCTGCCGCTCGCATCCCTCGCGACGTTGAGAACACTCGTGATCGCGAGCGTGGACTCGCTGAGCGCGATGATCCAGCCGCCGTATGGGCCATCATCGCAATGTGACGCCCAAGTCGTGTAGATCGTGCCGTTGTTCAAGAGCAGTGCGGCGCGCTCCTTGTATTGTCCGGGCGCAAAAGTCGTCGCTCCGAACATTGCCGCAATCTCCGTCGGGCTGCCCGTCATTTCGTGGCCCGTCGTAATGTCCAGCGCATGCAGCCGCTGGTGATAGTTGGATGAAGCGTCCTTCGTCATCGCGACGACATAAATCGTGCCATGAGCACCGGCATTTCGGTCGATCACGGGCGTAGAGGTGATGCCGATCTCGGGTGTCACTTGGCCGCAGCCGCGATCGTCGCTAGTGGTCTCGCCTCCGCTTATGAGCGAGACCTGCCATAGGATCGTTCCCGTATCCGCGTCGAACGCGTAGACCGCATCGTGCTCGGTCGCGACGAAGACGACATTGTGTGCGGCACCGGCCACGGTGAGTCTCGAAAGATAGAGCGGCTGGGCGTCGACCAGTCCGTCCACCATGAGATTCCGGAGCTTTCCGAAGGTCGCGGAAGTTACGTTAGACGGTGTAAGGGCCGACTCCGTAAGATTCTGCCCGGTGCGCATGACATCGTACTTGTAGGTCACCACATCGGTGCCCGCGGCTGCCGCGGTCACGGTCACAGTCACGGTCAGCGTCGCGGCGTTGCTCGTCATGCTGCCCGTCGCATTGGTGACGACCACGGTAAAGCTCGACCCGTTGTCCCCGCTCACGGCCGCCGGAGCCGTGTAGCTCGATCCGGTTGCCGCGGCGATGGCGGTACCGTTCTTTTGCCATTGGTATTGCAATGGAGCGGTACCCGTCGCCACGACGTGGAAGGTGGCCGTCTGTCCGACGCTCACCGTTTGATTCACGGGTTGCGTCGTAATCTGCGGCGCGGTCGGCGCCGCAGTCACGGTCAGCGTCGCGGCGTTGCTCGTCATGCTGCCCGTCGCATTGGTGACGACCACGGTAAAGCTCGAGCCGTTGTCCCCGCTCACGGCCGCCGAAGTTGTGTAGCTCGATCCGGTTGCTCCGACGATGGCGGTACCGCTCTTCCGCCATTGGTACTGCAACGGAGTGGTACTGGTCGCCGCTACGCTGAAGGTAGCGGTCTGTCCAACGCTTACCGATTGGCTTGTGGGCTGCGTCGTAATCTGAGGCGCCGCCGGCGCAGTAGTCACCGTCAGCGTTGCGCCGGCGCTTGTGACGCTGCCGGTTGCATTGGTGACGACCACGGTATAGCTCGAGCCGTTGTTCGCGCTCACGGTCGCCGGAGTTGTGTAGTTCGATCCGGTTGCGCCAGCGATGGCGCTGCCGCTCTTCTGCCACTGGTACTGCAACGGAGTGGTACTGGTCGCCGCTACCCTGAAGGTGGCGGTTTGTCCAGCGCTCACCGATTGACTCGTGGGCTGCGTAGTAATCTGTGGTTGTGTCGTAGTTTGTGTCGTAATCTGTGTTTGTGCTGTACCAGTAGTAGCAGGATCGTACCCGCATGCAGTCAGCCATGCGACGATCGCAATGTACGAGAGAAAACACGAATAGCGTCGTGCCATACGGTGTGAATCCACTACGAATGAAATTGTTTTTAGAGTCGCAGAGGTGGAACCACAAGTAAATTAGTCTGCGAGGTGCGACAGCCTCATTATGTCGTCGCGCAGCGTCCGAGTTTCTGTAGGAATTCCACCGACGGCCTGTAGGACTTCACCCGAAGGTCTGTGGGGCTTCGATGACGGATGGCCGTACGGCAGCTCCGATTGCATCTCCTGCGCGATTTGCGTGACGATCTTCGGCGCCAGCAGTCCGTCGCGGATTGGCGCGAGGCCACTATTTAACCCATGAGTGGCCGCGCAGGCTCAACGTCATTGGATCGTCTTGCCGGCGATTCCCGAGAATTGACCTTCAACGTTTGCCGTATTTATGGCGGATACCGCGAAATCCCAATTACCCGGCGACAGATTCGTAATCTCCACACCAGTTGCACTGGCGGAGGCGACGGAAATCTTGTTGTTGAGGGCTGTGCTGCTGGCTCCGTAGCGGACTACATAGCCGGCTAAGTTCGTCAGCGGCGACCCGTCGGTATTCTTCGTGGGAGGAGACCAACTGAGGATCGCTGTGCCTGCGACTACTGAGGTGACCGGTGCAGGCTGGACAGTGATATTGAATGCGGGCAGGGCGGCGCTCTGCGCACCGTTTGAAACGCTGACAACGATATTGGCATCGGTCGCTGCGCTGCCCGTGGAGGGTGATCCGGATAACGTGCCCGTCGTCGCGCTGAACTGCGCCCAAGCCGGCTTATTCCCCACCGCGTAGGTCAAAGTAGAACCGGCCGACGCCATGACGGTTGGACTGAAACTGTAATACTGTCCGACCTCGGCCGTCGTCGCCGGTGAGCCCGAAATCTGCAGCGTCTGCGCGACCGGCGCTGCCGTTGAGGCGCCCAGCGTGAACGTAGAGCCAGCCCATGTGATCGACGACCCAATCAAATTCGCCGAATACGCGTAACCCTCGTTATCCCAGCCTCCCCTGGCTGCTGCGGTGCCGTTGCGGACGCCGACTACGTTATCGACTGCCGCGAGATTAACGCGGACCGGAGTCGCCCCGCTCGCGCTGACATCAATGGCCAGCACCACCACATTGCGATTGTTCGGCAAGGTAAGGCTCTTGACGGTCTTCGCACCATTAATCGCAAAAGTGTAACCGTACAAGTACACCGCGTGGCTCAGCATGGCTCCGGTCGGCGAGATTAGGTTGGCCATCTGTAAGACTGACGATTCGCCTCGGAAATTTTGCGGCGGCCCCCACCAATCGCTAAGGCTTTGCGTGATCGTGGTCGTCGTGCCGTCCGTGTAGTTCACCGTAAAGGTCTGATTCGCCTGCTTGCCGTTGACGCCGCTGCCCAACAAATTCAGCTTGGCGTAATTTCCCGCCGGCAGCGGTATCGTCGTATTGCTCACGGCGTCGGGTGTTCCGCCGGAAACTGCCGCGACCGCGGGAACATAGGTCATCGATAACAGGGTGGTCATCAATGAAGCCAAAGCAATAATGCGGTGTACCATTTATGTCAAACCCCTTGCTGCTGGATGCCACGGGCCCCGCGAGCCTCTGAAATAGAAGGGGTTTAACTGCAGTGCGCGCGTAGCGACCACAGGCAACCCCGCTATCTAGGGTCCGAGAACCCTGGAGACCGGAAGCTTTGCGTCCCCGCCTATCGACGGGTTTGCCAAATCAGAGAGGCCAGTTGACAGCGACTTGACTCGTCTTTCAACTGTCTCTTAACACAGACGAGTCGCTGCGACTGCTTGTGAAGCGGACTGCGCCGGCGCAGCTCTCACCACGCGGGCGCTTTTTTGGGTCGGTTGCGGAAAAATCGCAAGGTCTACTAGCGCCAAGGTCTACTAGCGCAGTGCAATACATGTGAAGTATTCACCTTGGCAATCTTCCTTTTGGGCACGGTCGTTTTAGCATTGAACGACTGTGCGAAGTTGACGTGATCAAAATGTATTTCCGCCCCTACTAGCGTCCAGGGGAAATCATAGGAGATCCAATTGGTTGTCGAGGCGCTCGGAGTTAGTTGTGTAGCGCGTGCAAAAAAAGGCCTTGTTTATAGGCAATTTCGCGAAAATCGTGACCGACAGGATCTGTAGCAATGTGTAAAGCGAAGCGTCGAGCTGTAGGCCGGCGCACTAAACGGGGCGCGTTGGAGGCGGTGAACCCGTCGACGGTTGGCTACCTGTTGACGATCCGTCCATAAAATCGTGTGCTACATTTGAATTTATTGTTCGAGTGAACGGGCCATTTTCTGGATCGGCCGCGGGACAGAGACTTTGAAGAAAATGAGACGTCGGATAGGTGTGCACAAATTCATGTGTGAGAAGTATCGCACCCGCCCCGTTGGAATCGTCGGCTGATGCGATTACACCTCATGCCCGCGGGTACAAAGCTGGGGCACGCTTCCAGCGTTCTTGTCATTGGCGCCGAAGTCTCAGGCAGCGATCAGTGCGTGCACACATCTAGCTTTCTGCACTTGCCGACAAAAGCCGAAGCGTTCCGTGCTCGATATTGCTCGGGGATCAAATAGGACAGAATGATGAATGCTGCGGATGCCCCGAACGGACCCTTGCTTGCATTCGGGCCAGGCGGGATATTCCTCGGTTGCCTAACCGAGTCGGCGCATCCGGGCGCGCAGATCGGCGTAATCCTGTTCGGTTTCGGCGTGTCCGAGTGTCGGATTGCCCGGCGGCTGTCCACGCTGGGGTTCGTCGTGATGCAGATCCGACTGGTCAGCAATTACGACGACGTGCAGCACCGAGTGCGGTTCTATGATGATTTCGGCATATGGGCTTTCGTGCAGGCGATTGATGAGCTCAATTCGAGGCGGGGCATTCAACGAGTCATCCTCATGGGCAATTGCGCAGAAGCCAACCTTTGCTTTAACACGGCGCTCGTGGAGCCGCGTGTTGTCGGCTTGATCATGACCAACCTATACGTCAACGAAATGCTGACGGTTGTTGATGAGTGCCGGCGGAATATATTCAGTCTTGGCGCATGGCGGCGGCTGCTGACGGGAGATTCAAGCGCAAGGGTGCTCAAAGCATTTCTGCTTAGCCGGATGCGGGGCGCCAGTGATCAGTCGCTGGCCGCACAATCGTGCTACAAAAAAGATATTGTCCTGCCGCTCGACTTCGATCGGAAACTCGTGTCACTAGTCAGCGAGCGCGGTGTTAGAGCTCTCATTCTATTTTTCTATACGGAAATAGGTCTGCGCTACTTCAGGAAGACCTACGGCGAGACTCTGAGCAAGCTGGTGGCGGCGGGTAGTCTCCAGTTTGAGGTCATGTTGAAAGATCTGCACGAGTTTTCGACCGATGATGAGGCTGCGCGTCAGCTCAGCGAAATCGTGGCCACGTGGTCTGAGAAATTGATCGTAACACCCAAACCGGGGCGAATGCAGGCGCAGATAACGAGGGAAGATTCAGCGATCGAGGAAGCCGTGTCGCATGCGTCGATCTGCGAGCGGTTCTATGCGATTGCGCGGGCCCAAGCCAATCAGATCGCGATACGAGACGACGGGCGCAGCTTGACTTACGCCGAACTCGCTACCGAATCGCGCCGCGTTGCCGGCGCAATTGCCGCCACTGCGGTCGATCACGGTCCCGTCGCGGTCCTGCTCGACAGTGATGCTCGATGGCCGGCGGCAATCATGGGCGTGTGGGCGGCAGGACGGGTGTGTGTGCCGCTAGACGCGGATCACCCCATCGAGCGGAACGGACGAATCGCCGCTCATTCCGGCGCCTGTACCGTGATCACGACCGCTGACTTGGTTGCGGATGCGAGCGCCATTTTCCCCGGCATAGTGCAGATACTCGACTTGGACGATCTGAGTGGTCGCGACTTCCCCCCGCCTGCCACCCTGCCGAAATCGCACGATGTCGCGTGTATTATCTACACGTCGGGGTCGACGGGAGCGCCCAAGGGCGTCTTTCAGAGCCATCGGGGCCTTTTGCACGATGTCATGGAGGCTGTGAACGTCGCCGCCATGTCCCAGGAGG
>Ga0224558_1003153_pt1 | contig 14081 bp, 10 predicted proteins | sample 714S32024metaG_FD_180682 | JGI IMG/M metagenome (GOLD analysis project Ga0224558, IMG submission 180682) | Peat soil microbial communities from Stordalen Mire, Sweden - 717 S3 20-24 | ecosystem: Environmental > Terrestrial > Soil > Wetlands > Peat | place: Sweden: Norrbotten County, Stordalen... | reverse complement strand
AATGTCGCTGAAGATCGCCTGCTGTGCCGGAGTCAGTTCGATGACCAGAGGCATGAGCAAACGCTGGCTCTCCACCTGCTGCGCCGAGCGTTGCCGCAGGATCCGTTCGAACAGTACGCGCTCGTGGGCTACATGTTGATCGATGATCCAGAGCCCGTCTTCGTTGACCGCGAGAATGAATGAATTTCGAATCTGGCCTAACGGGCGCAGCGTGCGGAGCGATTCGAGAGTCGGCGCGGGTTGCCGCTCGTTATTCTGCGCGATCGGCGGCGCGCATCCGTGATCGGGAATCGTCTGCTGGGCGCCAGTCTGAGGAACGCCCGTTGCCGCGGGCGCGCGGGCCAGCGATAGGGCTGCGTTTGCCTCGACCGCAATTCCTCCGGCAAATTCGAAGCGCGCCGCCGCCGCGGGAACTGCCGGCGCTTGCAGCGCGAACCCGGCCACCATCCCCGCCCCTGGCTCGTATAAGTCGCGCCACGGCGCGCGCTGCAAACCATTGCCAGTCGCGCCTTGGCTGGGGCCGGGATGGGTGAGGCCGGGAGTGCTGAGGCCAGGACTCGCGGTTGGCTGCGCGCCGATCTCGGTCAGGAACTGCGGCACCGGCCGTGCTTTCATCAGCGCGGCCCGTATCGATTCCCGGACGAAATCGTGAATCACCGTCTGCTGGCGGAACCGCACCTCGGTCTTCGAGGGATGCACATTCACGTCTACTTCGGCCGTCGGCATTTCAATAAAAAGCAAGACCACCGGATACACCGTCGGCGGCAGAATGTTGCGATACGCCTCGGTGATCGCATGTTGAATGAGACGGTCGCGAATCAGCCGTCCGTTCACGAAAATAAAAATCGAGTTGCGATTAAGCTTCTGAATTTCCGGCTTGGATACAAAGCCATGCAAACGCACCTCGCCGAAATCTTGTGGCGCGGGCGCCCCCGCCCGCGAAGTTTCATCCGCGAGGTCGGCGGATTCACTAACGGCCGTGTCAGCGGCCCGCCGCCACGGCGGGGGCTGCGGCAGGCCGACCCGCTCCAGTGGTTGCAGCGCCGCCAGCGGAATCAACTGGTCAAGGGTCTCGCGCCCGAAAACCTGGTACACGCGCTCGCGATGACCGGCGACGGGCGGCGCCACCAGCAAGGCATTTGTCGCCGAGTGCAACTCGAAATGCTTTTCCGGATGCGCGAGAGCATAGTGGGTTACGAGCGACGCGATGTGGGAGAGTTCGGTCGATTCGGATCGCAGAAACTTTTTGCGCGCCGGTGTATTGAAGAAAAGATCGCGAATCGTGATCGAAGTTCCCAGCGGCAGCCCAGCCTCTTCCACGCGGATGATCTTGCCGCCGTTAATTTCGAGGACCGTGCCGGCCGCTTCTTCTTCGGCGCGAGTTTCCAGATGGAGCCGGGCAACTGAAGCGATGGAGGGCAGCGCCTCGCCGCGAAATCCGAGCGTCGAAATGTTTAGCAGGTCGTCGGTGTCTTTGATTTTTGAGGTGGCATGGCGCTCGAAGGCCAGCATGGCATCGTCGCGCACCATGCCGCATCCGTTGTCGGTGATCTGGATCAGCTTCTTCCCGCCCGCCTCGACCTGAATGCGAATGCGGGTGGAACCCGCGTCCAGCGCGTTCTCCAACAACTCTTTCACAACAGACGCGGGACGCTCGACCACCTCGCCGGCGGCGATCTGGTTGGCAACTCTTTCGGGGAGAACGTGGATTTTGCCCATGGGATCAGTAGTCTGTGGATAGTGGTCAATGGCCAGTGTGACAGATTTTTGGTTGCAGCGTAAAGGCGGGTCGAGGTGGGCAGTGGGCGCATCCAAAACCAGCGTGGCGTATAGTTCTTCCGGGAGTGCTGGCATGAAACATGCAATTTTGGGAGCAGGAGCAATCGGAGGTTTGATCGGCACCGTGCTGTCATCGCTTGGCGAGGAGGTCACCGTGGTGGTTCGGCCGGAGAAGCTGCCGCGCTATCCCGATCACTTGACTTTGGAGCGGCCTTCGGGCTCGATTACGGCTCCGGCGAAGGCGGTCGCTGCGCTAACCGAGCCGGTTGACGTGTTGTGGATCGCAACCAAAACCTATCAATTACAAGCTGCGCTGGAAGTTGTGCGGACGTTGCCGGGCTGCGTGGTTCCCTTGCTAAACGGGGTGGATCACGTCGCTGTGCTGCGGGCGCGATTTGGACGGGAGCACGTGGTCCCGGGGACGATCGCGGTGGAAGCGGAGAGGATTGCGCCGGGGCAATTCATCCAGCGGTCCCCGTTCGTTCGCTTCAATCTCGCAGCTAGCGGTGAGCCGCTCTTGGGGGCCATCGTTGGAGAGTTGGGTAATCTCGGATTCACCTGCCAGTTTGTTCCGAACGAGCAGACTCTGCTGTGGGGCAAGCTTTGCTTCCTCGCACCCATTGCGCTGGTGACTTCTGCATTCGGTATGACTGTTGGCGAGATTTTGGCGGACACTCGGTGGAGGCAGGAATTGACATCTGCGGTCGCCGAAGCGTGTGCCGTAGCGAACGCTGGCGGCGCGGGGGTTGACGCGCAGAAAATCCAGGCGCTCTTCGACAGCTCGCCGCCGGGCATGCGCAGCTCCATGCAAAAGGACGTTGCCGCGGGGCGGCAGCTCGAGTTGGATGCCATTGGCGGTCCCATTGTGCGCGGCGGAGAACATTACGGCATCGATGTCTCGACTACGGTGAAGCTGATGGCGGAGATTCAAGCGAAGACTGTCGCCCATCGCCCCTAAGGTATGGGCGTGAGAACTGGGTCGTCCCTCCGGGACTTCGCTTCTCTTTCCATCCTACCCCGCGCTGAAGCGCGGGGCTAAGCTAGCTCGCCCCTACCGGGGCTGGATTCTCCTGTATTTTGCTCCACGGGGTTGCCGGAAAACTAGTTCTCACACGCCTCTACTCCCGGAGGCTCTCGGACGGTCAACGGTCAGTTGATCGATACGTGGCTTGTTGCACCCGACACGCGGGCGAGAGTCCCTCTTGACTTCACTCGGGGCGGTCCCCGCGCCACACGAGCGGTTTGCCTGCTACACTTTTTCTCCAAATGAAAACTCGAAGATCGCTCGTGAACTTGGCGCTGCTAGCCGGAGTGCTGGCGGGGCGCATGGCTTGGGCGCAGGCGGCAGCTGGCCCGACTGCATCGCAACTGGCTACTCCTGAAGAAAAACATCTGCGGAATGTACGGCAGCTTACTTTTGGCGGATCGAACGCTGAGGCTTATTTTTCGGCAGACGGAAAGCGGTTGATTTTCCAATCTACGCGCGACAACTTGCAGTGCGACCAGATCTTCACCATGAATGTGGACGGGACGGAGCAGAAGATGGTCTCGACCGGCAAGGTGCGCACGACTTGCGGCTACATTTTTCCTCATGAGGACAAGATTCTGTATTCCTCGACGCACTTGGCGAGTGCGGAGTGCCCGCCGCGCCCGGACTATTCGAAAGGGTATGTGTGGGCAGTGTATCCGGGGTTTGATATTTTCACGGCCAAGCTGGATGGGTCGGACTTGAAGCAGCTTACGACGACTCCGGGGTATGACGCCGAGGCTACGATTTCAGAGGATGGAAAGAAGATTGTTTTCACGTCGCTGCGCAACGGCGATCTCGACATCTACACGATGGATGCGAACGGCAAGCATGTGAAGCAGCTTACGCATGAGCTGGGATATGACGGCGGCCCGTTCTTTTCGAAGGACCGGAAGTGGATTGTTTATCGCGCTTACCATCCGAAGACCGAACCGGAGATCGCGGAATATAAGGAATTGTTGAAGCAGAACCTGATTCGCCCTACCACGCTTGAGATATGGATTATGAAGGCGGATGGGAGCGGGAAGCGGCAGCTTACGAATTTGAACGCGGCGAGTTTTGCGCCATCGTTTTTTCCGGATGGGAAGCGGATTATTTTCGCGACGAACGTGGGCTCAACGGGCGGGATGGGGAACTTCGAGCTGTACGCGATCAATGTGGATGGGACGGGACTGGAGCGGATCACGTATTACGACGGGTTTGATGGATTCCCGATGTTTAGTCCGGATGGAAAGCAGCTGGTGTGGATTTCGCATCGCAACGGGAAGGCACAGCGCGAGACGAATGTGTTTATCGCGGATTGGGTGGAATAGAGAAAGGTCAGAGGTCAGAGGTTGGATTGCAGAAGTAAAATCGCAACGATTAACTATGTTCTCTATTGGATTTATCAACGATCCCTTGATTGAAGTGGATCGGTCGGAGGAACGCGTCGGTCCTTACGCGAACCGCTCGCGGAGCAGCTGGTCTTTGATTTTTGTGGGGAGACGCGAACTGGCGAGTAATTCTTGCAACCGCGAGGCGGGGATTTCGCGGCTGAATTCCAGGGCGCGGGCGAGCGAAAGATGCGCGGATCGCAGAAGGGCGGCGCGGATTTCTCTGCGGGGGGACCACTTCGCATGCCGCGCGACCGCTTGCACCAGGGCTGCGCTGGCGGTGGGACGGAGCACGGAGTTGATAACGAGTCCTTCGGTGAGTCGCGGGTTTTCGAGCGCGGTCTGCATGACTCGGGTCCGGCGGGCTACGGCTTCGGCGTGGTTTATTTTGGCGGCAATGATTTTGCCGTCTTTGATTTTGCCAACTCTGATTTTGCCGGTGATGATTGTGTCATCCCTGGTTTCTACATCCAGCAAGAGCGCAGCGGCTACCCTGCCCGAGGCGCGGCGGGCCAGCGTTAAACGCTCTCCGACGGTGACAGCTTTGAGGCGCGAGATGAGGACATCGTCGACGGCAATTTTTACGTCGGCGGGGACGTTGGGCGAGAGCGCAACTTTCATTAAATCGAAAGTGTAGAACTGGCGCGCCAGGGGCACCGACACATGGCGTGGTGTATGTGGATGGCTGGCCAAGGCGATCTTTACCTTGCGGCTCTTGAGGGCCTGGGCGTTCTTGGCAAGTTGCTCGATGACTTCAGGGGACAAGTCGGCGCGCTTGAGTAGGGCTAGAGCCAAGTCCTCGGTAAGGGCGGGATCGGCGGCGGTGCGGAGCAGAATGGCAGGGGCGGTCGGCGTGGCCGACGGCGGCTCGGTTTCGTCTTCCGGAATTTCGTCTTTGGACAGTTCGTTGTCTGACATCTCGGGTCAGCCTGCGTGAGACGGGGCAATCCCCGTTTCTACCTTCGTGTTGCGCGTGCTCTCGATAGCGCGCCTTCGACCGGATCGGCTAGATCCTGGCGCACGTCGATGCCGGGAAAGCTTGCCTGCAGGGCATTGTAGAAAACCTGGCGCACATATAGGGACTGACGAAAGACGCTGCCCGTCATGGCTATTGGGAGCATTGCTGATGTTGCATGCGGCGCATGGTGCGCGAGTCGGCGGACCACAGTGGCCGCGAGGTTCGCCAACCTGGCTCCTGCATCGGCCAGGAGGTCGCGGGCGAGGGCGTCGGCTTGATCGGCGGCGCGGAGCACGATGGGAAACAGGCGCGGGAAATCGGGTGGCGGAGTCGAGTTGGCTTGCTGCACAAGTTCGTCTAGGGTCGTGAGTTTCCAGGCTTGGAGGACCATGGCGGTGAGCGCGGTTTCGAGGCCTTGGTCGCGGGCGTTCAGAATCGCGGAAATGGCGCGGCGGCCGATCCAGTGGCCGGAGCCTTCGTCGGAGACGGCGAACCCCCAGCCTCCGGCACGCGCAGTGTGACCTGCGGCGTCGCGGCCGTAGGCAATGGTACCCGTGCCGGCGATTGCGATCACTCCGGGCCCTCGGCCGAAAGCGGCTTCGAGGGCGATCTCGGTGTCGCCGACAACTTCGATGTTGGTGCCAGCAATTTCGGGCGTTCTTTCGGGAATCACGTCGGCGAGGATGCTGCGAATCTTGGCCGCGATCTCGGGCCTGGCGGCGCCGGCGGCGCCGATGCAGACTGCGCGGATCTGACCGGGAGAAATCTTCGCATCGGCGCACGCCTGACGGATGGCGGTGTGTATCGCTTCCCTTGCCTGCACTTCGCCGAGGCGAACGATGTTGCTGCCGCCCGTCATTGCCTTCGCGAACACCGTCGTTTCGTCGGCGAGAACGCAGCGGGTTTTGGTGCCGCCGCCGTCGATTCCGAGATAGTAGGGCATCGCGCTAGTTCTAACACATGTTCAGCGTAGTCCGTTCGGCGGCGGGTTCGCGGAACGTGCTTGTACAATGCTGCGAACTGTTGTTCGCCACTGGAGACGCGCCTAGCCGCGTCTCTACCCCGGAGTTGGAAGGGATCGCTTGGGATTGAATCGGATCGACCTGCTGATTATTGCGGCTTACCTGGCGGGGATTACGCTGTTCGGGCTGCGGTTTCGCAAGCGGCAGCGGACGATGCGAGACTACTTCCTCGCCGACCGCAACATTCCTTGGTGGGCAATTGCGCTGTCGATTGTGGCGGCGGAGACGAGCACGTTGACCATCATCAGTATTCCCGGCCTCGCCTACGATTCGAATTTTACTTTTCTGCAAGTGGTGATGGGGTATTTGGTCGGGCGCGTCATCATTAGTTTTGTCCTGCTGCCGCAGTATTTTCGCGGCGAGCTGTATACGGCTTATCAGCTGATTGAGCGGCGGTTTGGTCCGGAGCTGCGCACGGTGACAGCGGGGCTGTTTTTGCTGACGCGGGCGGCGGCGGAGGGAGTGCGCGTTTATGCCGTTTCGATTGTGGTCTCGATTGCGCTGGGCACGGGCGAGGTCGCTTCGATTGCGATCATCACGCTGCTGACTTTGATCTATACGTTTGAGGGCGGACTGGCGGCGGTGATCTGGACGGATGTGGTGCAGACTTTTATTTATGTGGGCGGGACGCTGGTGGGGCTGGTGACGATTCTGCATCTGGTGCCGGGAGGATGGGGGTCGGTCGAGGCGATTGCGGGTGGGTTGCACAAGTTTCAGGTGTTCGATGCTTCGGTCTTAACGCGCTGGCCCTATTTCAACTTTGCGAATCCTTACACGCTTTGGGCGGGGATTATCGGCGGCGCGTTCTTGACGACGGCCAGCCATGGCACCGACCAGCTTATCGTGCAGCGCTTGCTGGCGGCGCGGAATCAACGGCAATCGGTGCTGGCGTTGCTTTCGAGCGGAGTGGCGGTCTTTTTTCAGTTTGGGCTGTTTCTTTTTGTGGGCGTGATGCTGTTTGCCTACTACCGGGTTCCATCGGCTACGTTTGGGCGGGCGGACAGAATTTACCCGACTTTCATCGTGAGCCGGATGCCGCATGGCATTGCGGGACTGCTGATCGCGGCTATTCTGGCTGCGGCGATGTCGAACTTGAGTGCGGCGCTGAATTCGCTCGCATCGAGTTCGATGGTGGATTTCTATCTTCGTTTTCGTTCGGGATCTCGTCCGGAGGTGAGCGACGCGGGGCGGCTGCGGTTGGCGCGCCTGGCGACCGTCGGATGGGCTCTGGTGCTGTTTGGGCTGGCGGTGCTGGCGCTGCATCGAGTGGGACGCGTGGTGGAGGTCGGGTTGCAAATCGCTTCGGTGGCTTATGGGGCGTTGCTCGGAGTGTTTCTGCTGGGCGTGCTGACCAAGCGCGCGAATCAGCGTGGGGCGATGGTGGGCATGATTTGCGGATTCGCGATGGAGCTGTATTTGTGGGGATGGTCGCACGTGGCTTTCACCTGGTGGGTCGCAATCGGGACTTGTGCGACGTTTGCGGTGGGATACGCGGCTAGCGTTCTGTGGCGGGATGAAGCAAGAGCTTAAACGCGGAGATCGCTGAGGAAGGTCGCTGAGGACGCGGGGAGAATATGGACAAACGCTCAAAGGATAATCATCTCCGCCCGGAACTGGCGCGCGACCTGGGGTTGTCGCATGCTGGCGCCGTTGTGGTGGGGACGATCATCGGGAGCGGAATTTTTCTGGTTCCAACCGAGATGATGCAGGCGGTGGGGTCGGCTCGGCTGGTATATCTCGCGTGGGTAGTCGGAGGGCTGCTCTCTTTTTTCGGCGCGCTCACTTATGCCGAACTGGGCGCTATGAAGCCGCAGGCCGGGGGCGAGTATGTGTATATCCGCGACGCCTACGGGCCGCTGGCAGGATTTCTCTATTCGTGGACCTGGTTTCTGATCGCCAAGCCGGCTTCGATCGCGACCGTCACGACCGGGCTGGTGCGGATCCTCGAAACTTTCCCGGTCTTTTCTTTCTTCTCGCATATTCTCTTCTCCCATATATCAATCTCATATTCATTCACGGTCAACTACGGGCAAATTGTGGCAATCGGAGCCACCGTTCTGATTTCGTGGCTGAATTACATTGGGGTGCGCCGGGCGGGAGAATTTCAGTTTCTGTTCACGCTGCTGAAGGTTGCGATCATCCTCGGAATTGTGGCGGTGGGCTTTTCTTATGCCGGAGGAACGTGGGCGAACTTTGCGACCGAGTTCACTGGAGCGAAAGGTGGTGTGGCTGGATTTTTCGCCGCGCTGGTGGCTGCACTTTGGGCTTACGACGGTTGGAACGATCTGACCATGGTCGCGGGCGAGGTACGGAATCCGCAGCGCAATATCCCGCTGGCGCTGATTTGGGGCGTGGCCATTGTGGGGGCGCTCTACATCCTGGTGAACGCGGCGGTGCAGTATGTGTTGCCGGCGGCGGCGATCGCAGGTTCGGAGCGTCCTGCGTCTCAGGCGGTGGCACTGGTGCTCGGGCCTGCGGGCGCCAGCCTGGTATCGGCGGCCATAGCGGTTTCGATGCTGGTGACTTTGAACGGCACCATCATGAGCGGAGCGCGCGTGCCCTTTGCGACGGCGCGCGATGGCTATTTTTTCAAGGTGCTGGCGGAGGTTCATCCGCGCTTCCACACGCCGTCGGTGGCGATCATAGTGCAGTGCGGGCTGGCGATCGTTCTGCTGCTGCTGGGAGGCAGTTTCCGGCAGTTCTTTTCGCTCGCGATTTTCGCGGAGTGGATGTTCTACATGATCGCAGGCAGCACCGTATTCGTCTTCCGGCGGCGGGAGCCGCACGCTGAGCGGCCTTATCGCGTGTGGGGATATCCGGTGGTTCCGGCGATTTTTGTGCTGGTTTCCGCGGCCCTGCTTTACTACACGTTCAGCGACAATCTGAAAAGTTCGGCTGGCGGATGCCTGGCGATTCTGGCAGGCGTTCCGGTGTTCTACTTCTTTGCGTCGCGCCGAGCGGCTGCGGCCCGGTAATCGGCATAATCGGCCGGCGGATTGAGGGCGTCCGAATTCCCACGCGTGGTTACTAAAGGACACGCGCAAGGGACACGTTTACCCATTGCCCAATCTCCCATAAGGTGAAGATTCCAGCCCGAGCGCTCTCCCCAGCTTCGGGTTCCCATTGGAGTCATGGATGCCTACGAGCGATCGCGGTTTTCAACTCGGCCTGCTGCCTGAAAAGAAGTGGAACTGGCGGACCTTCGCTGCTAGCTACGGGATGCTCACGGGCCTGATCCTATTTCTGCTTGTCGTCGGGATCGTGCTGCCCGATACGCTGGAGCTCACCGCGAACTATCACATCACGGAGCTGATACCGCGGCCGGCGCTGAGGCCGGAGCGGTTGCCCAAGTCGAAGCCGCTACATGTGAAGGCGCTGCCGCCGGCGCCCGTGTTCGAAACGCCGAAGCTGATCGTGCCGCACGAGGTGCGCGCGCCCAAGCCGCAGCCCCAGGAAATTGAGCCGCCCAAGGTGGCGATGAATAACTTCGCGCCAACCATGTTGAAGCCGCCGAGTGGAGCGCGCCCGGCGCTGATTCATACCGGCGAGTTCCAGGGAAGTTCGGCGGCGCCAACCGTAAATGCTCCGATTACTAAAGTGCAGACGGGCGGCTTCGGCGATCCGAACGGGCTGAAGCCGAGCGAGAACGGCAAGCCGAACGGCAAGCTGATCGCATCGGCGGCGGGTTCGTTCGACATGCCGATGGGTCCGGGACAAGGAAACGGCTCGGGTGGCGCGAAAGGGATTAAGGGAACTGTGGCGAGCGCCGACTTCGGCAATGGAGTGGCAACTGCGGGACGCGGAGACGGGCGCAGAAGTGGCCGCGGCAGTGCCGACGTACAGACTTCAGGCTTCGGTGCGCAGGAGATCGCGCAGACGCCGCATATTCAGCGCGTGGATAGCGGCCCACCGGCCACGCTGGTCGAGATCACGTATAAGCCGAACCCGGTTTATACCAATGAAGCAAGAAACTTGAAACTGGAAGGCGAAGTCCTGCTCGAAGTGGAGTTCGCGGCGAACGGGCAGCTACACGTGAATCGAGTGGTCCGGGGTCTGGGCCATGGGCTTGACGAGGCCGCCATAGCCGCCGCTAACAAGATGCGGTTCAAGCCGGCCTCGCGAAACGGGCAGGCACTGGATTCGACAGCAATTGTGCACGTGGTATTTCAACTGGCGTATTGACCACCTTGGAGATAAGAGTTATGCGGAAAGTGATGAACAATATGAATATGAACTGGATGATTTTGGCTCTGCTGGCGGTAGCGATGACGGCAGTGGCCCAGCAGCCGGCGTCCGCGCCGCAAAACCCACAGCCGGTTGCAGCAACGCAGCCGAGCCCAGAGCAGTCCGGTCAGGCGCAGTCGAATCTGGCGCCGCCGACCACAATGGATCAGGTCATAGACCGCGTGATCATGCGGGAAAAGGAACTGATCAAGTTTTTGTCGCCGCGCACTCCTATTGTGGAGACCTATCTGCAGAACCTGACCCAGGATCCGCAACTGGGGCCGATTCCGCAGGATGATCATTATTTTCTGGGACGCATGGAGTTGAGCCAATCCATCGACCGGGCCGACTACCTTAAGGACAAAAACGAAGGCATGGAGAAGCATCTGCTGGGCGGCTTCACGAAGAAGTTCAAGTTCCAGTATCAGCCGCTGGGTTTTTCCTGGATGATCTTCGTCGACCGCAACGACTTTGACCGGCAGCACTACAATTTCCACTACGCGCGGCGCGAGTTCCTGGGCGACGTGCGCTGCCTGGTGTTCGATCTGACGCCAACAAAAGACGCTGGTCACGGGCGCTTTCTCGGCCGTATCTGGGTTGAGGATCAAAACTTCAACGTTGTGCGGTTGAACGGCACTTATGAGCGTCCTACGCGTAACAATTATTACTTCCACATGGACAGCTGGCGGTTGAACCTGGTCCCGGGTTATTGGGTGCCATCTTACATTTACAGCGAGGAAGGCGACTTCACTGCGGGGGCCAAGAACAAGATCGCGTTCAAGGCGCAGACTCGCATGTGGGGATATAACCTGAAGACGGCAACGCCGAACGACGAACTTACCAACATCCGCGTTGACAGCGTAAAGGACTCTACGCCGACCGCACAGGATGCGACTCCGCTGGCCGCCGAGCGCGAATGGCAACAGCAGGCGGAAGACAACGTGATCGAACGGCTGGAAAAAGCCGGGCTGGTGGCTCCGGAAGGCGACGTGGATAAGATTCTGCAAACCGTGGTCAACAACCTGGAGATCACCAATAACATCGAACTGCCCCGGCCAGTCCGGACACGGGTGCTGACGACTTCACCGCTCGAGACCTTCAGCGTCGGTAACACGATTGTGGTGAGCCGCGGGTTGATCGACGTGCTTCCCGATGAGGGCAGCCTGGCGATGGTGCTCTCGCACGAACTGGCGCACATCGTTCTGGGGCATAACCTGGGCAGCCAGTACGCATTCAACGACCGCATGCTGTTCTCGGACGAGGCGACTTACCAGAACCTCGGGTTCAAGCACATTCCCGAAGAGGAAGTGGCGGCCGACAAGAAAGCCATCGAACTGCTGAAGGGCTCGCCCTATGCCCAGAAACTGGACTCAGCCGGGCTCTTCATCAAAGCTCTGCAGGCGCGCGCTCCGCAACTGAGCGCCCTACTGCAAGCGCACCTCGGCAACAACATCACGGAGAACGGCACGGTAACGCGCATGGCGCAACTGGGCACCTCGGCTCCGGCGCTCGATTGGAACAAGCTGGACCAGATCGCCGCGTTGCCTTTGGGTGCACGCGTCAAGCTGAACCCGTGGGATGACAAAGTTGAAATCGTGAAGGCGCAGCCGGTCGCAATCACTTCGGCGCGCGACAAGATGCCGTTCGAAGTGACGCCGTTCTATCCGCGGCTTTCGCGGTACAGCACTGCGAGCACACCTGCGGCTACCGCCGCGGCAGCGCCACCGACGACGGCGACCACCGCTGACGCCAACAGCAGCCCCACTCCGACCAACTGAGTCGGCTCCAAGTTGATAGAAGCGCAGGCCGGGACCGGAAGAAATTCCGGGCTCCCGGCCTGTGTCTATTGGGGGTAACGCGCGGGCTAGAAGTGGTTTCTGAGGTCGCCGAAACGATCTACCACCAGCAGCCTCTGTGAGGCTGGAGCTGTCGCAACTTCCTCGTGCTCGAGAATCCAGGTGTTGCCGTGAGGTATGAAGACGGCGTGCAGGCCGGCGGCGAGGGCGGGGTTGATATCAGACTTAGGACTGTTGCCGACCATCCATGTAATGTCGGCCGGAAGGGCGTACTTGGCGACGGCGGAGCGATAGGTTGATTCGTCCTTCTCGGCTACGATCTCGACGGCGGCAAAATATTCTTTCAGTCCCGAGCGCTCGACTTTTCCGGATTGCTCAGTCGGGTTTCCTTTGGTCATCAGGATGAGGTGATGGCGCTCGCCGAGATATTGCAAGGTTTCGGGCACGCCGGGGAGAACTTCAATCGGATGATCGGCAATCTGGTCGGCAAAGCTGCGAATGCGTTCGTGCAAGTCGGGCGTGACCGGGTCGACGGAAAGCTTCTCAAAGGTCTCAACCAGCGAATGCGCGAAGCTGTGCAGGCCGTAGCCGTGCTTCACGATGGATTCTCGCTCAACGTCGTTCAGGACGAGGCGAACCGCTTCGGGCGAGTGTTCGCGATGGTCAAGGAACGAAATGAATTTCGCAATCGCCCGTTCAAAATAAATGTTGTTTTCCCAGAGCGTGTCATCGGCATCGATGAGCAGAGTCTGGGCGCCGTTCTCTCCGGGCATGCACTTATGATAACGGCTCTACGCCGGTTTCGCGGCTTGATAGACTTGTGTCCGTATGAAGAACGGTGGGGCCGGGAACTGGGGTATTAGGAACTGTAAATATTTTTTAAACCACTATGGGCCTGTTTTAACGGCCGTATGGTTGGGCCCTTTACAAGACGGCGACTACGAACAGCCCGTGGTCAAGGTCCGTCCCTGGTGTTCGGTTCACGCTTCGGAAGCTCTTGGATTCTCTGAAACCCGTCATCCTTTGTCAATTTGCCGAGTTGAACGTCTTCATGCAATTCGATGAATCGTTTGCCGCACAGCAAATGGAAAAGGAGATGATCACCATCTCGGCCAAGCTCAACCATTTGGTAGACAGTGCCTTCGAACTCATAGTAACGCTGGATTTCATGCATGAAGTCGCGGATTCTTTGGAGCGGATCGTCGATCGATTTGCGTGTGATTCCAGGAAGTATTTGGTCAGAGTCAATTGCGTACGCAGTATCGCGATGGGCAAGTCGTTTATCACGGATTAGCCGAAAATTATCTGTAGATTTTCTGATGATATTGAGTTGCTTGCGCAGACGTTTGCGGAGTGCGGCATCGGCATCGTACGGAAGCTTCCCGATGAGGTATTCGAATGACAGGTTTGGGAACTGGCCGCGTTGCGCTTGCGCGGGGTCGGTCAGTTTTGTGATGCGAAGGATAACGCTGTCGATTAGGCAATCCTGAATCGCCCGGATCGCGAAGCCGGCCGCGTTGTTAAGGATTGCCACCGATTCCTGTGATCCGAAAAGCTGAGTAACCAGCTTCCAATAGGCGTGGACACGTGTGACGTCTTGGTCGATTTCGACGTAGATGGGGCCGAGATGATTATGAAAATCGGCAATTGTTCTTGCCATGTGCGTGCCATCCGATAATCAACCGGGTCGTGGTCGGCCTCGAAGACTTTCTCACACCCACTCCACGTGCGGCGTCTGGGGAATGATCCCCGCCTTGTGCCCCATGTCGAGCAACCGGCGCACGGCTTCGCGGCCATCGTCACCGTAGTCGAGAGTGCGCTCGTTGACGTACATGCCGACGAATTTGTCGGCGAGTTGGGTATCGAGATCGCGGGCAAACTGCATGGCGTAGGCGAGCGCTT
>Ga0224558_1003152_pt1 | contig 14084 bp, 15 predicted proteins | sample 714S32024metaG_FD_180682 | JGI IMG/M metagenome (GOLD analysis project Ga0224558, IMG submission 180682) | Peat soil microbial communities from Stordalen Mire, Sweden - 717 S3 20-24 | ecosystem: Environmental > Terrestrial > Soil > Wetlands > Peat | place: Sweden: Norrbotten County, Stordalen... | reverse complement strand
GTATTCACTTACCAAGAGCCTCCGAGTTAGCGCGTTACTGGGGACACGAGCCACATCCCGTTTTCCGGGGCCGGGTCAGCGCCTCTACGGTCCTTGCGCACGATGGTGTAGATAAACTCATGCCACGCATACTTCAACCTACATTGGTCGCGGATTATCGCTACCGCCCGTCCAACAACACCGCTACATTGCCTAGTTTCGACTATCTGCTTCGTCCCGGCGATAACTGGAAGGCAGATAACGACCCAAAGCTTTTGCGGGAAGTGCAGGAGCGCTTTAGGGCATTCGTGGCCTTTCAACGTCGGCAATCGCAAGCTGATAAAGCCAACCGTTTTCTGACATGGCTGGTTCTCGCAGCCGTTGTGGCACCGCTCCTGGCCCTGTTAAGATCGAAGAAACAAAAAACGCAATGAAAGGATAAATGAAAAAGAGACTGATAGTAGGTATTCTCGGCGCAGCAATAATGGGTACAATGGTACTTGACCTCTTTGCTGCTGCTGGACTCCATTGGCCGTTCGACGCTGGCAATTGCGCGGTGGCTACTCACGTGGATTCGATAGAATGCGCTAACACGGGCGTTGACTGTAATGTTACAATCCCCACCTCGGTATGGGTGTGGTGGTACCTCAAGTGGGTCAAAAGCACGACAGTCGTGCCTGGCAGGTGCTACAATGCCACTGCGGGGAGTTTCGACGGTGGGAATGTTACGACAGTTACCTATCTTGATCCGACTGGTACGCCGACGACGGTCCAAGTCCACACTGGATGGGAGTACTGTAGCTGCGTATACTAGAATTGATCGGATACGGTTAGTCTACGTAACTGAGCATTTCTAGGCGGCTGGGAATTTGGCTGATCGCGATGACCCTGCCAGGAGGCCCGATGACCTTGCTCGCGCGACTTCTTGCAACGCCGCCAAAGTCGTGCGTGCTGCCTGATCCACTAAAGCCGCGGTCAGGTACGGCTTGATCTGCATTATGTGATACCCGTACACCTACCAGCCTACATCACAAGAAACAAGACAGGGCTTATAGCGTTGCTATTGTTCTTTGTAGTATGGAAGACTTTTGTCTCCTGTCTCGGGAATACCTTCTCGAATTACGATGATGCCCAGTATGTTTACGACAACCCTCACGTGATATCGGGGCTAACCCTCGCAAATGTCCGTTGGGCGTTTACAAGTTCAACGGTGGGGAACTGGCATCCCCTTACTTCCTTGTCGCACATTCTCGATTCGCAGTTCTTCGGTGGATGGGCGCCGGGGCACCACTTTGTAAGTATTGTCTTCCATTGCCTAAACAGCATGTTGGTATTTCTGCTCTTCGAGCGCATGACAGGCGCCCTTTGGAAATCCTTTTGGGCCGCGCTGCTGTTCGGCATTCATCCACTTCGTGTTGAATCGGTGGCTTGGGTTGCGGAACGGAAGGATGTGCTGAGCACCTTCTTTTTCCTGCTGACTGCATTTGCGTATGCCAGATATGCTGCAGAGAGCAAAAGGGGTGGTACACGCTCTCGGCAGTATTTTCGGTTGGCCGTTCTCTGCCTCTTTCTGGGATTGATGTGCAAACCCATGCTCGTAACCGTGCCCTGCGTTCTGCTCTTGCTCGATATCTGGCCTCTGGCGCGTTGGACTCCTGAAACTGCTTGGAGCTTGCTTAGAGAGAAGGCGGCGTTTTTCATCCTCGCCGGGGTCTTCAGCGTTACAGCGCTCTTCACGCAACACGCAGGCATGCTGCCCTTAACTTACATGCCTCTCTCGGTGCGCGTTGAGAATGTGCCTGTCGCATACTGTAGATATGTGGGCAAGTTAATTTACCCGGTTAATTTAGCCTGTTTGTATCCTTATCCGATCCATTGGCCTGCAGTTCTTGTGATTGGCTGCACCCTCGTGTTTCTCATTGCCTCGGCGGCCGTCGCGTTCATAGGCCGGCGGCGCGCCTATGTCCTGGTAGGCTTCCTGTGGTTTGTCGGCACCCTGTTTCCCGTCATCGGTTTGATGCAGGCCGGCAGCCAATCGTTGGCTGATCGCTACTCGTACATCCCCTCCCTCGGATTAGTTGTTATGGCAGTGTGGGGTGTCTCCGACTTGGCCGAGCGGTGCAAATTCTCGCCGGCTGGCCTGTGGGCACTAGGCCTCGGGCTTGCCGTGACATGTATGGCCCTAACCCGGCGCCAAATCTCCTTTTGGAAGGATCCGGAGAGCCAGTGGCGGCATGCCGCAGCCGTTACTGTAGCGTTCCTCGCTTTTTCCGTGAACTTTTCCCATGCGGTTTTCGGGGGAACCGGGAAGCGGCGGCGGGTTGTTGAGTAGTGGTTTTGTCGCATTGAGCCGTGGAGATTTCTCCGACCTGGGGTGTGGGGGTTATTATGCATTGATTCCGTGAACTTTTACCGGAGTACGGCCTTGATTTGGCGCAAGCATTGCAAAGCCCGCTGGCGCCCTTGTTGTTGCTCGTAAACCGGCAAGGCTGGTGGTGGTGGCGGGGCCGGTGGAACTGGCGAGGTCATCCGCAAGCGCACGCGACTGATTTGGAGGTCCTCCTCGAAGCGGTCGGGTTGGAGGAGGTTGGAGAGTTTGAGCGCGCCGACGTTGCGGCGCTGAGCGCGGATCTCCCGCTGAAGATAGGTGATGACGGTGCGCAGGTCCTGGAGCGAGTAGCCCAGGCGCAGCAGTTCATACCACATCCGTTCCCGGTCAAAGCCCAAGCGCAAGCTCTGGCCGGTCAGTTGGCAATAGAGCTGGTGGGCTTGGCCGATAGCGAGGGCATCGACCGGGAAGGCAGAGGGCGGGGCCGGCTCGGACATAACCCTCGGCTTAGGCGGTGGCCTGAGCGGTTGGAGGCGGAACCAATCCCGCCGCGCCGGGTACGCGTTCAATGGCCGCCTGCACGTGGGGTGGTTCGATGGTCTGAGCGCCGGCGCTGGCCGCTTCGATCCAGGCCGCCCGGCAAAGCAAACACAGGCTGCGTGCCAGCCCGCTGCTGGCGCTGGTCAGCAGGTTAAGGGCGGCCGGTTCGATAGCCTGACGGGTAATGCCCACCGCCGCCAGGCTCTGCTGGACGTATTGACTGACCAGGGGCGCCGTCCAAGGACCCAGGCTCCAGTGACAAGCGATGCGCGAGAAGAGCGAGCGGTGTTGCCGCAAGCGCAAGGTGCTCAGGAGATATTCGTCGCCGATGAGCACCAGACCGAAAGCTGGCGGGTCGGCCAGGTTGAGGCCCAGGAGCAAGCGTACTTCTTCGAGGCTGCCGTAACCAAAGCTTTGGGCTTCATCCAGGACGATGAGTGGCACGACTTTGCCCAGTTCGGCCAAGGCCGCTTCGATCAGGGCCAGGTTGGCTTCGCGGCGGAAGGCCGCCCGTTTGCCGAGCTTGGCGACCAGCGCCGAGAGCAGGCCGCAACCGCTCAGGCTGGCGTGAGTCACCAGCAGCGGGCAAAACAAGCGACGGTCCAAACGATGGAGCCAGCGGCCAATCAAGGCGGATTTGCCCGCGCCGTTGGGACCGGCCAGGAGCATGACGCTGCGCAGCGTGGCGGTTTGGTCCAGCAAGTCCAGGGCGCGCTGGTTTTGCGGGGTCTCCAGCCAGGCTTGGGTGGATAGTTCGCCAAAGGGCACGGCGGAGGCGCCCCACTGGCGAGCCAGGAGAGAGAGTTCCAGATTAGGCGCGTTTTTCATAAGCGTCGGCTCCCTGGATTTGGCTGTTGAGTTGCGCGTTGACCGGCTTGGCCAAGCCGAAGGCGGTGCCCCGATAGGAGACCTCGATGCGGTCGAGTTTGAAGGGATCAAAACGCAGTTGCACCGTCAGGGTGCGCAGGCTCAGGTCCACTTCATAAAGTTGGTTGCCCAACCGGACCGTGCCGTCGCGCCGGACGGTGCGGGTCAGTTGGTGATAAAAGAGTTGGTCCAGATCCAAATGCGGGTCCAGCGCTTTGACCAGGTGGGCCCCGCGCTGGTAGCGCTCGGCGGGCGTCATGCGGGTGCTGGAGTGGACGCGGGTGTGATAGATACTCTGCAACCAGAGAGAGAACTTGGCGTTGAGTTCTTCGAGGCTGCCGGCCCCTTGGCCGGGCAGGCGCAAGCCGGCCTCGAAATCTTGCTGGATGGTGAAAATTACCCGCTCGGCTTTTCCCTTTGACCAGGCATGGTAAGGCTTGGCGTGGAGGAGTCGGATGCCCAGGTTGGCGCACACGACCCGGGTGTGGTCGTTGGTGAAAGGGCCGCCTTGGTCGGTGTAGAGTTTGGCGGGCAAGCCGCGGCGGCGTAGCGCTTCCTTGAGGGTTTGATGGAAAGCTTGGGTGTCCGCCCGCAGGAAATACGCCGCAAAGGGAATGAGTCGTGAGTGGTCGTCGATGATGACACACAGAAACGTGGGGACGGCTTTGCGGCCATCGGCGGGGTGCAGATAAGGGCCGGGCGAAAAGTCGGTCATCCACAGGTCGTTGACGAAAGGCGCCTCGAAGCACTTGGTGGCCCCGCCCAGCGGTTGGCGCAATTGCTGCCGCCGGGCTTTGGTGTGCAGCTCATGCTCGCGCAGGAACCGGTAGAGCGAGTTGAGCGAGGGCAATTGGGGATCTTGTTCGCGCCAGCGCCGGTAGAGCACTTTAACCGGCACGGCCAGATGAGCCTGAGCCTGTTCGAGGATCCATTTTTGCTGTTGGGGAGTCAGGGTGCGGGGTTGGCCTTTGTCGGCGCGCACCTTGGGTGTCAGCGCGGCGAAGCCGCCTTGCTGGTAAGCATACCACCAGTCTTCGAGGGTGCGGCGGGCGTAGTGCCGCTGAGTGCCGTCGGGCAAGTGCAGCGGACGAAAACTCACCTGTTCCAGGGCCACCGAAAGGGGAAAACCCTGGCGCAAGAAGTCTTGAATTTGAGTGATGAAGGCAAAACGCTCCAGTGCGAGCGCCTGCGACTGCGGAATTTGCGGTTCGTTTTTCATGCGGACTGGTTTAGCGCGCCGAAACGTGCCGGAGAAGAAAACCCATTTGTGGGATCATACCCCTGCGGGTGCCACCCGCCGCCCACCACGAACCAAACCGCTCGGTGCAGGCCGCTACGGGACCGGTCGCAAACAGGCGTAATCGCCTAAGAGCGAGCGCTTGCAGTGCCGGGCCAGAAACCGCAACATGCTCTCAGCCGAACCCACGCCACGCCGCAACTCTTTCCACAGTTGCTGAGCGGTGTGAAGCTCGGCCGGTAGTATCTGACCAAAGGTGTCTTGGAGGACTTTGACTCTGGTCAGAAAGCGGTTCCAGGCTCGCTGCAAGCAGCCGGCCTCGATCGGCTCAGGCGGGGGATCGAGCCCCGTACCGACCTCCGCCTGGGCATCGAAGCCGCCTTGCAGCCGCTCCACTTCCAGAGGCCGATACGGCAGACGATTGGCGGGCAGCACCGAAACGGTGTGACCACAGGGCGGACACAAAAAGCGTTGCATCGGGAACTTTTCCTCTCCACTGGGCCTACTATACCGCCCATAGCCTCCGTGACGATGCATCCGCCCCGAGCAACCTCGCGGACAACTCGGTCGATCCCCTTTGAAGCTGTCGGCGCGAACTTGGATGCCCCCTAAAAACCGATTACGCCCAGGCGGATCAAGCCAGAATCCCTCCGCGAACCGGAGACCTCCTCACCCCTTCACTAAAGCAACGTCAACCTCCAAGCTCCACGGAGAAGCGATGACGGCTACACCGGTGGAGGGCTTTATGGCGATGATCGATGCGGTAAAGAGAATCAAGAGCCGAGAGACTCGTTTATGCGTATCAAGGGGGCCCGGAAGATGAAACCCACGACCGGCCAACAATGGAGGTGAGGCAACCCCTGAATTCTGTTTCCTCGTTTCGCCCAACGAGTATTCTGGGCACATGAAACGCGGTTTCCTGGTTCTCCTTCTCGCCCTCTCCGCAGTCGTGGTCCGTGGCGCCTCAGGGGAGGGAAACGCAGACCTGCCGTTTCGGTGGGGTGGCAGTTCCAGTCCCAATATGGTCAGCAACGTCAGGGATTTACCTGCTGATCCTGGAAGTATCGAGCCTTTATGGGAATTAAGGCTGGGTTCGCACACCTATTCCATTCCCACCATCGATCGGGGCCGGATCTACCTCGGCGCCAATGATGCCGGAGTCCAGCGGCCACGCTTCACGCCCACCGGCGGCGGAGTTCTGATGTGCGTGGATCAGGCCACCGGCAAATTGATCTGGCAGTTGCCCAGCCCGCGCTACTTTGCCGGAGTCAAGCCGCCCTATCATTTCGACCAATGGAATTGCGGCATCTGCTCGGGTCCGGTGGTGGATGGTGACCGTGTTTATGTGATCAGTGGCCGGGGCGAGATCCTGTGCTTGGACCGAGAAGGTCAGGCGAATGGCAATGACGGCCCGTTCCAGGATGAACTTGCTTACATGGGCATAACCAACGCGCCTGATGCCAAATTGGAACCGACGGACGGGGACATCATCTGGAAATACGACCTCATCCCCGAGTTGGATGTGGTCCTGCACGACGTTTGCGGCAGCACGCTTCTGATTGACGGTGACCTGCTCTATGCCTGCACCTCCAACGGCATTGATGACCAGCACAACAAGGTCCCCAAGCCCGATGCTCCGAGCTTGATCGTTCTGGATAAGAAGACAGGCCGGTTGGTGGCCAGGGACGATGAGAAAATCGGCCGACGTTTGTTGCACTGCAATTGGTCGTCCCCCTCGCCCGGACGGGTCAATGGTCGAACCTTGATCTTCTTTGGGGGCGGTGACGGCATCCTCTATGCATTCGAGCCGCCGGTGCCTTCCAAGGAGTCAGGTGTCCGGCTTCTCAAGAAAGCCTGGTCCTATGACTGCAATCCGCCGGACTTCCGGGTGCGCGATGGCCAGCCGGTTCCGTATTCGAAGAGCAACAAGAACAGACCGGACGGCCCGAGCGAGATCATCGGGACGCCGGTGTTTTACAGCGGGCATGTTTATGTGGCCATTGGTCAGAGTCCCCTCCACGGCAACGGACGCGGTTGCCTCTCCTGTGTTGATGCCGCCACTGGGACCAGAGTGTGGGCCTCAGAACTGGTTGATCGCACCCTGGCTACGCCATCGGTCGCTGAGGGCCTCCTCTACATCCCCGATACCACTGGCAATTTTCATTGTTTTGATGCCGGCACCGGCGAACGGTATTGGGTCCACCCTTTGGGCGGCACTACCTCGTATGCTTCGTCCTTCGTGGCCGATGGCAAGGTGTATATCGGGACTGAAACCGGTTCTCTTTGGGTGTTGAAGGCAGGCAAAGAACTGCAGGTCCTTTCCAAAACCCGCCTTAAAGCCAATCCGATCACTCTGACAGCTGCCAACGGCGTGCTCTACATTCCCACCCAGCACAGCCTGCTCGCCATTCCGGGAAGACCAGCCACGCGGCGCACGGCTCACATTGCCGAACCCGGCCCGCCGCCTGCTCAGACAAGCTGAGCAGAATCGCCGAGGAGTGAGCAAGTGGATTACTGTATCTGCGCGGCCAGCTTTGAAATTCGACCCAGATCCAGCTCTCCCTTTGCCCCCCATCCACTCACACCTTCAGGGATTCGAGGCCGGAACTGCTCATAAAGGCCAAACCCCTTTTGAGCCAATTCACCTGGGTCAAACGCCTGGGCCAATTCCGTCATGGCTTTACTCGTCTTGGCCAATGCGTCTCCGAACTTGCTCTCCAAATACCGTTCAACACCATCAGGATCAATGGGCTTGGATTCGATCACGGCACGCACACCCTGATCCGTGTTCACTGCCGGCAAAGCTCGTCCCAGGAGGTCCACCCAAAACTCCTCGCCTCGTTCCTGTTCACGGACCTTCTTGAGTTCCCTTGGGGTCGGTTTGAAAATGCCCAATCGCCGGCCCTTGCTTTGAGCGTTCAGACCTGCCAGAGCCTTTCCGAGCGATAAAGCCTCGTCGTGCTTGAATCCCAACCGCTCCGCCACCACCGAAGCCCAGAGCGTCAATACCGGCGCCCGATTTATTAGAATCTTGTTCGCTGTCGTGATCATATCTTAAGATTAATCTGCTCCAGGTGAGAGCCTGCCGCCACCGAACATTCCATCGACCATCGACTGCCTATCGAAGTTCATTGGGCTGCTGTAATGATGTAGAAGCTGTCATCGATTCCGACGAAAAGGCCGCTGATCGCCTTCTTCAAGGGATTCCGCTGTGCTGGCCCCTTCCACGCCAGATGAGTAACAAGCATCCTTGACCACAAAGCCGTCCGGGGCTGCAAGGCCCGTATAAAAGCCCTCATGCCGGTCCTCGCGGTGTTCAACGCGAAGCCCGGCTGGCGCAGATGTCGCGCACAATGCTGGCGTTCTCGCCCACCTGGTCGCTCAATTGCTGATACATTCCCACGATCACTGCGTCCGCCGGCTTGATGTTGTTAAATGTGATCTCAAAGCCCTGACGCACTTTTGCCGCGTTATCAATCTTTCGACCTGCGGCCAGGACCTTGTAGGCCAGGCACGGCTTCGTTGTGCCTTTGATTACCTTGAACATCCGGGGTGGGTCGCTCGCCAGGTAGATTTCACCCTCCGGCAACTCGCCACCCAGCAGCTTTTGGAACTCGTCCCGCGGTCGAGTCAGGTAATAGAGGCAGCACATGTAATAGTCCACGTCCCATCCCTTCTCCTCAGATAATTCAATGAGCGCCGGATTATGCGCCGACAGGCCCACCAGCACGCCCGCATCCCGGATGCGCTTGAGCAGATCGGTGAGCACGCCCAGCTTGTTTTGGCGGTGCAACCGCTCACCCAGGGCACCGTGCGGGGCAATACCAATCGGGTGATGCTTGGCCACTACCTGGACGAATTCCGGGTGCTCGTCCCAGTCCGGCTTGCCCAGGCATAACCAGTTCATCTTCCCGCCGGCCGAGCGATACCGTTCCAGGTCTGCCAAAGTGCGCTCCGCGTAGCTGCTTTGCCACGTGTTGATGCCATTGGCCTCGGCCTGCAGCAGCAGTTCTACCACGCGCTCAGGCGTATGCCAGGTGGTCTGGTATTGGCTGAGGATCTTGTTGAAGTGCGAATAGCCGTAGATTGGATTGCCACCTATGACCAAGCGCGTGATCTGGTGCGAACCCAGCCTGATCGTAGGCAGATCCGTGTGCGAGTTGGCCGCGGCGTCCCTTGCCTGTGCCGGCGAAGGCAGTTCAGAAAATACCGCAGCCGTGGCCACAGCGCCTGCGGTCCGCCGCAAGAACTGGCGCCTCGTGGTGGCCCCTGGCGTGGGGGCGGGCTGATTTAAAGACTCATCGAGGTTCATCATGGAGAATACATCGATGAGATCCTGAGCGAATTCAAGCGGCAAGGCAGGGTCTACCGGAACACCTTTGTGATAGCCTCTTCGTGGTAGCCTTTTCAGAGTTTCTTCGTATCCTTCGGCCATGAACACAATCCAGACTCATTTCCGAATATCTCTCGCCCTTGCTGCCCTCCTGCTCACCATCGGCCTCGCTGCCCTGGCACCTCTGGCTACGGCGGCTGAGGGCGAGTTTTCCAAGCCCGTCATCGACATTGGCATGGTGGTGAAGGACTCCGAGCGAACCGCGCAGTTCCTGACCAATGTAGTCGGATTCAAGGAGGTGCGCGGGTTTTCGGTCAATGCCGAGGTGGCGCGAAAGATTGGCTTGATCGACGGCTACCCTGCTGAGGTCCGGGTCTTTCTGCTGGAAGGAACCGAACCAGCTACCCGGATAAAAGTGCTCTCCTTCCCAAAAGCGCAGGGCAAGCAAGCCGATCAGGCATTCATCCATTCAACGCTCGGCTTCAGATACCTGACGCTCTACGTAACGGACATGAGCCAGATCCTGGAGAGGCTTAAGAAAGCCGGTGTTCCAACCCTGGGGGAAACGCCTATGGAGATGGGCACCGGAACGTGGCTGGTGGCGATTAAGGATCCGGATGGCAACTTCATCGAGTTTGTGGGCCCGCGAAAGTGACGGCTGGACCGACGGATGTCCCCACAACTGGTGACATGCAGAAAAAAGATGCTCTGGTATCTTGATCCCGTTCTCAGGTGTAGAACGTGTGTCAGAAGAGCCGGATAAAAACCGGCTTTTTTGTTGTACCGAAGCTGCCAGCACCGAGGCTATCGACTGGCCAATTTGGCCTCCACGCTCCTGATCTTTTCATCCATCGTCTGGTTTCGATCCGTTCGCGTTCCCACTTTGATGACGGTGGAAATCCTTGGAGCCCCCATCTCGTGAACGACTTCATGACACCGTTTGATCGCGGCAAAAACCTTGTCCCATTCCCCTTCGATATTTGTTCCGTTGGCATGCAGCACCGTCTTCAACCCAGCTTCGGCCAGGACCTTCTCACAGGCCGCCACGTACGGGGACAGGGATACGCCCACGCCGATTGGGACAATGCACAAATCGAGTATCACGTTCATGTCGTCAATTACACTACCAGGATTTCCTCGGTGTCCAGCGGGTATTTCGCCGCGCTGGCGATGAAATGAGACTTGTCGGTACTCCGCCCTCACGATTAAAGTGCCTTCGCGCCAACACCTTTTCGAACTATATGGAAACATCGCCGAAATCAAATACGGTCAGTGGTCAGCATGCCTTCCCCGCTCAGAAATCCGCAGGCTTCTCTAACCTCGACATTGGTTCTCCTCAATTGGTGGGTTCCGCTAAGCAAGTGGAAGACGGCTGGGACCTCCTGGCAGGTGGAGTCGATATCTGGGAAAAGTCAGACCAGTTCCACTTTGTTTATAAGCAGGTCGCTGGAGATTTCGATATTGCGGTCCGGGTCGAAGCTTTCACGCCGGCACACCTCTATTCCAAAGCCGGTCTCATGGTTCGGGAGAGTTTAAGCCCAGACAGCGCCCATTTGATGTTCCTGGCATTTTCCGACAACTCGCCACGCAACAACAATCTTGGAGCTTATGAAATGCAGTTCCGCTCGGTGGCAGGAGGCGATTGCCAGGCGATTTATCCCGTCGTAAGACCTCCAGCTCCGCCTGAATTTCCCGCTGCCTACCCCAATTCATGGCTGCGTGTTCAACGGAGAGGGGATCGATTTTCGGTTTTTGGGTCCACGAATGGGAAGGTCTGGAAGTTGTATGGTGTCCAAACTTTGAAGCTCCCCAGTGTGGTCCATGTTGGCCCGGCGCTCACCTCGCACAACTCAGAGACCGCGGCGACGGCCCGGTTTCGCAACTATACCGAATCCAAGTGAACCTGACAGGTTCGAGCAGTTCAGGTCTTCCCAATGTCAGAATACAGCGGCAACAAGAAGGTAACGATTCACACCGACGGTGCCTGCGACGGCAACCCCGGACCCGGTGGCTGGGCGGCCGTGCTTCGGTTTGGTGAACACGTGCGCGAACTGACTGGTGGGGACCCTGCCACCACCAACAATCGTATGGAACTCCAAGCTGCCATCTCTGCGCTTAAGGCCGTGAGAGAATCCTGCGAAATCACGCTCTTCACCGATTCTGAATATTTGCGTCAAGGCATTACTGAATGGCTGCCGCACTGGAAAGCCAATCACTGGCGCACGGCCGACCGCAAGGCCGTCAAGAACGAGGATTTGTGGCGGCAGCTTGAGGAGGTCACGGCCCGCCACCACGTCTCCTGGCAATGGCTCAAGGGTCATGTTGGGCATCCTGACAATGAGCGATGTGATCAGCTAGCAGGCGCAGAGATTGTAAAGCTCCGTCGTAATTATTCACCGGAAAAGCTGGCCGCCCTCCGTGAGGCCTTTGTCGCCAGCAGAGATCCAAACCGGAGGCAGGGCACGCTGTTTTGAACGGTCGTGAACCACGCGCTGCACCATGTCCCCACAACTGGTGACATGCAGGGAATAGGCCATCTGTTATCTTGATGGCGTCGATACGATTTGAATTTGTTCTCAGTCTATCGTGTGTCAAAGAGGCCGGATAAAGTTCCGGCTTTTTTGTTGTACTGGAGTTGCTTCATCGTATCCGTCTTTTGGCCTGAAGCGACGGTGAGGGAATCGCCTGGTTACTACAAAGGCTGACGACGGATGTAATTGAACCGCGCTGCTCCTGTTGGTAAATTCTCAACGAGCATGAATGGTTCACCGGACACGCACAGCAAGGTTATCTGATACTTGCTTTGGATAAACCCAAGCCCTCCTGAATATATGGACGAACAGAATCTGGAAGCCGAACTGGTTGACTCAGGCCCTCCGCCCACTGCCTACAAGGACCGCTCTACGGGCCTGATTGTTTTCGGTGCGCTATCCATCTTGCTGGGATGTGCTTGCGCGCTATTTGTGCCATTGATGCTCTTCAGCCAAATCATGTCCGCGAAAGCCACTGGCACCCCGCCCAGCTTTTCGATTCTGTTGCCGGGCGTGTCTCTTTATGGGGTTTTGGCAGTGGCCTTGGTGTGGCTGGGAATCGGTTCCATCAAGGCCCGGCGCTGGGCGCGGGCATTACTGCTTATTTTCTCATGGAGTTGGCTCGTGATGGGAATAGTGATGCTGATAGCCATGGCAATCCTAATGCCGAAAATGCTGGCGAACGTCGCCGCAACCGGATCCGCCAGCCATCCGCCGATGCCAGGGTTCATGACGACCGTGATTATCGTCATGCTGGGGTTCTTTGGTGTCTTTTTCGTCATCGTGCCAGGCATCGGGGCGTTTTTCTATGGCAGTCGGCACGTCAAGGCCACATGCGAAGCGCGCAATCCAGCAGTGTGCTGGACGGATGGCTGTCCGTTGACTGTGTTGGCCTGCAGTTTGTGGCTGGCCCTCGGCGCGGCAATGATGTTGATCCTTCCATTGACAAGCCACAGCGTGATGCCCTTCTTCGGGATCTTTCTAACGGGCGTATCTGGAACGCTCTCGTATCTGACCGTTGCAGCGATTTGGGGTTATGCGGCCTGGGCGTTGTACAGGCTCCAACGCTGGGGCTGGTGGTTGATCACCATCGGTTTGTGCCTGTATCTGGCCTCCACCCTCATCACATTTGCGCGGCATGACGTGGTCGAAATGTATCGCCTGATGGGCTATCCCGAGGCACAAATCCAACTACTGCAACAGTCCAACCTCCTGGCCGGGAGCGGCATGATGTGGATGATGGTGTTTTGCATGGTGCCGTGGCTGGCGTTTTTGATCTTCATCAAGAGGTATTTCCGGTGCCAACTGCCAACGACGGTAAACCCTTAATCATGCGGGCAGATTGAGTTTGACCGAATGCAGCAAGGTCAATTCGCACTCCCCTGCATCTGGATGGAATTCTGATCGATGTGTGGTCGATACGGTGAACGCAGGATTGCAGCGCAGGTCAAATGAAAAGTTCCCTTCTTTCGGGCTGAGGAAGTTGCTGCGCAGGCCGTAAATCATCATGCACGAACAGGACCGGTTTCGTTCTAAATCCCAGGGCTGCAGGTTTGCTTATGTGGTGAGGGAGGCTCGAAGAGCTTGAACTGACCGCAAAATCCTCCCAGTGCACCGTACATCGGGTTGTAAACGAAGCCGCGCATACATGATGGTTTCGGCGACTGGAGAATTGTGGTTTTAGTTGGGGTTGACAGGCCTTCCGACCAGGTAGAGTATCGATCGACCAGAGACGAAGAACGGCCATGAAAGCAGCGCCTTCAAATTCGGATACGCCCTTGGGACATAAAATCGCCGCTGTCAAATCGTCCCTCCGCTGCTTCGTTTACAGTCTGATCGGATTGGTCCCTGTAATTGGCATTCCCTTCGCGGTGGCAGCAATTGTTCAGAGCCGCCAGGTGCAAAAAGCCGGCGCCATGGATTGGAACCCGGCGGATCGTTACCGCAACGCGGCTCAGCGGATAGGTCCACTGGGTTTTCTGACGACCGCGGGTTTTCTGGTCCTGGTGTGCTGCATTCTCCCCGCCCTCTGGCGAGGTCTGGGGGCCGGTTCGTCTGGATCAACCTGAGGGCACAGTTAAGGGCCACAAGGCGTGGCTTTCAACAGGGCCATTGCGGGTGAGTTGCTTGATGCCGCCGCTGTTCAGATTCATACAGGAGTCTAGATCGTCCTATTCCGCTACGGGGTCCGGGCTGAAGTAACAGGTTGATGGGTACAAGAGAAGCTGGGAGGGGTCGGGGAGACTTCCGCCAAGATCCCGAAGCCGC
>Ga0224558_1003150_pt1 | contig 14092 bp, 11 predicted proteins | sample 714S32024metaG_FD_180682 | JGI IMG/M metagenome (GOLD analysis project Ga0224558, IMG submission 180682) | Peat soil microbial communities from Stordalen Mire, Sweden - 717 S3 20-24 | ecosystem: Environmental > Terrestrial > Soil > Wetlands > Peat | place: Sweden: Norrbotten County, Stordalen... | reverse complement strand
CTCTTCCATCCCAACGCCCTTCTTGTCGTTGCGCGCCGCCAACAACGCCGCTTCGTTGATCAAATTCGCGAGGTCCGCGCCGGAGAAGCCGGCGGTGCCGCGAGCGATGACCTTGAAATCCACGTCCTTGGAAAGTTTCACGGCGCGGGCGTGAACCTTGAGGATCTCTTCGCGACCCACGAGGTCGGGCATGTCGATGACGATCTGGCGGTCGAACCGGCCCGGGCGCAGCAGCGCCGAGTCCAGCACGTCGGGGCGGTTCGTCGCGGCGATGATGATCACGCCTTCCTGCGTGTCGAACCCGTCCATTTCCACCAGCAGCGCATTCAGGGTCTGCTCGCGCTCGTCGTGGCCGCCGCCGATGCCGCTGAAGCGCGACCGGCCGACCGCGTCGATTTCGTCGATGAAAATCAGGCACGGCGCGCTCTTTTTGCCCTGTTCGAACATGTCGCGCACGCGGCTGGCGCCGACGCCGACGAACATCTCCACGAAATCCGAGCCGCTGATGCTGAAGAACGGCACATCGGCTTCGCCGGCGATGGCTTTCGCGAGCAGCGTCTTGCCCGTTCCCGGCGGGCCGACCATCAGCACGCCTTTCGGGATGCGTCCGCCGAGACGCTGAAATTTCTTGGGATCCTTGAGGAACTGGATGATCTCCTCGACTTCTTCCTTGGCTTCCTGCATGCCGGCGACGTCCTTGAATGTCACCTTGTTCTTGTCGCGGTTGAGCATGCGCGCGCGCGATTTGCCGAAACTCATCGCGCCTTTGCCGGCCAGTTTGATCTGGCGGAAGATAAGGAAGTACAGCACCACGACGATAAACACAAACGGCGCCGCGTTGATGAACAGACTCATCCAAAACTGGTTGGCCGGCTGGAACTCGAGCGGGACGTTGTGGTCGTCGAAGAACTTCTGGATGCTGTCGCTCCAGACGACCTTGGTCGAGAACTTGCCTGATTTTTTTGCTCCGTTGGGCTCGGCCTCGTCGTAATCGCCCTTGATGGTCTCCACCGTGTCGCCGCCGCGATATACCGTGGCCTTTTTGATCGCTCCCTCTTCGACCAGGGTGCGCAACTGGCTGTAGGTCTTTTCCTCGACGTTGTCCACCTGGAACTGCCGCAACTTCAGAAACAACGGCACCATGATCAGGAGGACCACCCAGAGGAGAATGAATCTGGTTGGAAATCGCGGATCGCGGCCATCCGACGGCCGCTTCAACCGGGGTAACCGGCTCTTCTTATTGTCATTTTCATCCATAAATACACCACTACCAAAGCCATCACTGTGCCAATATAGCTCAGTTGTGGCCTCTGCACCACTATCCAAAATTCTTGCAAGCCTAGCACACGCCTCTGGCCAATGCAACACGATTGGGTTGCGTCCGTTTGATTAAAAAGCGGTGGCTGCTGTATCGACTTCCCCCTCACCCGTCTCCGCAAACTACGGCGGAGCCGGCCTCTCCCCCGGCGGGGCGAGGCGTGCGTTTCCGCGCCTTCCTCTCCCCTTGGGGGGAGCCGAGTCTTCGAGACGCGACCTCGCCGTGCCTTGGTCGCAAAGGATCAAGGTGAGGGGTGCCGTTGGCTTCTGCTCACCACTTTCCATTACACTTGGTTGGCGTGGTTGCGTCACAGTGGTATGATGTGGGAATCGCTCATGGTGATTCTCTATTCACCCCGTTGCCTCGATTATGCTGCCGCCGGCCATCCCGAGAACCCGGAACGCGTCCGCGCCGCCGTGGCGCAACTGCACAAGGAATCTCACACGTGGGTTGTGCCCACGCCGTGCGCGGACGAGGATATTTTGCGCGTCCACACTCGCGAACTGCTCGAGGCCGTCCGCTCCGGCGCGTTCGACGACGCCGACACGCCGTTTTTCCCGGACATCTTCGAGATTGCGAAGCTCTCGGCAGGCGCGGCCATGCTCGCCGCCGAACACGCGCTCGACGGCCGACCCGCGTTTTCCCTGATGCGACCGCCCGGCCATCACGCCACACGAGATCGCATCATGGGGTTCTGCTATCTCAACAACATCGCCATCGCGGTCGCCAGAGTGCTCGCATCTCAACCTAACGTCCAGCGCGTGGCCATCCTCGATTTCGATTGTCATCATGGGAACGGCACGGAGGATGTTTTTTGCGGTGACGAGCGCGTGCTGTTCGTCTCGTTGCACCAATCGCCCTGTTATCCGGGCACGGGCGTCGTGTCCGGGGCCAATTGCGTCAATTACCCGCTCGCACCGGGTACCGGGCCCGAAAAGTTTCTGGAGACATTGGATGAGGCGATTGACCGCATTCGAGGTTTCAACCCGCAGGTGCTCGCCGTGTCCGCGGGGTTTGATGCGTACAAGAACGACCCGATCACGCACATGGGCTTGGAGGTCGAGACGTTTTACGAGATTGGCCGGCGCGTGGCTGATTTTACCCAGCCCATCGGAGCGCTGCCCCGACCTCAGAGTCGGGGTGAAGGCCAGGGCCTTCTACCCTGTTTTGCCGTGCTCGAAGGCGGCTATGCCCGCGAATTCGCCCAGTGCGTGGACGGATTCGTTGGCGGCTGGGAACGGCACTGAGGTGGTTGAAGGTTTCAAGAAATAGATTTCAAAAAAAGTTGTTGACAAGGTTAGGTTGTGTTTGGTAGAGGCCAGACCAAGCTTATAGGAGTGCTTCAATGTTCGGCCAGAAAGCACATGGGCCCGCAGGGAAGAGCGAAGTAACCCGCAGAGAGTTTGTCGCAACTGGTATAGGCTTCTTGGGGTCTCTTTCTATCGTCGGTCTTCTTAGTCGCTCTTTTCTCAAACCTAAATCTGATTTCTACGAAAAAGCCCTGCGGGGCCGTGATTTCTCCGGCATTTCGGCCACAGTGTACAAGATGGTGCCGCTGCCGGGCCGCAAATACGACAAGGCGGAAACCAATCACATGGCCAACAAGATTTTCCCCAGTATCGAGGCCGCGCGGGCCCGCCGTCCGCACCGCGGGTTCCTGTATGGGCTCAAAGCCGTGCCGCTGCCGCGCTCCTTGGTCAACGGCATGGATCAGTACACGCTATTTTGCCATCGCAAGGATTTTGATCAACGCGTCCGCCGCGACCTGCATCACTGGCAGGCTCTTGGTGTCGATGTCAACGCCGTATTTGGCGTCGTTGCCAACGCGTGAGCGATTTTGGCTGTCCCAAGCTTGGTGACAAGATTGGGGCGGTCACCCCCGGGGCGTAAGCCCCGGGCCAATTTCGTTGTGGAGAGTAGTCTGGAGGTGAGGCGCACGATGATTGTCATTCCGAACTTGCTTGCCTTGAGCGTGGTCGAAAGGTCGAAACATTTCAGTCGTTTGATCGCCATCGTCCTCACGCTCTGTCTTTGCGCCTCCCCCGCCTTCGCCCATGCCAAGCACAAACTCAGGCTCGATACCAGTCTCGTCCCATTGGACACGGCGCTCCAGAGCAACGATCTGGTCACTGCCCAATCGCTCGCTACCTCAATCTACCAGCAGACCGTGAAAGCTTTCACGTCTACAGACCCAACAATCATTATTGATCCCGCAGTTGTGACGACTCAAGGCATCGCCTTGGCGCAATGCAAGACGGCCTACGCCATTGCCGACAGTTTTTACCGGCACGCTGATTTAACCGATGCGAAGCAATGGGCCACAACCGCGACCGCCGCCGACAGACTCAGCAACCCATACGCACGTCGCGCGAAGGTATTGCTCGGCAATATCGCGTACGCCATGGACGAGGACGACGTGGCCGCCGCCCATTTTCAGGGCGTGATCGCGCTGCCCAACCTTTACCCCGAGCAGGCCTCAGCCTACGCCGGGCTGCTTGATGTCCTGTTGCAACAGAAGCAGGACGATCAGGTCGCACAATGGGTCAAGACCGGGCAGGCCAAGTTCGCCAACGGCGGAGATTTGCAACTGGCCTTTCTCCAGGACACCGAGCGGGTGCTCAAACACCGCAATCACTCACTGTGGCGCGACCTTGACCAGCAAATTGTCGACTTGTTTCCCAACGCGCCGAGCCGACTCCAAGCCCTGCGCGAACTGGCCAGCAATGCCCGCAAGTTCGAGCGCTGGGCCGAAGCCGAGTCCAACTACACCGCCCTCTGTGCCACCCAGTTGCCCAACGCGCACGAAACGGCGGACACGTGGGTTCTGCTGGCCGAGTGCCAGGCGAAGCAAAGCAAAGACGTCTCCGCTACGCTGTCGAATCTCGTCGCCGCTTGCGCGGGGTTCTCCGATCTCGAAAGCCACGATTACGGGATGTACCGGCTCGGCAAATTCTACGAAGAACACGGCAACCTCGATGCTGCCTATACTAACTACCAGCTACTAGTTACCAGTCCTTCCGCCTCCACCTGGACCGGCGCCGCATTTCACCAACTCGGCGCACTCAAGGAGAAACAGGGTGACTTGCAAGGCGCGCTGCAGATCTATTTGCAGTACCCGCAGCGTTACCCGCAAAATCAAGCCTTCGCGATCCAGTCCTATGCGAGCGCACTGAACGTGGCGGAGGCTCTCGGTGACTCCAACTCGGCCAACCTCGTGTACGCCGCGATCACGAATAACGCGGCGGCAATTCAGGATTACAATGTGGTGCTCAACTTATGCCGCTACTTTATGTTGCAGGGCAACCCGCACCTGGCGCGGAGCTTTCTGGAAAGCGGGCTGTCGCTGGCCCGACAGATGCTCGCCAGCACAACGGATCCGGCTCAGCGCGCGCTGATCGAGTACCGGGTCCTGAGGCGTCTGTGCGATTTCGACCAGCACCAGAGGACGCTTGATTACCTCGCCGCGAATGCCGCCGACTTTCCAGGACCCAATGCCGACCCGAATTCCGACAACAATCATCTTCAGTGCTACTTTTACAAAGCGCTCGCTCTCTATGGGACCACCAATCAGGAAAGTGCAATCACTCTAATGGCCGAGCTGCTTGACCGGGCGCAGGGAAATGCCGAACTGGAAGGCAGTTTCGGTGAAGACCTCGCTCTCCTGTACCAGCGGTATTCAGACCTCGGACCGGCCTCTCAACTCTTCGGCTGGGTGATTCAAAAGTATCCCTCACACCCATGGGCCAGCCTCGGCCGTCTGGTGTTCGCCATTCAGTCGTTCAACAAGGGGGACTTCACGACTGCCAGGAAATTGGCCGATGATATCACGAATGGCCTGCCGGAGAAGAGCTGGATGGACTGGATTCGAATAACCTATTGGAGCGGCGTTTACATTCGGGGATGCTGTTTGGCGGCGCAGGGGAACGCCAGCGACGGCAGCAGCCTGAAGACCTTGGCACTAAGCAAGTCGCCCGATTTACCCGTGCAACGATATCTAAAGGTGCAGTGACCTCATGAAAAATGCAATCATTGGATGTGCTTTGGCGGCAGTTGGAGCCCTTGTCTGTATTCTGCTCATCTCGTCCAGAGTGCAGGGCTGCGACGGCCCGTGCTGTGGCGACCCCGTCTGCTGCGGTAACCCCTGTTGCCACGATCCCTGCTCTTGCTGCGGGACGTGCCAAACCTGCTCGAACGGAACTTGCGTATCCAGTTGTCCGCCAGCGGGTGGATGCCCGGCAGGCACCTTTTGCCAAACCCCGCCGGGCGCTAGTTGTCCTTCGTGCATGGGCACTTGCTATACCCTGACAACTATCCCGCCCCAACATGCCAGTTGCGACTGTGTGCCCGGCTCGGGCTGCGGAACTGCCCAGTATGACATCCAAGAGCAAAAAATCTGTATGTATGGAGCCACGTCCGGAGCCTCATCCTGCTCACCGAACGTTGTGAACCTTGGGTACTTTTATCCGTGCTCTGACACTCTCAATTATACTAGACTTACTGCCTGCGCATTGATACTTGGTTCGGTATGCACCCTTGCCTGTGGAGATACGCTTGGACTGGGCTGCTACTCCTGTATTGTCGGTGCAGGAGCGGGCTGGTTAGCGGGTTGCCAGATTTGTGACTTGCACATCTGCACCCCTCTGTGGGACCAAGGTACCCCAGATATGGGTCATCAGGACTCGGTATCTGGATCCTGTTCGTAGTTTTGGAGATTATGATCATGTTACATGGTATTAAGCTGGAGGGTGTTGCGGCTGTCCTATGACTATTTCCTTATTTCGACACTTGTTGTTCTGGGTCCTGCTTTGCGGAGGCGGGATCCTCTTCGCCGACACGAATGAGGAGCAGGTTGTCCGGGAGTTATACCTACACGGGACAATGGCCCCGCCGCCTGCCATCCAGGTTCGAGCGCTCCTTCGCCTGACAGAACCCGCGTGGACGAAAGATCAGATCGAAGAGCAGGTCCAGCGCCAAATGGCAACGCTTGGCCAGAAAGATCCGGAGATCGCAGAATCGAACAGAAACGCGGTGGCGTCAGCCCATGCAGGGGTTCGCTGGTTTCTCTGTCAGGAAACGAAATTGCCGAATTTTTACCGAGTGGACATCAAGGATTACAGAAATGTCCAGCCGGTGGTTGATGATAAACTCGTTCACTCCAATGACGTTTTTGAGGCCTATCTTATCAACAACTACGGAAGGAAAGATCTACCTTACAAGGAATCCGACTGGAACAATTACGGAAGCAAGGAACCCCATTTTCTCAAGGGGGGCAGGGTGATCATCGACAACTCGGCATCTCCAAGTGTGTGGCAACAAGAGAATCTGTTTGTTGCCCGGCAGTTGGAGGGGCGAGCGTCCTTCCCTCTATTCGGTCCTTTAAGAAAGGACATCGGAGCGGATGCGGGGGCTCGATTATTAGCAACAGAGCAGCGAGAAAACATGGACCTGATCCCGCCGGTGCCAATGGATGAAGCCAAACTGCGCGATCTGTTAAGCGGAACGAATTCCATTGGGAAGATACAGGTCAAGCCGGGCACGAGTCCGACTGCCTGGGTCGTGGTACTGTCGCTGCATAGCGACCAGGGCGACGCAACAGCCAGCTATAGTATCGACGAGAAATTGCCATATCTGGTTTCCATCGCCAGTATTGTGGGCAATTCGGGCAGCTACAGCAGCCAGCGTACTGGCAAGGCGCCGTTGGGTCTTCCGTCAATTTGGCGGACAGAAGAAAATCCCGCCTCCGGGGAGGCCAAGACGAAAGAGATTCAGATCCTGTCGGTCACTACGAACTTTGACATCGCCGCCGCCTTGGCCACGAATTACCCGCCGGACGCTCAAGTGTGGGAGCGAACAGCAAGTGGAGAGATGCGCAAAGTCTCGGGATCACCAGAGAAACCATAGGGACTTACCTTGACATTCTCCAGGCCGAGGTTAATACGTGCCCTTGCTTGTACCGGTTTTCTAGCTTCGAGCCTCTCCTTTGCCGACACGGCCATCCTCGTCGCTTTGCCGGCCGAGCAGAGCGCGCTGTCGCGGGAAGTGCGGATTGTCGGCCAGTCCGTTGAACTGGCCCAGCACCGGGTTTCCATCGGCTATCACAAAGGCGAGAAGCTCTACATCGTGCGGACAGGCGCGGGGAACCTGAATTCCGCGATGGTGACGCAGGCGTTGTTGACGCGGTACAAGGTCGATCAGGTCATCTCCATCGGCGTGGCAGGGAACCTGAAGGACGAATGGCATGTGGGCGATCTACTTATTGTGACCAATGTGGTGAACCATCAGGAAGGAACGGAGACGGCGGGGGGATTTGAGGCAAAGGAGAATTCAGAATCCAGAATTCGGGAGCCAGAAGGGTATCGAACGAAGTGCGAGGCGTTGCGGAGCAACGCGGTGGAGATCGCCAGGACTTTGCTGGAGCGACCGCAGGCGGGGACGCCCGCGCCACCAGGAAACGACGGCAAGCGGGACGCTCGCCCTACAAACGTCCATGTAGGCCGGCTGGTCAGTGGTGAGAGTTTTATCGCCAGCACGGCCAAGCGGAAATGGCTGCGTGAGACGTTTCATGCCGATGCGGTGGACATGGTTTCTGCCGGCATCACGCGTGTATGCGAGGCCAATGGCGTGCCTTGCGTCATCATTCGTATCCTCAGCGACAACGCTGACGAATCCGCTTCCGCCGCCTTTACACGGTTCGTGCAATCCGGCAAGGCGAAGGATCCCATCACCGTGCCCATCGCTATTCGGCTTGTCGAGCAGGTTGCCCCGGCTCATCCTTGAGCCAGTCGATTATGCGCTTAGGCATCGCCATTGTGTTGGCGTGTGTTCTCGCCGGGCCCTGTCATGCCGCGCCCATGCCGTTGGCGAGTTTCCCGGATAGCGCGAACCCGAGCAGTTACTCGGTCGCGGCTGCCATCGCCAACGTGCCGACCAATGCTGGCGTCGTCTATGACGCCATCGGGCGGACGAATTATGTTGAGGTCTACAACTTCGGCCAACTCGTCTATAGCGGCCCCATCGACGTCACGCCGACCCTCGAGCGCATCCGGCACGGCTGCTCCATTCCCGCGGAAAAGCATGACGGCGATTTCTTTCACTTCAGAAACTTCGGCGAGATGTCCAACATCCCGCGCAAAGGAAACTACTATTATCGCGAGTTCCTGGTGTGGCCCGGCATTGACATCACCAACGACACGTTCGACCCCGGCCAGAGAGCCTTCGGCGTCGTCCCATTCCCCGGACCGATGCGATTGCTGATCGGTCGCGCCGGCGAGGTGTATTTCACCGGTGACCACTACGGCGACGGCGCGCAAACCAATGCGTACTACGTGAATCCGAGGCCTCCCGCGGATGCGTTCCACATTACCAGCGTTGCCGTGCAGAGCCATGACACACTCATCACCTGGCAGACGGTTGGCGGGGCGACCAACGTTGTCCAGGCGGCGGCAGGCCCCAACAACTTCATCGACATCAGCCCAATCATCATTGGCCGGGGCGGCGATCTCGCCACCACCAATTATCTCGACATCGGGGGAGCCACAAATTCTCCCCCGCGTCACTACCGCATCCGCCTCATGCCGTAGGGAGGGATATTGTTTGCGGGGAGGCCGGGCGTCGAGAATTCACTGGTTTTCCTTCGCGGCGCACCTCGCCACTCGCTCGCCATTACATAGCGCGGGATGTGTTATCGAATTTCGGAGTTGACTTTTGTATCGGTGTTCCGATATGGTCGGGCCTATCGTTCTTTGAAAGGAGTTGTTTTGCATTGCGACCGCTCGGCTCGCCCTGACGGGCCGCCCCGACCTCGGAGTCGGGGTAAACCTGCGGCGTTGCGTCGCGCCGCTCCCAGCGGCTTGGTTGACTCCGCTCACGCCCGTTCGCGTCGCCCTTCGGGTGCCGAAACGACACGGCCTCGTCTCGCGGCTACCCTCGCCGCTCGGCTTTGACATAGCCAGAGCAGGGGGGTGGGAACGCGGCTCGCCGGGAGGTTCACCCTCCAAACGACCGAATCCACGGCGACAGAGCGCCGTCGCTACAAGGGCTCTTCGACGGGTTCGACGGTTCGGCAGGCTCACCGCAGGCGGGCAGGGCAGGCGGGGGGGGGTACTCCCCATATATGTGTTTCTGCCAAACGAAGCCAATTTTTTGGAGTATTGCGCGATGTGGATTAGCTTGAGGGACAATGTGTTAGAAGTCCAAGTGTGCCATTTTGTCACATGGCTTCGTTTGGGGGGTCGGACGCAACAACAATGGCTGTGAATAACCCGTGAACAAGTCGACTCGATCTGCCGTCAGTGCTTGGGAGCGGAGTAGCCGTTGCCTTCGTCGAAGTAGGTGGTGCCGCTGAATTCGGTGACGTGCAGGTATTGGTGCCAGACGGTGTTGCTGGAATCGCAACTGGTGTCCAAGGTGCGCACCTCGATGGAGGACAGTTTGGAGGGCACCGACACCATGGCTTCGGTCAGGACGCGTCCATCCATTTTGTCGGGTGGCGAGACACCGAGCAGCTGGAGGATGGTCGGGGCGAGGTCAACGTTGCCCGAGGGCAATTCGTCGATCCAGCCGTGACGGAAATCGGGGCCGGCAGCGACGAGGGTGTTGCGCATGTCGAACGGGCTGAGGCTGGAGTGCATTCCCAGTCTCGCGCCGAAGGCGCCATCCGAGGGCACCGAGCCGGGGACACCGACATCGTTTTTCTCGTCGGACCAACGATAGGAGATGACGATGTCGGGCGCGTCCGGTGTGTTGATGAGGACCTGATCGAGAGTGAATGTCCCGTTCATCGGTTCGCGCGTGAAAATGACGCCTGTAAAATCCTGTTGTTGCAGGTGGGTGACGATCCGCTGCACGAGTTTGGGATCGTGGCCGATCACGTACAACAATGACGCTCCGCCGTTGACAACCGAGCAGATATCGCCGTTGGCCGGCGGCTGCTTGAAGTCGTGCGCCGCGTGGAAGCCGGCTTTGTTCAAGCTGTCCATAGCGCTGACGAAGCGCGAAATCTGGGAGAAGCCATGATCGGAGACGACAAAGACATCGGTTTTATCGCGGACACCGCGCGCGTCCAGTTCTTTGAGCACGCGGGCGAGATTGCTGTCGGAGCCTCGCAGCGCCTGGAGCGCGGCGGCCGAGCCCAGCCCGGTCGTATGCTGCGCGAAGTCCGGTTCGCTGAGCCACAGCAGCGAAAACGCGGGGACTTCCTTGTCCCACAAGGGGCCGATCAACGCCTGGGTGGTCGCCTGATCCTCGCGCGTGTTCGGGGTTTCTCGGGGCGTGACCGGCGGCAGGTTGAGCCGTTCGATGGCGGAAGCCGGGACGGTGTTGTGATTAAACAGATCGACGCAATCGCCGCAGGCGCGGCCCGTTTCCAGACGATCGAACAGAATGGCGACAGGCTTGGTCCCCGCGATGGCGGTGCGTTTGCCGGCGTGCTGCAGGATCTCCGCAATGGTGGGCAATTGCAGGTAATGGTTGTGGGTGGCCTCGTCGCCTTTGCGAATCGCGTCGAGGGACTGGACTTCGACAGGCTTAAGCGGGTCAATGTTGGGTCGGTACTCGCGATTGCCGAGGATGCCACTGCGGTTCGGGTACGCGCCCGTGGCCATGGCGGTGGCGTTGACTTCCGTCGAACTGAGATAGACCGCGTGATGGTTCTGGAAGAACACGCCGTCGCGCGCGAGCTGATACAGCGTGGGGGTGTTCGACTGCGTCACGAAATCGGGCCGCATCCCGTCCCAGACCACCATGACGATGTGCTCGGCCTTGCCAGCCGCAAACGCTGTGGCGGCGGAGAGCAGTATTGCCAGAACGATGGAGAGAGAACGCATGGCACGACATTGTACCGTCGATTTTCTGGGCTGCAACGGCAAAGCGCTTCGTGGTAAATTCGCACGATGCAGATTTTGGTGACAGGAGGCGCGGGGTTCATCGGCTCGCACGTGGTCGATGGGGTGCTGGCCCGCGGGCACAGGGTCGTGGTCGTCGACGATTTCAATGATTTTTACGATCCGGCGCTGAAACGACGTAACACGGCTGGATTTGGCGAACGCGCGAACGTGGTGGTGGCGGATATTCGCGACACCGCATCGTTGCGGTCGTTGTTCGAGAAGCATCGATTTGATGCCATTCTGCATCTGGCGGCGCGAGCGGGGATCCGGCCGTCCACCGTCCACGTGCGACTCTATGCCGAGGTCAATGTGCTTGGCACGCTGGAGGTGCTCGAGTTCGCGCGCGAGTTTGGCGTGAAGAAGTTCGTCTTCGCTTCCTCATCGAGCGTGTACGGGATCAACCAGCCGGCGCCGTTCCGTGAGGACGCCGCTCTGCTGCAGCCGATCTCGCCCTACGCGGCCACCAAACTGTCGGCCGAAGCGTTGTGCCGTGTGTATCACCATCTTCATGGGCTGGACGTGGTTTGCCTGCGGCTCTTTACGGCGTACGGCCCGCGTCAACGCCCCGATCTGGCGATTCACAAGTTCACCAGCGCGATCTGGCGCGGCGAGTCGGTGGAGGTGTACGGCGACGGCACAACGGCACGGGATTACACGTACACCGACGACATCGTGCGGGGTTTCCTGGCGTGCCTCGACCGCGAATTTGGTTTTGAGATCATCAACCTTGGCGAATCGCGGACGGTTGAGTTGCGCGAACTGGTGCGACTGATCGAGAAAGCGGTCGGGAAGAAGGCGCGCCTGCGGCAGTTGCCGCCCCAGCCGGGCGACGTGCCGATCACGTACGCCGACATTTCGAAGGCGAAACAGCTGCTCGGTTACAACCCGCGCGTGGGCATCGAGGAGGGAATTGGCCGGTTTGCGGATTGGTTCCGAGAACAGATATGAAAATCCAGTTGCCCGAAGGACAATTCGACGCCTACATCTTTGACTGCGACGGCACGCTTGCGGATACGATGCCCTTGCACTACCAAGCGTGGTGCGCGGCATTGAAGGAGCACGAGTGCGATTTCCCCGAAGCGCTGTTTTACGAACTCGGCGGCGTGCCGACCGAGCGGATCGTCGAGATCCTCAACGAACGTCACGGCTATTCGTTGCCCGTGCACGAGACCGCGGTTTACAAGGATCAGTTGTTCATCCAGATGATCCCGCAGACAATGCCGATCAAGCCGGTGGTAGAACTCGTACATGAGTTCCACGGGTTGAAACCGCTGGCGGTTGCCTCGGGCGGCAAACGCGAGATTGTCAGGAAGACCCTCGACGCGCTGGGAATCCTGGGGAAGTTTCAGGCCATCGTCACTGTGGAAGATTATCGCCACGGCAAACCGGCACCGGACCCGTTCCTCGAAGCCGCGCGGCAACTCGGCATCACCCCCGAGAAGTGCCTGGTGTTCGAGGACACAACGGCGGGAATCGCGTCCGCCAGGGCCGCCAACATGCAATGGGTGCTTGTCCAACCACCCGTCCACAAACCATGAACCACGAGCAAATCACGCAGTTGCTGCAAGACCTGGTGCGGATACCGAGCGTGAGTCCGCTAGGCGACCCCGGCACGGCGGCAAAGAACACGGGGGAGGCGCGCATCGCCGAGTACGTCGCCGACTTTCTTAGCAAGCTTGCGCTCGACGTGAAGCTCCACGACGTCGAGCCGGGCCGCCCAAACGTCGTCGGCAGGTTTTCCTCACGCGGCGCGCGCAAGTCGGTTGCCTTCGCGCCGCACACCGACACCGTCAGCGTGGCCGGCATGACGATTGACCCGTTTGGCGGCGAAATTCGCGACGGAAGACTTTATGGCCGTGGCGCGTGCGACACAAAAGGTTCGCTGGCCGCCATGCTGGCGGCGGTGGCGAACGTGGTTCGTCAGAAAGAGTTTCGCGAAGGAGACCTCGACATTTGCTTCTGCGCGCTGATGGGGGAGGAAAGCGGCAGTCACGGCGCCCGCGCGCTGCTACAGCGAGGGTTTCGCGCCGATTTCGCCGTTGCCGGCGAGCCGACGAACTGCCGCGTGGTTCACACGCACAAGGGCGCGATCGCGTTCAAGGTCATCACGCGCGGCAAGAGCGTCCACAGTTCCATGCCGGAGCGGGGCGAAAGCGCGATCAAGAAAATGGCCGGTGTTGTGGAGTATCTGCTCGGGGAGTACACCGACTCGCTCAAGCGAATCCATAACCCGATCCTCGGCTCACCCACGACCAATGTCGGCATCATCCGTGGCGGTTCGCAAACAAACATTGTGCCGGAGTACTGCGAAATCGAAGTCGACCGCCGCACGGTGCCCGGGGAAGATCACGAGGAAATCCTGCGGCAGTTGCGCGAACGTTTGTCCGTGGAAGTCGAGATGATCGGTGTCTGCGGGCCGTTGTACACCGACCCGCAGAATCCTTTCATCCGCGCGCTTGGCCAGGAAACCGTTGGCGCGCCGTGGTTTTGTGACGCGGCTTTTTTTGCGGAATACGGCATTCCCGCCGTCGCATTCGGCCCCGGCAGCGTGGCCCAAGCCCACACAGCCGATGAGTTTGTCGAGTTGGACGAGGTGTTCCGAGCGGCGCAAATCATCGAAGGATTTCTACTGACTTGTTGCCGGACTGCCGAACGCGCGTGATCGAAACCAACGCGGCTATTAACGGTTTTGCAATTCGTGGTGCAAAATGCTGAGCGTGTAGATCGCGGCGGTCTCGGCGCGGAGCACAAGCGGACCCAGCGAGAGCGGCAGGCAGCCGGCGGATTTCGCAAGGTTGATTTCCGCGGGGGTGAAATCGCCTTCGGGGCCGATGAGAACCAAGACGGAGGAAGCACCTGGGTGCCCAAGTGCCGAAGCTCCGGGGAGAAT
>Ga0224558_1003148_pt1 | contig 14105 bp, 10 predicted proteins | sample 714S32024metaG_FD_180682 | JGI IMG/M metagenome (GOLD analysis project Ga0224558, IMG submission 180682) | Peat soil microbial communities from Stordalen Mire, Sweden - 717 S3 20-24 | ecosystem: Environmental > Terrestrial > Soil > Wetlands > Peat | place: Sweden: Norrbotten County, Stordalen... | reverse complement strand
TCCACCAACTCCCACTGTTCGTCTGTCAGTTCCCAACGGCCTGCCATACAAGTCCGCAGAGACGCCTTGAGCATCTCCAGTTTCGCAGAAATTGGCTGCCAAGATGTTTATGAGATAGGTTCTAAGCAAACAACACAAAGATCGCGGCCCTGAGGAACCGCTGATGAAGACACCTTGGAGAACAACTTTCAGGAGGATTCGCCCTTGCTTGTTTGAGGAAATACTTGAAATCTTCGAGCAATTCCTCACGAGTGTTCTTGGTAGAGAACTCATATTTGCCCGTTTCCTCGTTAAGGACAACTTCCAAATCCATCATGTCGTCAGTCATTTGCTGTTCTTCGCCTCCCCAATCTTGCGCGTCACCATCAGTTCGTTGCCCCGGTCGTCGATCACCTTCACGGCAATCTCACCGTGGCCGTTCGGCTCAAACGGCGTGCTCACCGTCCCGGCCAGATGGTCCCAAACCGTAGCCTCGTAATCGGCCTTCAGCGCCTTCTTTAGTCCCTCCCACGCGCTGGTGCGCGGAAAGAATGCCTGCGAGACGTGGAAGCACAGCCCGTTGTAATCGGTGTCCAGAAACCAGGCGGGCACGTCGTCGCCCTTCTCGTGGCTGGACTCCATCGTGGCTGGGTCGAAGACATCGAGGCCCATCAACTCCACCTCATACTTGCCATCGGCGCGCAGCCGCAGCTCCACCTCCGGCAATCCGCACACGCTGAAAATCTGGCTCGACCGCATATTTTTGAGCAAATCGCCCATCAGCACATCCGGCGTCATTTGGACATACGTGGCCCGAATCCCGATCATCTGCTCCGACTGCTCCATAAGCTGCCGAGCGTTGGGATGGATGGCGAAGCCAATAACGTACAAATGCGTGTAGTCCTTGGCGTGGGCCTCGCGCGCGGCCTCGTACACCAGCCGTTCGCTCACCGCCCCATTCTCCGGGCCAAAGATGAAGGCCACGGGCCGCTTGGTCAGCCCGCCCAGCAGTCCGCCGCTTGCTTCCAGCGCCTCATCTGCCGCGTCGGACAGCGTGGCCTCCTGGCCTTCGGCGGTCGCGGCCACCAGCGCCTCGGCTTGCAGGCTCAGGCTCTTGGCGGGCTTGCGAATGTTCGTCAGCTCCACATTGCGATTGCCGGGAAGGCGCAACAGCGGCGACCGCCGCAGAATCTCCAGCATCCGGTCAGTGAAACTCTCTGCCGTCTCTTCGTGCGCGGCCTGCACGTTTTCCGCCTCTGGATGCGCGCTCATGCCCGCCAGGTCGGCAGCCGTGGGAATGGTGGCCTCCACGCAGAATGGGCCGGTGACGCGCGTAGTCTTCTTTTCTTCTTCCGGGCGGTCCACCAGAATCTCTTCGTCCGGCGGCTCATTGTTGGCAATGGACTTGAGCGTGACGTGGGGAACGATGCCGCCCACCTCTTCGCCCTTGCGATTCTGTTTTCTCTTGTAGACGAATCCGCCAGCCGGGCCGCGACTCTCGTCGACCAGTTCGTACCAGGGGAAGGTAGCTGTCAGCAACCGTTGCCGCGCAAGGGCTAAAGGAACGCGGCTGGTATCGATGGTGATCCAGCGCCGTCCCCATTGCTCGGCAACATGGGCGGTTGTGCCAGAGCCGCAGGTAGGATCAAGCACAAGATCGCCGGGGTCGGTGGTCATTTGCACACATCGTTCAACAATTTTCGATGTCGTCTGAACGGCGTAAATTTTCTCGTCACCAAACCCTCCCGTGCTTGTATCAGTCCAAACGTTTCGCACAGGGGATACTGGAAAATCGTCCAAATAGCGAATATAGACCAAACTGCTGCCGACCTTTGCGACTCGTTTTGCCTCCATCAGTTTCGCCATCCCCTCGGGCGGAGTGGCCCATTGTCGCTTTCCTGATTTGATTACTTCCCCATCAAACGTCACGTCATATCTAGTCGTACTCGCGTTTGTTTGGGATGTCAGCTGGTCAATTCGGTAGATGCGCGCACCGTCGGGAAGAGGTATCCGCCCAACTCGCTCGTCCAATTCCATTGCGCGGCGGCTTCCGTCAGGCATCTCGATGAACCTGTAGTTTGCAAACCCAATTCCTGATTCCTGCTTGGAGAGAAAGAGTTGCCGATACTTTGTCCGCCCAGAGTCACTCCCGTACCAGAGGACGTAGTCTGCTACAGTGTCAATGAACTGCATACCTGCGCCGGTGGTCTTGGTGGCTACAATGATGGAAATGAAATTCTCGGCCCCAAATATTTCATCCATTAGCTCTCGTACATGATGGACGTTCTCATCGCTTATCTGCACAAAAATGCTCCCGCTCGGCGTGAGCAGTTCCCGCGCCAGCAGCAGCCGGTCCCGCAGGTAAGTCAGATATGAGTGCAAGCCCAATTCCCACGTATCGCGGTAGGCTTGCACCATCTCCGGCTCGCGGGTCATGTCCTCGTCGTCGTTGTGAGTAACATCCCGCTTGCGCACGAAAGGCTGGAAATTCGAGCCGAACTTTACCCCATACGGCGGGTCCATGTAGATCATCTGTACCTGGCCGCGCATTCCCTCGTACTCCACCAGCGAGTTCATCACCGCCAGCGAGTCGCCCAGGATCATGCGGTTGACCCAGCGGTCCCGGTGCTCATAGGCGCGCAGCGATTGCTCCACGATGGAGTGGCGCGGATCGCCGAATAGGTCAAGCTGCGCATCCACGCCCTCGCGCTTGTGCCCGCTGAGCGTTTGCAGAATCGCCTTGGTGGAAAGCCGCTCATGGATGAAGAGCGGCAGCGTAGGCACATCGAAGCTGAGCCGCTCCGCCTTGCCCGCCCAGTTCAGGAATGGCCGCTCAATGGCCTTCAGTTGCTCCACAGCGTCTTCCAGACCATGCACGGTGGCCAGCGTCTTGCCGTCCGCGCCGGTGATCCGCTGCGGCTCCTTGAAGCGGTGAGGCGCGGGCAGCTTGGCCGCCTCCGAGATGCGCGCCAGCAGCCACTCGCCCAGCCCACGGCTGCCGTTGCCTTCGTCCCAGCTCAGAGCCGGGTCCAGCGAAGTGTCATAGCTGTATGTCCTGGGCTGCTTGCGCTTCTTGAACTGCGCCTGTGTGCCCACGTCGGGCCGCATGGGGCTGTCGGCTGTCTTGTGCTCGTAGCTGTCCGCCACCTGGGACTGGGCCGGGCGGCCCGCTTTCTTCTTGAGAGCCATCGCTTGCTGTGCCTCGTTGGAAACGGCTGGATTGTGTTTTCCGCTGCACAAACAGCCTAGCACCGGGGGTTGCCGCAGAGATACGGTGTTCTCTGGGCACAGTGTTGTCTTGGCTCAGATTGTGGCCATGAAATCCACTCCATTGGCCGCCCGCTCCGAATCACTCGCCTTGGCTGAGCAGCTTAATCACGTCCGCCAAAGTGGGTTTATCCTCCGGAACCGAACCTCGATTAGCGCACAGCCGGTCGATTGTCCGCCTGCTACACCCGTACTTCTGACAAGCGCGTAGTTTGGCGGCAGACATCGACGCTCCTTTACGGTGCAGTTCGTAAACGTGGTCCACGGCATTCATGACCTGCTGAGCGGTGAGGGCTTGCTGCCGACCGCCTGGAAGGGCAGGAAGGTCAACGGCAGCACTTTTCGCAGCCATCTTGAGACCAACTCTGACCAGCGCCGGGAGGTTTCGCACCGCAAAAAGCGCAATCGTCTCTTCACTCTTGGACAGTGGTTCACATGCATCCAGCGCGCTTCGCAGTCCATCGGGTGTCTGAATGGTCCGAGCAGCATTGGTCACAAATTCCAGTAGTTTAACTGTCTTCTTCATTCCATCTTCGTAGGTCGGTTCCCCGAGGCTCAATATCGCCTTTTCCACAGCGGAAACCATCTTCTCGCGCGTCTTTTCGTCCACCAAATCCTCCGCCAAAAGGGTACATACCATTTTGGCACCTCACCGCCAAAAGAATCTGTCTGTTTTGGCGTGTGCTCGCCAATACTCGTGCGGCGGTCCGGCTCCAAAAATGCCAAATTGCGCGGCGTTATTGTTGCAGTTGGAACGGCGCATATTAAATTACATGGACAACAAGTTTGCAGCAAGCAACGACAACCAGAGCGGGCAACGGTTCCTGGACAGCTCCGCCCCGCGACTTATACGGCAAGTTGCTTCCTGCGAAACGGCAGGCGGGGATGATGCTCCTTTAGTGTGGGACACCTACCCCCTCCCTGCCGGTAAGGATCAAAAGCTGTCCCGGGAGTTTGAGGGCGGAGCCCTCATCAGCGCCGAAAGCGCTGTGTCTTCTTCACTTGACGAAGTACAGATTAACCGTGACAGACCAGCGGGCTTGAAGCGTTTTTGCGGAGCCTATACCGCACGTGGGGTCTCAAACTCCCATCCCGGCAAGACCCAGTTCTATACGATCCGGTGCAAGTGCTGGGGGTGCTCAGCGTGTGGGCCGAGACGTGCGGCAAGGTACGCCATTCAGATTCGCAAGGCTGCGCAAAGATTGGGCTTGAAAACGCTGCTTACGCTCACTTTGGACCCCTCCAAATTGCACGGCGAAGAGTCCACCAAATACATCAACGAAGTATTTGCTGATTTCCGTGTTTATCTTCGGCGAAAACTGGGCTACGCCCCGGTGTACATCCGGGTTTTGGAGTATCAAAAAAATGGCAACGCACATCTGCATATTTTGCTGAGTTGCAATCTGGAACAGGCTTGGATTTCTGAAACGTGGTCCGCGCTGGGCGGCGGCAGGATTGTAGACATTCGCCGTGTCGATATGCACCGCGTCTCGCATTATCTTTCGAAATATCTCACAAAAGACATGCTGATGGAAGCGCCAAAACGTGCGCGACGTGTGACCACGTCCAAAGGAATTCGACTACTGGAAAAACAGCCGTCCGATTTTGAATGGCGCATCATGCGAATTCCGATTCTGCGGATTTTCGATGTTTACCGGCAACACGTGCAGAGCACCAAGCAGGACACGGATGGGTGCCTCATTTTATTCGAGACCCTCGAACCTCCAGAAATGGAATTTCCAGGCACGTGTCCATGAGACGTGCAGTACGTGTGTGGTGCGATTTTGCACGTGGATGAATTGCACGTGTAGCACGTGCAGAAAATCAACGGATTTGCAGAAGGATACGTGCAAATTGCAAAAGTGCTCGAAATGGCTACACGTGCATGGTTTCAGCTATTTTCCGACACCACGTGCACCGCGCAATTAATTGGAGCATTGCGAAGTAATCTTCGACAGATTTTGTACCCGCTAAAGGAGCACCCTTTGGCATTGGTTTTGGAAGGTTCAGGGGCAGACATGGCATCGAATTTAAATCGCAATTTATCCGTGGTTGCGAAGGCGGGTTCGAACCGCTTTTGACGGCAGAAGAAGCGGCTGCTCATCTGCGAATGCACACCAAAACGCTGCAAAAAATGGCACGTGCCCAAGAAGTTCCCTGCATCAGGATGGGCAAGTACTGGCGTTTCCATTTATCGGCGCTTGACGTTTGGGTGCGTGCCCATCAGAATCAATGCAGCCAGCCGTTTTGCGTGAAGTAGTCAGGAGATCCTCTTGAAATTCACGCGTAATCGGTACCAACAAGGAAGTCTTCGAAGAGTGCAGCGTAAATCTGGAGCTGACGTTTGGGAATACCGGTACCGCAACCATGCGGAACCGGGCAGCCCAATGCGCCAGATCACGCTCAGCACTCTCGAATATCCAACGGAAACAAAAGCGCTCGTTCGCCTGCAAGCGGACGTGTGCAGAATCAACGACCCGAAAGCCTTCAGAGCGCACAACAAGCCGACGCTGGGATTGGTGATTGACCGATTCACAGAGGAGGAGCGTTTGGAGGAGATCGTCTGTCAGCCACCGGGCGAGGCCACCATCACGGACGGTTTTTCCTGGAGCACCGCAGCCGGTTACCGCAGCTACCTGAAGAAGCACGTTCGCCCCAGGTGGAGGGATACGCCCACCGCAGAGATCAAGGCGCTCGAAATCCTTGAGTGGTTGAAGTCTCTGCCCCTGTCCCCGAAGACACGCGGGCATGTGGGAGCGCTTCTGCACCTTCTGCTTGAGAAGGCCATGCTGTGGGATTTGATGGGCGTTCAGCGTAATCCTTTGGAGCTTGTGAAGCTGAAGGGGACCAGCAAGCGACGGAAGAGGCCGCAAATACTTACTCCGGAGCAGTTTCAGGAGTTCGTATCCAAGCTGCGGGAGCCATACAAAATGATGGTTTTTGTTGCGATGTATACCGGGATGCGGGTGTCAGAGGTTTTGGCGCTTCGCTGGGAGCATATCGACTTTGAGGCTGGGGCGATGCTGGTCCAGCAGGGTGTCGTCAATGGACGGATCGGGAAGGTTAAGACTGAGGCGTCCAACGATTACATCCCTCTCGACGCCGGATTTGCTCAAATCCTGCTTGGCTGGAAAGAGGACCGTTCAAGCGGTCTTGTGTTCCCGTCTCACATTACGGGCGGCTGCTACCACGCAAGCGTCATTCAGCGCCAAATTCTGAAACCTGCCGGAGAAAAGGTCGGCATCTCAGGGATTGGCTGGCACACGTTCAGGCACTCGTATCGCTCATTTTTGGACGAAACGGGTGCTCCGATTGGCGTCCAGCAAAAGCTGATGCGGCACAGCAACGTGGCAACGACCATGAACGTGTACGGCAATGCGAGCTTGAGAGCCAAGCAGCAGGCCAATTCAAAGGTTGTAGAAATGCTGATCACACGGAATTTACCGCAGATGGAGCAACAAAGAGTAGCGGTTTAACCTTCTGTGGGGTTCTGTGGGGTTGGATGGGTTGTTCTTATTCTCGTAAACTATTGATTTAATTGGTTGCGGGGGCTGGATTTGAACCAGCGACCTTTGGGTTATGAGCGACGTAACTAACGTATTTTCAAATAGTTGGAGAGCGCGGTTGGGAGTTTCAAAGAGTGCTAAGGGGCTGTAAATAGGATCAGGGTGTTGGTATTTGGGGTTGGTTTGGGGTTGACTGGGGCGATGCAGGTCATAAGGCCCATCAGGCCGCTCACACGTACTTTGAACAGTGGGTCGCTTCTCATTGACCGCTGCCTTGAAGACCGGCACTCGTGCCGTTTGACAATCTATGAATTGTCGGTCTTCAGTAAATTGACAATATATAACTTGTCATACTAGGTCAGAATGACTATATTTAAATAGTCAGAGGCCCACCATGCGCAGCGAGTTCAGAAATCTCCGGCTCAAGCAACTGGATCGCAGCCTGGAACAATATCAGGCTGCGCGAAAAGTTCCCCGTCCATCGAAGGGCTGGATTCGCGCCATCCGGCAGGCCCTCGGCGTCTCCTCCGGGGAGCTTGCGCGCCGGCTTGGAACCAGTCGGCAGCTTCCTCTGCAGCTTGAAAAAAGCGAGGCGGAGGACAGGATCACCCTGAAGAGTCTGCGCGCGGTCGCCAATGCGCTCGATTGCGACCTCGTCTATGCCCTGGTTCCGCGAGCAGCCAGTATGGAGGAGCTGATCGAGAACCGCGCGCGCACCGAAGCAAGACAACGAGTGCTAGGGGTGGAGCACTCGATGGCGCTCGAAAATCAGGCCGTCGGCAACCTCGACGAGGCAGTTGAAGCTGAGGTGCGCCGCGTCGCGAGAAAGCGAGCAGGATCGCGATGACCATCTTCACCACGGGCGATGGCAACATGCCGCTCTCTCCCGAAGAGCAGGACGATCTCATCCCCGACCTCACCACGAAAGAGGAACTAAACGAGTGGGAGCGCCAGAACATCCTCGAAGCCTACACCTGGGTGCTTGAGCCGAGAAACCTGAAGGGGCAGAACCCGTTCGCGGAGGCCTATGTGCGAGAGATGCATCTGCGCATGTTCGATCAGACGTGGAAGTGGGCCGGGACCTACAGAGCAACGGGAAAAAACATCGGCATTCCCCATTACCAAATTCGTGAAGCGCTGGCCATTCTCCTGGGAGACGCCCGCTATTGGGTCGAGCATCAGACCTTCGAGCCTGATGAACTCGCGATCCGATTTCACCACCATCTGGTCTGGATTCATCCGTTTGCGAATGGGAACGGCCGTCACGCCCGGCTCATGGCCGACGTCATCGTGCGGAAACAAGGCAGGCCGGTATTTACGTGGGGCGGCGCGGACATCGTGAGGGCAGGCGATTTTCGGCGCAGCTACATCGACGCACTTCGTGCTGCGGATAAGAACGATATTCGGCCACTTCTGGCATTTGCCCGCTCATAGGTTGTTATCGCCTTTCGTCCGCGCCAGCAACTGCAGACTCTGAAGATCGTGACGAGCAAGTAGGGCTGACCTGCCACCCGCGGCAGGCCGCCTCCGATTTGGAACTGATCGGCTTGTGATGAGTACCCGGCAGCCGTGACCACGGGTTGGTGACCGCAACGGTCGTATGCCACGGGATTCAGTTTTTTGGGGAGGCGGCGGGAGTCGAACCCGACATCAGTATTGAAAACGCTCAACTTACTGATTCTGAGAATGCCAGCTTTGCAGGAAATGCAATGATTTCTAAATCTACTGTACAGTGATTGCCAGCAATTCCCAGAACCCCAACCTTCAGATCATTTACTGCAAATGAGAAGCGCTCTGAAGTCTTCTTGAGACATTTATACATCAGAGAATTCCAGAGATGCCACGTGTTTGTAAAAAGCCCATAAGTCGAGTATCGTATGTCGAGGCAAGTGGCTGACCCTGCGTAGCGTTATGACTTAGCTTCCACGGCGGTTGGACCAGTTGCCTATATCGGTCAGGGGAATAGTACATGGCAATTTCAGACATTCTGGCAAGTATCGATTGCGATATTGCCCAGTTGCAGCAGGCACGTGCATTGCTGAGCGGTGGTGCTGCACCAACGGCGAAGAAGGCAGCAGGCAGACCCAAGAAGGTAGTGGCTGCACCCAGGAAATCAGCGGCGGTGGCGCCCGCCGCCAAGAAGGCCGCAAAGAAGAAGAGGATTCTCTCTCCCGAAGGACGCCAGCGGATCGCCGAGGCTGCCAAGAAGCGTTGGGCGGCAAAGAAGGCCGCGGCAACGAAGTAGACTGCAGCTTTCTTTACAGATTTGGGCTGGCGTAGGTCCTCATCCACGTCAGCTCAGTTCTCCTCTTTTGTTTCCTCTTCTGGCCAGAGCGGAGGCTGAATGGCACGTGTCCTTTCATGCTTTAGATCGGCGAGTATCCGGGACCAGTAAAGGATGCTGCGCTCAGTCCGCGCCAGTCGCTGCTGTGCGTCCTTGAGCTTACGTTCTGCATAGCGCAAACGCTGACGCCGGGCTCGGTCGAGTTGTGAGTCTATGGGCATACACGGTCTCAAACCTTAATAACCAGAATAATATGCGCACGCGCACAGAAATATCGCTTCGGACGTAGGAATGCGCACGCCCAGATGAAATCTACGAAGGAAGGCATTGGGTCAATCTACGATGCCCCAGAAGCTCGCTGGAGATGCTGTCGTGTCCAGGCGCCACGAGTTTCCCCGCCCATGGATGGGCGTTCTTCCATAGAAAGACTGGATGCGGTATATCGCCTGGAACAACCCGAATATCGTAAGCTACCCAGATGCCGAGTGTTCGCAAAGGTTCGATCCATCTGTTCCGCCTCGCCGGAGTTGACCTCTTTCTGCATTGGTCCTGGTTCGTAGTGGCAGTATTTGAGATTCAGAGCCGAAAAGGCAGGTACACCTCTCTCACCTGGAACGTCCTGGAGTATCTGGCGCTGTTCCTGATTGTGCTGATGCATGAATTCGGGCACGCCCTTGCTTGCCGGCAAACGGGAGGGACGGCAAACCAGATTGTGCTATGGCCCTTGGGCGGTGTGGCGTATGTGAATCCGCCGCAACGACCGGGCGCGACACTCTGGAGCATCGCGGCGGGACCACTGGTCAACGTGGTGCTCCTGCCAATCCTCATCGCAGCGGTTGTGATGAGCCGGTCGTTGGGGTGGGCGCAGGCGATGCCCGATGTCTACCAGTTGTTGCGGACGGTCATGTGGATAGACGTGTCGCTGCTGGTCTTCAACATGCTGCCAGTCTATCCCCTGGATGGAGGCCAGATCCTTCGCTCTCTGCTGTGGTTCGTACTGGGACGCGCCCGCAGCCTGATGGTGGCCACGGTCCTCGGTTTTGTGGGCGTTGTTGGGTTCTTCGTCCTCGCCATGTGGATGCGTTCTTTTTGGCTTGGGGCAATTGCCATCTTTATGCTTCTGAATTGCTGGGGCGGCCTGAAGCACGCGCAGACGCTTCTATGCCTTGCCAGGTTGCCGCGCCGGAAAGAATTTGCCTGCCCGAGCTGCCGGACGGCGCCACCGATTGGAGCCTACTGGAAATGCGGGCAGTGCGGGCAGCCGTTCGACACATTCCAAACCGGAGGGGTTTGTCCGCACTGCGCGGCACAATTCGTCACAACGGTGTGCCTGGACTGCGGAGAACAGCATCCCCTGCAGGAGTGGATTGTTGGCGCCTATACGGGCCATGGCACGACGAGCGGCGGTTTTTCCGCAAGGTAGTCGCGGCGGTGCCGGCTCCGTGCGGCTCAATGTGCATTGAGGTACAGAACATCAGAGGGTACTACTGGACGGAGCCTTTCAGGCTGCTCAGCAGCCCGGAGTATCTCTTGCGTGCCTGGTCATTCCTGACCGCGAACCCCAGAGCCTTCTTCTGCCCAACCAGCACCAGCAGCCGCTTGGCGCGGGTAATGCCGGTGTAGATGAGGTTCCGCTGGAGCAGCATATAGTGCTGCATTGCCACCGGGATGACCACCGCCGGGAACTCCGACCCCTGCGCCTTGTGGATTGTCACTGCGTAGGCCAGCGATACCTCATCCAATTCCCCGAAGTCGTACGTCACCAGCCGCTCATCGAACCGGATGAAGAGTTCCTGTTCCACCGTGTCAATCTTCTCGATGGTGCCGATGTCCCCGTTGAAGACCTCCTTCTTGTAGTCATTCTCGGTCTGGAGGACTTTGTCCCGGACTTGGAAGCGCCAGCCAAACCGCTCCACTGCGGGTTCACCCGGACAAGCGGGGTTAAGGGCTCCCTGGAGCACGGTGTTCAACTCGCGGACTCCGATCGATCCACGGTTTATGGGACAAAGGACCTGGATGTCGCGGATTGGGTCGAGGTGGTGTCCTTTTGGGATTCTGTCCTGCACCAACCTCACCAAAGTGGAGGAAATCTCCTCAGGCGTCTCCCTTTCAACGAAATGGAAGTCGGAGCTGGCCTCCGCCGTGCGAAGTTCCGGCATCTTCCCCTGGCGGATGAGGTGTGCGCTGGTGATGATGTTGCTGCTGGCCGCCTGCCGGAACACTTCGGTCAAACGGACGACAGGCACCACACCGCTGTCGATCAAGTCTCGCAGGGCATTCCCCGGCCCGACCGAGGGAAGCTGATCCACGTCGCCGACCATAATCAGTGCAGAGGTCTTGGGAAGGGCACGGAGCAGGGCATACATCAGAAGCACGTCCACCATCGATGTCTCATCGACGATCAGCAGGTCACATTCGAGCGGCTTGTCCTCGTTGCGCTGAAACCTTCCTGTAGCCGGATCAACCTCCAGCAGCCGATGAATGGTCTTCGCTTCGAGCCCGGTGGTCTCTGTCAGCCGTTTCGCCGCCCGTCCGGTGGGCGCACACAGCAGACACTTCACTTTCTTGGCACGGAGGATCAGCAGGATTGAGTTCACCAGGGTCGTCTTGCCCACGCCGGGTCCGCCAGTAATGATGGAGACGCGGCTGGTCAGGACGGTCTTCAACGCCTCCCGCTGGCTTGGGGCGAGCGTCTTCCCGGTCTGCTTCTCAACCCAAGTCGCGGCCTTTTCAAAGTTGATCTTCGGATAGGTTACGCCCGCAGTGGACAGCCGCTTAATCTTGGTCGCGATGCCGTCCTCCGCTTTCCTCAGGTGAGGCAGGAAGACCAGTGGTTCGCCGTCGACCTCTTCCAGCAGGAGGAAGCCGCCAGTCAACATGTGCGCCAGCGCCTGCTCGATGGTCTCCACCGGTACCTCAAGCAGCTTGACGGCCGCCGCCTTCAGTTTCTCAAGCGGCAAGGCGCAATGCCCCTCTGACGTTGCCCCCAGGAGCACATGGTCAATCCCAGCCCGCGCCCGATTCTGGGAGTCCTTGGGGATGCCGACGCTTTGGGCGATCTGATCCGCGGTGGCGAATCCGATGCCGTGGATTTCTTTCGCCAGGGTGTAGGGGTTCTCCTGGACCGTCTGGATTGCCAGATTGCCGTAGGTCTTGAAGATGCGGACAGCCCGCCCAGTGCTGACCCCGTGGCTATGGAGAAAGAGCATGATCTCCCGGATTTGCATCCCCTCTTGCCAGGCAGTGGCGATCCGTTCCCGGCGCTTTGGGCCGATGCCGCCCACGGACTCCAAGTCGGCAGGGTTGTCGCTGATAACACCCAGCACTTCCGCGCCGAAGTGCCCGACCAGCTTCTTCGCCAACACGGGGCCAACCCCCTTCACGAAGCCCCCAGCCAAGTACCGCTCAACACCCTCGCTCGTGGTTGGAGGAACGGCCTTCAGGACCTGGGCTTTGAACTGGAGACCATGCTCCTTGTCACGCACCCACCAGCCCTTGGCGGTCAACCACTCTCCGGCGCTGACTGCTGGCAATGAGCCGAGGACCGTCACCAGTTCCCGATGCCCCCGAATCTTCACCCGGAGCACGGCGAATCCGCTCTCCTCGTTGAAGAAGGTCACCCGCTCTACAAGGCCGGCGATCTCTTCTGAAAGGGTACGGGGTTCTGGGGAAGAATCGCTCATCCTGATTGCAGTCTATGCGGTTGGAGCTGGCATCTGCAGTGCGAATCGTGACATGCCCCGTTCGCGCCCGGTCTATCGTGCCCTGCCTGGTTGGCGGGTACCTCAACGGAAAAGAGTTCGGCGAACTTTAACACAGTGCTCGAAGCCCTCATCCGACACGTCAGGCGCCCTCGTGTAGGCTTTAGACATGTCTTCGCCAATACTGGTTCTGCCGGGGGATTCGTGATGCAAGAGCGCAAGCAGTTCGTCGTCACCTGCAAAGACTGTCGCCGGGATGTCCCCTCCGGGGTGAGGGAGTTCCCATTCAAGTCAATAGCTGTCACCTGCCCGTCATGTGGAGTGCAGAGCCGGTATCTTCCCTCTGAGGTGTTCCTGAGCCGACCGAGTCATCAGGTGGCGAGGCAGCCGCGGGCGTGATTTTCTTTGACCATTATCGGCGCGGGGTGCCCTTATCCCAGTCATACTCGACACACTGATAATGCGGGATTGCGCATTGCGGGACCCTATCCGGCCGACAACGGCAGAGCCTCGTGCACATTCTAGCCTTCCCCGTGCGGGCTAGCCGGGCAGACCCTCGACCTCACCTCGGGAAAACAAGCCTGACGATCTATACTTCGGTGTGAATCTTGGATCAGGTTGTGAAGCACGATGAACCTGGTTAAAAACACTGGCACGGACCGGGTGATCGACGAACTGCGCAGAGCCTTAGTACTTCCGTCTTCCATGGTTGGAATTGGTTTAGGCCGCCCTGCATGGTTGCAGTTGTAGCTATTTCCAATCGTATCGCTCACGTCTGCTTGACCTTGCTCTCAGAATGCCTATCCCTTAACCGGCTGGGTTTGGGGGAAGTTTATTCATCCCCGTCGTCTGAGCCCGTCTCATTGGCCTTCCCCTCCGACGGCTCTGCCAACCCCTCGAACGCAGTGATCGCATCATGCAGCCGGTTGAAGATTCGCGCCGGCCCTATCGCCTCCGTCAGATGATGCCGATCGAAGTCGGATCGCAGATCCCATGGCAGCCGCGCAAATGCCAGTTCGACTCCAGCCTCTGTAAGATTCTTCTTCAGCTCCATCACCACCCGCGCAGCCGTGTAGTCCACATGCGTCATCGCCTCCGCGTCCACCACCACCCAGCGCACCGCAGACGGCATCGGCTGCACCACACAGGACACCTCCTCAAGAAACCGCCCGGCATTAGCATAAAAAAGAGCCGCTCCAAACCGATACAGCACCAGCCCAGGCTCCGTCACCACATTCGGTGCGACCGGCACCAGCTTCCAGATCCCGCTTCTATCCGCGACCAGCACGCCGCTATGCGGGTGATAACTATGCTGCACCACGCGCAGCAGCGACACCACCATCGCCAGCACGATCCCTTGCTCCACCC